>Ga0136644_10002623_pt1 | contig 13664 bp, 12 predicted proteins | sample C_130820_EF_Meta_FD_94780 | JGI IMG/M metagenome (GOLD analysis project Ga0136644, IMG submission 94780) | Freshwater microbial communities from Lake Croche, Canada to study carbon cycling - C_130820_EF_MetaG (v2) (version 2) | ecosystem: Environmental > Aquatic > Freshwater > Lake | place... | reverse complement strand
TTATGGAAATGGAGTATTTTAAAAAAATTTTTTTAAAAAATGTTTATGTTTGTGAATTATTCATGACATATTATCCAATTATTAATGTTTTACATATTAATTACAAGAGTTTAAATAAAAGTTCAATTGAACTTTTTAAAAAATTAAAATATATTTTTATTCATTTTTTATTTGAGAATCCAACCGAACCTATAAATCTTGAAAAGTTGGTAAAAAATTTAAAAGAGTTAAATAGTCTTTTTAAAATGACTTCAAACGACAACAACAACAACAACAACGACAACAACAAAAACGACAACAACAACAACAACAAAAATGGAAATCGTAAGAAAAAGGAAAAAAGTATTTTATCACTAACTAAAACAAGCGCTTTTAGAAAAAACACATCTCAAAATAAAACAACAAAAAATAAGCCTAGAACTATTGTTTTTATTGAATCAAATAAATAAAATGTCTACAAATATAAAAGATGAAAATTGAGCTATTAATTTTTGGAGTTACTGCATTTTTAATTTATAATACTTACCACGATGGAAAATATACAAAAGTAATAATGTCTTGGAAAAAATATTTTCAAATGGGTTTTTTTGCATTAATTGGCATAAGTTTTTATTTATTGATGAAACGAAATCCAGCGCAATGCAAAAATATGTTAATGCATGCCAACAATGTTGTAAAATATATGCCAATTGATAGATCAAGTCTTGATATGATAAATCCTATATTAGATTTTACTGCAGGTTCAGGTAACCATGGTTTTATGGAATCAGTTACTGGAGACGATGACGATAATTTAAGAAATAATACTGAAGGTCAAGGCTGGGGAGGATTATTAGGAGGAATGGGAATACCCAATGGAGAGAAACGACTATTGAATTCTGGAAAAAGCACGAAACGATCTGTAAGCGAAACTAAAAAGAAATATGTAGCTTCTCAACAAGATTGGAAGTGTGGACATTGTAAAAATAAATTAAATGCATGGTTTGAAGTTGATCATATTAATAGATTAGAACATGGTGGAACCAATGAAGTTGGTAACTTGGTTGCTCTATGTAGAGATTGTCATGGAAAAAAAACTGCCATGGAAAATATGTAATTATTTTTTGTGTTGTTATATTATATATCAAAATATATAATATGAAAACTAATAATATGAAAAATAATAATATTCTAAATCCGTCTAGCGAAATTTATTCTAGAAGACTAAAATACATTTTCTTTCTTATTATTTTTTTTATTTTAATCGTTACTCTTGCAATATTTAACCCCTTCAAAATATTTTCAAACTATTTATATGTTACTTTGCCAATTATACTTTTTTTTCTGGCATTTATAATTTCAATGCTGTTTTTATATAGTAGAAATCCGTTGGAGTTGACTCCGGTCAGCGAAAATTCTACTAACTGGTTTTTAAAATTTGTTTTTACAATTATTCAGTTTGGAACGTTTGTCGGTTTCATTTATTGGAGTATCGCAGTAATGGGGTTTAATACTTTTGAAGATGTTAAAAAAAATGAGAATGGTAACCAAGTTTCAGCTTATTTCAATATTTCCATCATTATTTTACTATTTATTATATCTAACTTAACTTTTGGATCAACACAAATTTACGCAAAAATTGCGCTAGCCATTCTTTTGTTGTTATTCGCTGTAGTGTATATATGTTTGAAATTATTTAGCTTTACAACTAAAAATATTATTCAATATTTAATTATTTCTTTCTATTGTGGTATTTGTTTAGTATTTGCGTTTTTTGGAAGTAATCCAAAACTTTTTTCAATTAAAACTGCAAATGAAAACGTTATAAATAATTATTTTTTAAAAGCATTAATGTTTGTTTTTGGCTGCGGAGCTTCAGCAGCATTTATTTACTGGATTGTAATCACTATAGGTAAATTAGATAGCAGTTCAAGCATTACATCATTTATATTAAATATTTTGATTGTCGCAACTATACTCGGATTAGCGTATAAAACTTTTATATCTGGTTCAATCATTAAGTCTTCACCATTACTTCGTCTTATTATTAGTCTTATTTTTTATATTCCTTGCATAATTGTTAATATTTTTGAATATTTGGCTATGCCTTTTGGTGGTTTTAAAATGCCTTCCTTTTCTTTAAAAGAAGAATACGCGAATACTAGCAAAGGCTCTCTTTTTATATTAATGTTTGCAATTTTATTGCTTATAATGTATTTTTTAATACCTTATGTTAAAAATAGAAATGTTTTGCAAGGCGGAAGTCAGTTTATAAATGAACCTGTTTTTTCTAATTATCAGCGTAATTTAGCCTCCTATAATAAATTAAATGGTTCCGATGATTTTAACTACCAATACGCTATTTCTTTCTGGTTTTATATTGATTCTGATGCACCAAGTTCAAACGCAAACTATTTAAAGTACACTTCTTTATTAAACTATGGTAACAAACCTAATATAAAATATAAAGCGAGCAATAATACATTAATGATTGTAGAAGATTTAAGTGGCGGCCCTCCAGCGTCTTGTCCAGATTTTAAAATTAATACTGATGGCGTTGATGAAAATGGTATGCGCATAATTTATAAAAAAACTGATGTTCTACTACAAAAATGGAATAATATAATAATTAATTATGTTGGCGGAACTTTAGACGTGTTTTATAATGGCGAATTGGTAAAATCTTCAGTTGGAATTATACCATATATGAAACTAGACGCTTTAACTATTGGCGAAAACAATGGAGTGCGTGGAGGCATATGCAATGTGATATATTTTAATAAAGCTATTAATGCTAATCAAATTTACTATATTTATAATTCTGTGAAAAATAAAACACCGCCTTCTTTGTACGAATCAAATTTAGACGTTTTGAAAGATCAGTTTAATCTTGCAGGCGAAGGGGATAAAATTGTAAATTCAAAAATAGAAATAGAATCTGAAAAAACGAAATCTAGTATACAGAATCAGTTTAAACCAATTCAAACGTCGATTGAATCGGAATTAAAAAATTTACAATCTAACACACAAAGTAATTTAAAGGCTTTTGAAAATAAATTTACGCAACCAAGTCAACTAAGTGGGGGTGAAGGCGGGGTCGGAAGTTATATTCCGACCAATCCCAACATTCCAACTAGTAGAACAAATGTAAACGAATCATCAAACTCAAACGACTATTTGTCGCAAACTATAAATAAATACAAATCGCAAATTCCTTCAGAGTATAAATCGCAAATTCCTTCAGAGTATCAATCGCAAATTCCTTCAGAGTATAAATCGCAAATTCCTTCAGAGTATCAATCATACCCTTCTTCTAGTAAATTTGAATCTTCTTCTAATCAATCAGTGTCTCCTTCTATTCAATCTGGATCTTCTTTTAGCGAATCACAGAATTCTTCTAATTATCAAACTCAAGTTTCTCTAAATTATCACTCTCAAATTCCTGCTAATTATAAAACACAACTTGCTTCAAAATACAAAAAATAAACAACTCTGCGTTTTTATATAGTTAAAACTACCTTTATAAATAAAGAATATTAGGCGATTATTAATAAAACATTACTTTAATAAAAATAATTATATTTTAAGAAAATTTCTAAATGTATATTATATTACATAATGGACGTAAGAGGAATATTATTAATTATTTTTATACTTATTTTACTTTACATTATTATTAAGGTAATTTATTCACAAACAAAGCCTTTGTCGAGTATTCAAGATGGAACAACAATGACCACAATTGATTATAGTAACTTAGCAGGAGGTTCTAATGGAGCGAACACTGGAAACTTTACATATTCTGTATGGTTTTATGTAAATGACTGGAATTATCGTTATGGAGAACCAAAAGTTGTTTTTGGTAGAATGAGTTCAGCTAGTACGGCGAATACAAGTTCAATTCCAGGAGTAAGTGGAATTGACCCATGCCCTTCGGTTGTTTTAGGAGCAATGCAAAATAACCTTTCTATTTCTTTAGCGTGTTATCCGGGAACAGACACTATGCATTCTCCTCTACATTCTTCGGGTTCCACTATACACAGCCCGGCTCCATCGTCTGTTGGTTCAACTTCTTATAACGCGCATGGGGTTACTTCTGGAAAAGGTGTTGCTTCTACTGCTAGTGTTGCTCCAACTGCTGTTACTAACCCCCCTACTTCTAGCGCCGCTCCTAGTTCTAGTATTGCTTCTCTAGCTTCTTCTCCCATGGCTACTTCTATTTTTAAAAATTATTCAAACACTTTACTTTCTAATGTTCCTCGTATAGAGCGTTTTGAAACAATGACATCTAACTCAGTTGTTCACACATGTAACATTGCCAACGTTCCTATACAAAAATGGGTAAATTTATTAATTAGCGTTTATGGTAGAACTCTTGACGTTTACATTGATGGAAAACTAGTTAAAACGTGTTTATTACCTGGAATAGCAAAAATTAATAACAAGGCTCCTGTTTATTTAACTCCTTCAGGCGGATTTTCCGGATGGACTTCTAATTTACAATATTGGCCAAATTCTACAGACCCGCAAACAGCTTGGAATATTTACAACGCTGGATATGGAAGTACTAACACATTTGGACAATATAAAGTGAAAGTATCTGTTTACAAAGGAGTTTCTGAACAAAGCAGTTTAACAATATAAAATTGTTTAGTAACATAAATAAATTTTTATAGAAACAAAAACAAAAACAAAAATAAAAATGCTCTTTGGTTTTTCTTATAATATATATATAAGATGAACAATTCAAATTCTTTATACAATTCATTTTCAATTAAATCAAATGGTTCTTCTGGATTCAAAGAATTCATGGATTCAAATAGTTTAGTATCAAAGGTTGCTTTTTTATTATTAGTTTTATTTGGTTTTATACTTGCGTTACGTTTAGGAATTAGTATTATATCTTACTTTATTTCTCCGAATACTAATCCTCACTTGATTGATGGTATGGTTGATGGAAAGCAACTACTTATTTTTCCTCAAGATCCTAATTTAGGTGGCGCAAAAACTATTTCACGTTCAATAAATGAGAACAATGGAATGGAGTTTACATGGTCTGTATGGGTTTTTATTGATGATCTTCAATACAATTCTGGAAAATACAGACATATTTTTCATAAAGGCAATGATAATCTAGCAAGTAATGGGCTAAACTTTCCCAACAATGCGCCAGGTCTTTACATAGCGCCAAACACAAATGCATTTGTTATTATAATGAATACATATGACACAATTAATGAAGAAATAACTATACCAGACATTCCTATAAATAAATGGGTTAATGTAATTATTAGATGTCAAAATAAAACTCTTGATGTATACATAAATGGAACAATTTCTAGAAGTATTCAACTAATTGGTGTACCCAAACAAAATTATGGCGACGTTTTTATTGGAATGAATGGAGGATTCTCAGGATATGTTTCCAATTTGTGGTATTACAACTATGCATTGGGAACTAGCGCAATTCAAGGAATTACGCAAAACGGACCAAACAGAAGAATGACTGGAAATAATTCTATTACAATGCAGAACCCGAATTACTTATCTATGAGATGGTATTTTTATGGAACGAAAGACCAGTTTAACCCGTAAAATTGTTTAATGTTAAATTCTAATAAAATATAAAAAACCGAATATGTTTTTTAAAAATTAAATGCATTTTTAAAAAATTATATAGTATATAATGTCTTGTTTAGGTCCAGGATATAATCCTAATCCACCTAGAGCGTGGTCTAGGGTTCAAAATAATTGCACTTATATAAATCCAGAACAAAATCAAATTGGCACCACGAGTGTTTACATTCCATTATTAAAGAAATATGTTCCATTAAGCAGAGTTGCATATGAGATTTCTATGATAAATAAAGGTAATGTTCTTCAATACAAATCAAATAGTGCAAATATTACAAAATCGCAAAAATATTCTCTTATTGCTAAAGGCGCATGGAACAGAAAAAAATCATGGGCGACTCAGACGCAAAGTTATACAAATCCTAATACAAATAGTTTTAAAAGAGTAAATTATGAACGTGTTATTAATGTAAAACCAGACACTAATGAGCTATCACCACAACTATGCAGTAATAACTCAATACCTGACGGCGGAAACTTGAACGCGCGCCTTATTGTCAATCAATGCACTGGAAGTGTTATTAAACGTATTTCAAATGTAAATTGTTTTCCTACATCATCGTCTGATGTTCCCGGACCTATTACAAATTTGTGTTATAATGATAATTTACAAACGTGGTACCCTAAACCTCGTTACTACATGGGAAATAGTTCTAACAAATTTCCAGAAGGATACAAGCATTTTGTTTCTGCAAACGCGATACCTAGCGCAACAAATAAAGTTTCTTTATAACTAAACTGAACTAAACTGAACTAAACTGAACTAAACTGAACTAAACTAAACTAAACTCTTAAGTTAGGATTTACACATAAATTTTCTGATGGGAAAATGTTTCCTGACATGCATATGTCTGAATCATTAACTTTTACACAACTTCTAACTCCTCGGTCTTCTCCTATATAACACCACCCATTTTTACTAGAAGTTTTACTTTGTTGAATTTCACTATGAGATTCATCTTCTTTATAGTTTAAGAATGAATTATTTTTATTTTCTTCCGGTTCACTTGAGTTTAATGCTTTAAATAGAGAAGTTTTTGAAGATGAATCTGGTGATGAATCTTGTATTTGATTTAAGGGTTTATTTTGTTGATGTGTTTGATTTTGTTGATGTGTTTGATTTTCTTGATGTGTTTGATTTTGGTTTATGTTAGTATTATTTGAAGATAGTTTAGAATTTAAAGAATTGTTTGAATGTTCGTCTACGGGAAAACCAAAAAGTTGTTTTGTTTCTTTTGAAATGGAAGCGAAAATATTTTCAAAGTAACCACTTCCGTTTTCTAAATACATATATAAATTATACCCTAAAAACGTTATAATAACTACTAAAATTAGCCATGCATACCATGGAATGTTTGCTAAAAATGAATCATTTGACTCTCCTGTTAAACTTTCAATGCCCGATGAATCTAAATTACTTGTTTTAAGAGAATCTAATATAGAAGATGAATTTTCACCAATATAATTCATTATAATAAAAAAGTATATTTAAAATTTTTATTATAAACAAGAGACTCGTGATTTTATTTTATATAGTGCAAGTTTCATTTCATTTATTTGAATGTAAAAAGATAAAGAAATTGATTCAAATCTCCTAAAATTTCATCGCGAATGTTAAAAAGATCAGTATTCGACATCAAATTCATTGCCTTATTTTTATTCAAGCTTACTAAATAAGATTTATATTCTTCAATTGTTTTTTTAAATTCTCCGGGAGTTTTCGTGTCAAGCAATTTTACGCTTTTAGTTCCTGTCAAATTTATTCTATTTTGCGCTTTACCTAATAAAACTTCGACAAATTTGTCAATATTGTCGCCAAGTTTTCCATACAACTCATCGGTCGCTTTATGTGTAGCAAAGCTATAAGTTTTCCAATGATATAATTTTATTGTATTTAACATTTCTAAAAATTTTATTGTGATTTCTTTTTCAAATTTTTGTAACAACATGTTTTTTCCACCGCTTCTATTTTTTCGCGTAGAGCCCTTTTTAAAAATAATATTTGTTTTAAAAGACTTTACCATAATATATAATCAATATATAAAAACTATAGACGCGATATTTAAAATTATAAATACGATACTAAAATTATAAACGCGGAATATAATTTTCACCAAAAGTATTCATCTTTTCCAATTTTTCAATAGTTTTCTCTAAATTCGATTTTTCAACTTTATCAAACAAGTAATCCGTATTTGGCGAATGCTCATTTTGTTTTATTTGTTTGTATATTAAATCTATCTTTTTAGTTATATTTGCAATTTTTTCTTTCGTTTCTGATTTTACTATTACATCTGTTAATATTAACGGCTCAGTTAACAATGCCACTGCAAAATATAATAAAAATCTTCTTTTTTTAAAACATCCACTATTGTATCGTAAAGCAAATAAGTTTAGTGTGCTCTTAATAATTTTTTTAATTAAAGGAGGTTGACAATTTTCAGAAAATGTAATAAATGCATCCCAAAGAATCCAAATAATCTCTTTTTGAAATTTTGAATCTACTGGAATGTTAGATCTTCTTTCACAAAGGAACTTATCTTTTTTAGCTTTACATATATTTTCAAACTCCATTATCCATTCTATCCAATAGCAAGCTTGAAGACTATTTTTCCCTTCTTTTGACAAATTATAAGAAAACTCATTTAACGCAATATATAATTCTTTAGGATCTTCTCCTTTAAAAATAGGTTCGGCAAAACTTACATTTGGCGCTTTAAAACGATCAGTCATCTGTGTCATATCAAAATCCTCTTTTTTAATTTTAACGTCTTCAAAACTATGTTTTCTATTCGTTTCGCACAATATGCATATCACTTCGCAAAAAAGTTTTCTTATTTTATCACTATTTCTCATGCGAAGTTCTTCTTTTAAGAAACCATTATTTAGAATTTCTTTAAAATTACCGATTCTTAACTCTAAATAAATTGCTAGTTTAGGATTTCCTAAATGAATGTGTTTGCTATAAAAAAATAATATTGTTTCCCAAACATCTTTAAAGTGTCCAGCGCAAATTAATTCAGCGCTCCAATAACAAGCCGGTTCAATTTTCGACTTGATTAAACTATTTAGAAATTCTTTTTTTGCATCAGATTTTTTAAATTTCGAAAATGTCTTGCCTTTAAATTCGCCTGGCCCTCTTATATCATTTATTTCTGAATCAAACATATATATATATTAAAAATTTATACAAAAAAAATCACAACAATACATATAGAATGAAAATAAATAATCCGCTAACGTCTATAAAAAATCTTTATAATAAATCATCTAATTGGGGGAAAATCCTTTTTTTTATTTTATTATTATTACTAGTAATAGCTATTTTTAAACCTTTAAACAAAAAAGAGGGTTTTGAGCAAAGAGAAAAATTCATACTAAAAAAAGAAAATGATCTTTATGACGACTTTTACGCAGATGTTTATGACGAACTTGTTTATAACAAACTTAAAGACGAATATGAAGTTGGTGAAATAATTAATAAAACTGATGTTACATCACAAAGTATTATTTTAGATATTGGTTCGGGAACTGGTCATCACGTTGCAAAATTGAATGAAAAAGGATACAACGCAATAGGCGTAGATAAGTCTGAAAGTATGGTGGATCAAGCGCAACAAAATTATCCTAATTATAAATTTTCGCAGGGAGACGTTTTAGATTCGTCTCTATTTGGTGCTAATATTTTTACGCATATTCTTTCTTTATACTTTACAATTTATTACATGAAAGATAAAAATTTATTTTTTCAAAATTGCATGAAATGGTTGAAGCCAGGTGGTTATTTAGTAGTTCATTTAGTTGACCGAGATAATTTTGACCCCATTTTACCTCCAGGGAATCCATTTTTACTAGTATCTCCTCAAAAATATGCAAAGGAAAGAATTACAAATACTAAGTTAATATTTAATAATATGGAATATGTTAGCAATTTTTCGCTTAATAACGATCTAGCAACTTTTGAAGAAAAATTTAAAGACAAAAATACTGGTAAAATTAGGAAAAATGAACACTCATTATATATGAATCCTATTAATGATATTTTAACAATGGCACAAAACACTGGATTTATTGTACATGGTAAAATAGACTTAATGGCAATTGCATATGAATATCAATATCTATACATTCTTGTAAAACCTCAATAAAATTACTAACATCCGTAACAATTCATTCAATTTAAAAATTATTTTATTATATGTGGGGTTCAAACTACTATCTATATATAATATTTTCTCTCTTAGCCCTATTATTTTTCATTTATATATACATTCGTCTCAAATATGGCTTTTGGTTTTATCAGCCAGTTTTTCACATTTATGACTTTAGATATTATTTTTTCCCGCCCGGAATTATAAATCACAACTTACCAGAAAAAAATAAGTACACCAATTTTAAAAATATTGAAACATTGTCTTTTGAAAAAGTATCTGATTTTAAAATGAATAAATTTGTAAATTTTATTCAAGTAAATTATTTACAAAATAAATACAATCAATTCTTACCTAAAAAAGAAAATATTTTGCCTTATTTCTCCAATTTAAATAATCCCGTTTTTTTCTCGTTTTACTATGAAGATTTGCTTTTAAATGATGTAAAAACGAATGAAATTGTTCAAGATAAGAAAATAATTTGCGCAACAACTGGAAAACCTATAAATATTTTTATAAACAACGGATCAAACAATTCAAATTTTTGCGCATATTATGTAGACTATTTATGTGTTGATTCAGATTATAGAAAAAAAGGTATTGCTCCAGAAATGATTCAAACACATCATTATAACCAAAGTCATCTTAATAAAAATATTTCTGTCTCTCTGTTTAAGAGAGAAGGCGAACTTACTGGAATTGTGCCTTTGTGTGTTTATTCTACATATGGCTTTTCTATGAAAAATTGGAACAGACCAGACCCACTTCCGCCAAACTTTAAACTGGTTGAATGCAATACTACAAATTTTCATCTTTTTGTTGATTTTTTAAAAGACAACTCGAAGACTTTTGATATTTTTATAATCACAGAATATGCAAACATATTGGGTTTGATTAAAAGTGGAAATATTTTTATTTATATCATTTTAGAAAATGATGAAATTTGTTGCGTCTATTTTTTTAGAAAAACATGTATATTTGTTGATAAAGATCAAGAAGTTGTTACTTGTTTCGCAAGTATTAATTCAACATCTAGCAAAGAGCTTTTCATACAGGGATTCAAAAATTCGCTGTATAAAATAAGTAAAAAATATAGTGGTTTCAAATGTTGTGCCATAGAAAACATATCACACAACGATGTAATCGTTCAAAATATTTGTTTGAAAACTAGACCTTTTATTGTTTCTCCAACTGCGTATTTTTTTTATAACTTTGCCTATCCAACTTTTAAAGCAAACAAGACAATAGTAATTTGCTAATTTCCACTTTTAGAAAAAATTTAACGAAGTAAGAGGCAAAATCCTTTATTACTATTTTTGCTTCATTTTTTTTATTTGCACAACTTTTCTAAAGTTGTAAAAAGTGGATTTATCGAACATATTTTCCTACACGAGAGAAACTATCAACAATAAATATAATAAATATTCCTAAAAAGCTATAAAGAACGACTTCTTCCGTTACATTGTTTGTTCTCTCGTCTTGTTTCTCTTCTAAAAGATGTATCATATAGTTTAATTTTGCTAATAAAACGTCTTGACTAGAACCAGAACTCTCTTTTGGAGCATTGTAGTAGCTTCTATTTGTAGCGGATTGCATTTGTGGTTGCATTTGAGAATTATTTCTATTTTCTGAGTTTGAATAATTAGGAACAAACCTTTTATAGTATTCTTCGGCGCTTTTGTTATCTCCATAGTTTGCATTAAAGTTATTTAACTCATAATTATTATCTTCGTCTCTTGGAAGTGGTTGAGTTCCTAAACTTGGAATATACTTCTGATTATTTTCTCCTTTTGAAGGATCAATGTTTTGCATTGCTTCTCTGGTTAAAGCTGCTCTCGTCGCTCCAACGGAAGTTGGAGGAGGAGGAGGGGTGAAGTCTGCTAGATGCGAGTCTTCTTCATCCTCATTCTCAGCATTATGAATAGTTTCTAATACTTTGTTTACTTTATCGGTGAATCCCTCAAGGTTTTCATGTCTTTTTTGTGTTCTTTTATGTGACAATTTTTTTCTACTTATTAAATTATTTGAACCATTTTCATAATTATCATTATTATCATTATATATTGCTGGATTTAATAATGAAGACATTCTTAATAAAAATTAAGATAATAATTTATCAAACAAACTGAAATAAAGTATTTATTTTTTCTAAATAAAAAACACTTTTATAAAAGTATAACAAATGATCTCCCTTAAAAATAAGATTAAAATAAAATATATTATAATTTTATACAATGAAGTCCTTTGATTTAACAACTACTCACGCAATGAGTATTTTAGCAATATTACTATTGTTTATTCTTTTTTTCCAGCCAAAAATTTATGGAAGGATGACTCAAACATTTTTAGGAAGACTAACACTACTATTTATTTTAACACTAGTTTCTAGTTATAATTTTATATATGGAATAGTTTGTGTTGTAGTAATTATTTCTCTTTTTGAATACTATGAACGTTTTGAAGGTCTTGAGAATATGGGTGAAACTACTACAAATGAATCTAAGTCTAAGTCTAAGTCTAAGTCTAGTGATGAAAAAGATTCAATAGAAAAAGACGCAGGAAAAAGTTCAGTTCCAGCAAAAGTTTCTAACTTAGATAATACAACAATTAGTGAAAGTAATACATCAGACAAAATGGATACGTATAAAGTAACTGAATTAGATATTATGTCAAAACCAAAAAGTTCTAAACAATTAGAATTCAATAGCAGCACATCAAGCGAAAATGTTGTACCAAGTGAAGCATCTGTTTCTAAAACTTCAGCTAAAGAAGGGTTTGCAAATATGTTTGGTCTAGAGTATCTAAATTTTTAATTCTTCAAGGGAGATAAATTTAATTTGAAGATATAAATTTTTTAAAGACATATATATATAAAATGAAAGGCGTTTTCAATTCATACATATTTCTTTTTTCAATTTTATTTTTTGCGTTACTAGGTAATAGTTTTATAAAAGAAGGCATGTTTAACTACCGCTCTATTTTTAACTTAGTTCCTAGACTACACGTAGACTTAGAGTAAGTTGATAGACAAATACAATTGTTTGATCTCTAAGTAAAAGGTAACATTTTTGTTTCTTCAAGTTTATAAATTTACTTGATAAAATATTTTAATTTTTATTTACTATTATATTTTCTTATCTTATTAAATATAAAAACTTAAATGAAAAATAATTTTTTAACAAAAAAAAATATTTTTTGTATAACATCAATTTTTCTATTCATTTTATTCATTTTGTTTATTAAACCAGAAAGTTATGAAAATAATCATAAAACAATTTTAGAAAAGGTAATTTCATTGTGTGTACTAATAATTATAACTAATTATAATGTTGCTCTTGGATTAATAGTTGCTTTATTAATAATTATTAGAACTGAATACAATACGCGTTTTGAAAACTTTAATCAACTTACTGACACTTTGAAAGTCCCACCCAACCCCCCAGTCTCAGGCCCACCCAAACCCCCAGTCTCAGGCCCACCCAAACTCCCAGTCTCAGGCCAAGCATCAATCTCAGGCGCAGGCTCGGGCTCAGGCTCGGGCGCAGGCTTGGGCTCAGGCTTGGGCTCAGTCTTAAGCGGGCCAGGCGGTGGGACGCAATCAGCAGTAGAAAGTAAAAAAAACCAAGCATTAGAAATACAAAACAAAGCATTAGAAACGAAAAAACTAGTAGAAAATGTAAATGATAAAGTGGTCAGCACAATTGAACCAGTAAAAAAACAAGTAAAACAATTTAGTGTCAAAGAATTTATGGATAATTTAGTAAAGTCAGGAAAATTAAAAGCGATTAGCGCAGCGAGTAGCGCAGCGAGTAGCGCAGCGAGTAGCGCAGCGAGTAGCGCAGCGAGTGCAGCGAGTAGCGCAGTAGATAAATATATACCACAACCAGTAACAAATTTCTT
>Ga0136644_10002622_pt1 | contig 13664 bp, 9 predicted proteins | sample C_130820_EF_Meta_FD_94780 | JGI IMG/M metagenome (GOLD analysis project Ga0136644, IMG submission 94780) | Freshwater microbial communities from Lake Croche, Canada to study carbon cycling - C_130820_EF_MetaG (v2) (version 2) | ecosystem: Environmental > Aquatic > Freshwater > Lake | place: Lake... | reverse complement strand
GTCGTGGAATACACCGAAGAGGTGGTTGGTCGCATGGCCTTTGATTTTGGCTTTGCATTGATACAAGCCACATTGAACGATGTGCCTTTTGATCTTAGCGCTGCCCTCTCTGAATTAGAGGCGCTTTATGAAGATGTACGCCTTGGTCCAAGCACTGGCTCGATTGTTGATGCGGCTATACAGCGCAATATTCCCTACCGTCGGATGACTGAAGGCAGCATGGTGCAGTTCGGATGGGGTAGCAAACAAAAACGGATTCAGGCAGCAGAAACCAGTGATACCAGCGCTATTGCCGAGGCGATTGCACAAGATAAAGAACTCACTAAAAATCTCTTAGCTGCTGCGGGCGTATCTGTACCAAGCGGCGAAGTAGTCACTAATGCTGATGATGCTTGGCGGGTAGCCCAAAAAATTGGTGGGCCAGTTGTTCTTAAACCTAAAGATGGTAATCAGGGTAAAGGCGTTGTTGCGAACATTCAAACTGAAGAAGAAGTTCGTGCTGGTTTTGAAGTGACCCAAAACTTTGGCCGTGAGACCATTGTGGAGCGTTATCTTCCTGGGGCAGACTATCGCCTCTTGGTTGTTGGGAATCGCTTGTCGGCAGCCGCTCGTCGTGAGCCTGCCCAAGTAGTGGGCGATGGCAAGCATACCGTTGCAGAGCTCGTCGAATTAGAAAATAAAAATCCTTTACGTGGTGATGGTCACGCTACAGCGCTTACCAAGATCCGCTTTGATGACATTGCATTAGCCCATTTAGCTAGCTCTGGATTGACACCCGAATATGTCCCTAAAACTGGTGAGCGCGTATTACTCCGTAACAATGCCAACTTAAGTACCGGTGGAACCGCTACCGATGTTACCGATGATGTTCATCCCGATGTTGCTGCAAGTGCTGTCGCTGCCGCTCAAATGATTGGTCTAGATATCGCAGGTGTTGATATCTTATGTGAATCTATCTATAAACCTTTAGAGCAACAAGGTGGTGGCATTGTTGAAGTCAACGCTGCACCCGGCTTACGCATGCATCTCAAACCTTCCTATGGCAAAGGTCGTCCAGTTGGTGAAGACATTATCAATATGATGTTCCCACCTGGTGAAGATGGTCGTATTCCGGTGGTGGCTGTTACAGGTACCAATGGCAAGACTACTACTGTCCGTCTCATCGCTCACCTCTTAAGTGAAACCGGATTGCGTGTTGGCATGACTGGCACTGATGGCGTTTATATCAATCATCGCCTCATTGATACCGGCGACTGCAGTGGCCCAAAGAGCGCGCGCAATGTATTAATGCACCCTGATGTGGATGCGGCTGTTTTAGAAACTGCTCGAGGCGGCATGCTGCGTGAAGGTCTCGGCTTTGACCGCTGTGAAGTTGCAGTGGTAACCAATATTGGTGAAGGTGATCATCTAGGCTTAAATTACATCACCAGCGTAGAAGATTTAGCCATTCTTAAACGCGTAATTGTGCAAAATGTTGCACCTACTGGGGCTGCAGTATTAAATGCTGCCGATCCAATGGTCGCAAAAATGGGTGATAAATGTTCTGGCAGAGTCATTTTCTTTGCCCAGAATCAACATCACCCTGTGATTGCTGCGCACCGCGCCAAGAATAAGAAGGTGATTTACTTTGATGGCACCTACATTGTTGCCTCAAAGGGCTCACGGGTAATGTATCGCTTCCCTGTTCGTGAAATTCCGCTCACGCAGAATGGCGTACTAGGCTTCCAAATTGAAAATGCCATGGCTGCTATTGGGGCTGCTTGGGCTTTAGGTCTCGATGCCGACAAAATTGCCCGCGGCCTTCACAGCTTTGAGAGTGATCCGAATTCTGTACCAGGACGCTTTAATCAATTTCAGCACAACGGCGCTACCATCATTGCTGACTATGGGCACAACCCTGATGCTATGCGTGCTTTGGCAAGTGCTATTGAGGCTATGAAGCCCAATAAGAGTCATGTAGTAGTTAGCGGCGCCGGTGATCGACGCGATCAAGATATCCGCGACCTCACCCGTATTTTGGGAAATTCATTTGATAACGTGATCTTGTATCAAGATGCTTGTCAACGTGGTCGGGAAGACGGTGAAGTACTCAAGCTATTGCAAGAAGGTTTGGTGGGCACCACCAAAGCGAAGCAGGTTAAAGAAATTCATGGGGAATTTAAAGCTATTGATACCGCATTAAGCGATGTCTCTGCTGGTGATATCTGCCTGATCCTCATCGACCAGGTAGAAGAATCCCTCGCCTACCTGAAAGAAAAAGTTAGACCTTAGTCTGACCAGGCTTACGCGTGGTACTGCTGTAAGCGCTCGATCTCTTCTTTGGATCCCAGCATGACTGAAACACGCTCGTGCAATCCTGTAGGCTGCAAATCCATAATGACTTGAGTTCCATTGATAGATGCGCCACCGGCCTGCTCCACTAAGAAACTCATCGGATTTGCCTCATACATCAAGCGCAACTTACCGGCCTTGTGTGGTTCACGCTTATCCCAGGGATACATAAACACACCACCACGCGATAAAACGCGATGTACATCTGCAACCATGGATGCTATCCAGCGCATATTGAAGTCTTTATCCCGGCTGCCAGTGGTTCCTGCCAAACACTCTTCAACATAACGGCGGACTGGATCAGCCCAGTGACGCATATTAGACATATTGATCGCAAACTCTTTAGTAGCAGGAGCGATAGTAACCGCATCTTTAATAAGTAGGAACTCGCCAGTTTCTTTATTTAGGGTAAACATCACAACTCCGTCACCCAAAGTCAAAGCCATTGTGGTTTGCGGACCATACACTACATACCCTGCAGCAACTTGGTGACGCCCAGACAATAGAAAATCCGAAGTTTGTAACGGAGCAGTTGGATCCTGCTTTTTCAGAATAGAAAAAATAGTGCCGATCGATACATTCACATCAATATTGGAAGAGCCATCGAGCGGATCAAACAGCAAGAGGTAATCACCCGTTCCTTGCACAGGCACAGGTAATTCCATTTCCTCTGATGCGAGACCTGCGAGAGATTTACAAGCTTTGACACCTTCAATCAATTGATCGTTGGCGATGATGTCGAGCTTTTGCTGCACTTCACCTTGAACATTGCCGCTACCAGCTGAGCCCAATAAACCAATTAATGCACCTTGCGCCACCTCATGACTTAAGGTCGAACAGGTATTAACTACGGCCAGCAATAGCTCTTGCAAGCCTGCAGGGATAGCAGCACCTTTTGGCTTGGCGCTAACTAAATATTGCTTGAAATTGGTGTTGTTGCTAGAGGACAAAGCGAATTCTCCAATGGTTGATGCCGTTGACATATAAGTCTCTATTTTGCCCTGTTATCCCAGTGGCTAGCCGCCTAAGGCTTTACTAATGACCTCTCTGGTATCTAGCGAGAGGGTTTTACAGGCAGCCACACGCTCCAAGGCTGCTTTCATATGCTCCTGGTAAGGCTGAGCAAATAAGCGCCACCGGTCTAAGGCTCTGGCCAAGCGCGCTGCAACCTGGGGATTAATTGGGTCAAGGGCTAGCACACTATCAGCCCAAAATTCATAACCACTGCCATCTGCCTGATGAAAGCTAGCAGGATTGTTTGAGCAAAAGGCATGAATCACGCTACGTACCCGATTGGGATTATTCATTTTGAATGCAGGATGCTCACGCAATTTCTTGACATCGCTCAGGGTAGGTTCAAGACCATCTACTGGCGGACGACTCGATTGCAATCCAAACCACTTATCAATTACTAAAGGATCATTCTCAAATCGCTTGTAAAAATCTGCGAGGCACTCTTTTGCTTGCGGAGCACCATTGACAACTAATGCCGCCAAAGCTGCATAGCGATCAGTCATATTGTCTGCAATCTGATATTGATGGGCTGCCATTGGTGCCCAGACAGTAGGATTAGCATCAAGCAACATACTGAGAGAAAGATTTTTGAGGGCCCGCTTCCCTGAATCAACAGCATCGGACTTAAATGGCCCCGGCGTTTGCATTTGTTGATAAAGGGCTGCCCACTCCAATTGCAACTGCTTTGCAATTTCTCTACGGAACGCGCGGCGTGCAGAAAATATTTTCTGGGGATCGACGCTAGAGCACTGCTCATAGAGGTAAGACTCAGCAGGCAAGGTTAAGGCAAGCTCTTTGAAGGCGGGGTCTAACTTAGGATCCATTAGGATGTTGCGATAAGCATCAATCAACTTTGCATCAGGCAAGCGACCATTCAGAATCATTTGCATTGCTAGCTTCTGACCTGCCTCCCAGCGATTAAAGGGATCATCATCGCTTGAGAACAGGGTGAGAAGATCTGCCTCACTTTGCTCGAAATCTAAATTAATCGGTGCAGAAAAATCTCGATTAATGGAGAGTACTGGGCGTTCATCAACATGATCAAAAGTCCAAGTTTGACAAGGCTGGGTCAACTCTAGTAATTGTTCTGCTTGATCATTACTTTGAGTAATCAAGCGCATCTTCAGTGGAATATGAAATGGTTTTTTCTCTGGCTGACCTGGACTAGAAGCACAACTCTGAGTCAAAGTAAGTTGATACTGTTTTTTGGCAGCATCGTAATGCTCCTGCACTTTGACCTTTGGAGTACCTGCTTGGCTATACCAATTTCTGAACTGAGTGAGGTCTCGGCCGTTGGCATTTGCCATCGCCGCTAAGAAATCATCGCAAGTCACGGCATGACCATCATGGCGCTTGAAATATAAATCCATACCCTTGCGGAAACCTTCTTTTCCTAGCAAGGTTTGATACATCCGCACGACCTCAGAGCCTTTCTCGTAGACCGTGACGGTATAAAAGTTGCTAATTTCTTGATACTCATCAGGACGAATCGGGTGAGCCATCGGACCTGCATCTTCAGGAAACTGCAGCTGGCGTAGTAAACGCACATCCTCAATGCGTTTTACTGCTCTGCCAGATTCACTACCCATTTGATCAGCAGAGAACTCTTGGTCCCTAAATACGGTTAAACCTTCTTTTAGGGATAACTGAAACCAATCTTGGCAAGTGACTCGATTGCCCGTCCAGTTATGAAAATATTCATGAGCCACTACGCTTTCAATATTCGCAAAATCTGTATCCGTTGCAGTCTCTGGCTGAGCTAAGACAAACTTGGTATTAAAAATATTTAAGCCCTTATTTTCCATCGCCCCCATATTGAAGTCACCTACTGCCACAATCATGAAGCGCTCGAGATCGAGCTCTAAGCCGAACCGTTTCTCGTCCCAATGAATGGCAGCAACTAGTGAATCCATGGCATGGCGGGTCTTCTTTAGATCATGGGGCTCTACCCAAATCTGCAATAACTTCTTAGCGCCGCTACTGGTCGTGATGGTTTCTTCGATACATTCAAGCTTGCCTGCAACTAAAGCAAATAAATAGGATGGCTTTGGAAATGGGTCTTCCCAAATAGCGCTGTGCCAACCATTAGGGAGCTTCTCTGTCTTTAATAAATTACCATTGGATAACAAGACTGGGCATTCTGCTTCCCGTGCTCGTAAGGTCACGCGATAACGCGCCATCACATCAGGTCGGTCCAAAAAATAGGTAATTTTTCTGAAGCCTTCCGCTTCGCATTGTGTAAAGAAGTTGCCATTAGATACATATAAACCCATGAGGGAGGTATTTTTTTCTGGCGCACAAACGCAGATGATCTCAACAATGAATTTATCTTTGCCCGCATTTGGCAAAGAATGAATACTCAAAGTCTCAGGCGTTAACTCAAAATGACGATGGGGCTCACCATTGATACGCAAACTTACAAACTCTAATTCTTGGCCAACCAATACTAATGGCGCGCCTAACTCGAAACTCTTACCTGGCAAGACCTCAATCCGACTCTTCACAATGGTGCGCGCCGGATCCAAGGCAATATCTAGCTCTACTTGGTCAAAGGTGTAAACAGGGGGGCGATATTCGAGCCGACGAAAGCTCTGTGGCAGATCAGTTTTCATAAATACATTCTAAGCCTTGGTAAAAGTTCTTGTGTCGGCTAAGCCCAGACCAAGGTAGCAATACCAATTGCGATAAAGGTCACCGCCGCTACGGCATGTACCCACTTGATCGGCATCCGCTGGGTAAATTTTTGCCCAACCCAAACAGCCGGGGCATTTGCCAACATCATCCCCAAAGTAGTGCCAATCGTTACCGAGAAAACATCTTGATATCTTGCACCCAAGGCAATCGTCGCAATTTGGGTTTTGTCACCCATCTCGGCTAGAAAGAACAAACCTACCGTGAGTAAAAATACTTGCCATGCACGGTCTGCAACTTTAGATCCGGCAGCATCATCGATATGATCGGGCACCAAAAGCCAAAGACCGATTCCCAAAAAGCTCAAACCTAAAATCCAGCGCATGACGTCAGGAGAAAACATGGTGGTTAACCAATGTCCTAGTAAGGCAGCACAAGCATGATTTGCAATGGTGGCGATAAAGATGCCGGCAATGATGGCTAAAGCCTGCTTTGGATAGCGAGCCGCCAACATTAAAGAGAGTAATTGGGTTTTATCACCCATCTCCGCTAAAGCTACAACGCCAGCGGAGAGGATGAGAGCAGAAAAATCGATCAATTGAGTAAACCTAGTAAGTAGCTAATAAATGGTGCGCATTAGTGTGCTGGAACTAGTTTAATTCCTCGGGCGCACCACTTCTTAGGTTTGCTTACTAGGCATATGCAATATGGCTAAGCCATGATCAACTCCTCAGCGAGTGCAAAATCTAAGCCCTGGGCTTGTGCTACAGGCTTTGAAGTTAATACCCCTTTATGCACGCTAAGTCCATTGCGGAGATGATGATCAATCGATAATGCCTGCATGACGCCACGATTAGCCAATGCCTCTACAAATGGATAAGTAGCATTCGTTAATGCAAAAGTAGAGGTTCTCGCTACTGCACCTGGCATATTGGCCACGCAATAGTGCAACACTCCGTCCACTAAATAGGTTGGGTCAGCATGGGTCGTTGGCTTCGAGGTCTCAAAACAGCCTCCTTGATCAATTGCTACATCGACAACCACAGAGCCTGGCTTCATCTTCTTAATCATGTCATGGCTGACTAACTTTGGTGCAGCCCCACCAGGCAGTAATACAGCGCCAATGACAACGTCTGCCTCACTGACTTCTTGCTCAATCAATAAGCTGTCAGAGTAAAAGGTGCGCACCCGATTGCCGTAAAGCATATCAATTTGTCGTAAACGGTCAATATCACGATCAAAGATGCACACATCAGCTCCCATACCTACCGCCATCTGTAATGCATTGCGTCCTACTACCCCCGCACCCAGAATCACAATCTTAGCGGGCGATACACCAGGTACCCCGGCTATCAGAACACCTAAGCCCCCATGGGTTTTCTCTAAATGGGAGGCAGCTGCCTGAATAGACATACGCCCTGCCACCTCACTCATAGGCGCTAGCAGCGGTAAGGCGCCATTGAGCGCAGTGACGGTTTCATAAGCAATGCAAGTTGCCCCAGAATTTAGAAGGGCTTGTGTCTGCTTTGGATCCGGCGCCAAGTGAAGGTAGGTAAATAAGATTTGATCTTCATGCAACATTGCACATTCCTGCGCTTGTGGCTCTTTTACTTTCACAATCATTTCGGCTTTATTAAAAACCTCTGCAGCACTATTAATCAGACTAGCGCCAGCAATGCGATAAGCCTCATCTGTCAATCCAATCTGCTCACCGGCGCCCCGCTGCACCAGAACAGAATGTCCTTGCTTGCAAAGGCTGCTAACATTCCCAGGGGTCAGACCCACCCGAAATTCATTGTTTTTTACTTCTTGAGGTACGCCAATAATCATTACGATCTCCTATTATTTAAATTCACGCTTACTTTTTGTTTTATGGTGCAAGCCAACGACGTAGAACATCACTAGATACACCGCCAATAAACACGGGCCCAATATGAGGGCTATCCGCGCATCCTCATGAAAGCCCATCAGCACTACTACCAAGGCAATAAATGCCAGAGCAAACCACGAGGAATACGGATACCAAGGAGTGCGATAAGCTAATTGCGCCACTTGGTCTTGAGTTAATGCACTACGGAACTTGAGTTGCGTAAAAAGAATGGCAATCCAAACCATCAGACCAACAAAGGTCACTGCAGCCATAATGTATTGAAAGGCTTTATCTGGCACAAAGTAATTAAGCACCACACCTGTCATACACACGGCAACAGTAGCCATCACAGCTCGATGAGGAACACCATACTTCGACAGGCTTGCAAAAGAAGCTGGTGCATACCCATTGTTTGCCAGCGAATAGAGAAGTCGTCCGCCACTAAAAATGCCGGCATTGCATGATGAAAGCGCTGCTGTAATCACCACGAAATTGATTAAGCCTGCAGCCTCTCGCAAACCAATGCGCTCAAACATCACCACAAAAGGACTGCCCTGCTGCCCCACCTCATTCCAGGGGAAGATTGCCAGAATCACTAGGATCGCACCCATATAGAAAATCAAGATGCGCCAAGCCAATGAATCAATCGCCATCGGAATAGTTTTCTTTGGGCTCTCAGCTTCACCAGCAGATAAACCAATCATCTCAATGCCAACATAAGCAAACAAGACCATCTGCAATGAAAGCAACATGCCGCCAATGCCATTTGGGAAAAAGCCGCCGTGCTGCCATAAATTACTTAAGCCAATGGGTTGCCAGTCATTTGTAAAGCCAAATAAGATGACTGAGCCGCCAAGCGTAATCATGGCAACAATCGCCACCACTTTGATCAGAGCAAACCAAAACTCAAACTCACCAAAGACTTTGACGGCAATGAGATTGATTAAACCCATCATGACAATGGAAGAAAGCGCCCAAATCCACTGCGGGGTTTCTGGGAACCAAATTCCCATATAGATACCTACTGCCGTAACTTCTGCAATTCCCACCACTATCCAATAGGTCCAATAGCCCCAGCCCACCATATATCCAGCGAGGGGGCCTACGTAACTATTGGCATAGGCGGCAAACGATCCAGCGACGGGTTCGTGCACAGCCATTTCACCGAGGGTTCGCAGCACGATGAAGGCAACGATCCCTGCTAGTAGGTAGCCCAAGAGAATCGATGGTCCGGCAAGTTGAATAGCACTTGCTGATCCTAGAAATAAGCCAACGCCAATCGTTGAACCTAGCGCCATCAAACGAATGTGTCTTACTTTGAGATGGCGTTTTAAGCCAGTGTGTTCAGTCTGCAAGAGAGACCTCCTTTCGATTTGTCGTTGGCTGATTTACCAACGAAGCAAAGTCTAGGGAGTGCTTGGCAGATGTACTAGAGGATAAAAATATCTAAAATACTTAAAGCAATTAAAAGTACATCACTACAGAATGAAATGTCTTTTAAATCAAGGAAGAGACTCATCCAGAAATATTTCTGACTGCAAAAGAATCAGTAATTTCCTACAGGGAATGCCCTGAGAGATTTATAGCTAAATGGAGGATGTAGAGGACGGTAACGAGTTAGCAGCAATCAAATTCAAAATTTCTGCAGCGGCAGCAAGGCCACAGGCTGCGGTTACCATGACAGTAGAACCATAGCCAGAGCAAGCCAGACCGCCAGTGGCAGCACCGGCTCTAGGTTCATGGGAATAGATGGCACGGATACCAATTTTTTTCTTGAGATTTCTGGAGAAGCCGTGATCCTGTCTCAGACCTTGCCGTACCTTTGCAAGCAAGGCATCTTGTTCGGTGCGAGAGAGGTCGTCACAACGCACAGAAGTGGGATCTGTTTTGCCACCTGCTGCACCACACATGACTAAGGATCGATGATTTTGATTTGCCCAGACTGATAGTGCAATTTTAGTTTGCACAGAATCGGTAGCATCTAATACATAAGCATCTTTTGGAATGAGTAGATCTAAATTATCTGGCGTCAGAAATTCATCACAAGGTGTGAGCTTGATCTCAGGATTAATTTGCAGAATGCGCTGGGTCATGGCCTCAACTTTAGCTTTGCCATACTGACCTTCTAAAGCATGTAATTGACGATTGGTATTGCTCTCTGCAATGTGATCAAAATCTACAAGGACGAGATGACCAATCCCAGTGCGCACCAATGCTTCAGCCGCCCAAGAACCAACGCCGCCTAATCCAGCCACCACCACTGTCGCATTACGAAAGCACTCCCGCAGTTCTGGGCCATAGAGTCTAGAGACTCCACCAAAACGACGCTCTTCTGTGCTTTCTTCTACCTTGTCTTCTGCCATAGCTTCTCTTTATACTGAATAAATGGACTCCATTGCTCAACTTCGCAAAAACTATACCTTCGGCCAGCTATCTGAAACTGATGTTCCAGCTGACCCTATGCCGCTGTTTCAGCTTTGGTTTGACCAAGCCGTCAGAGCAGAGTGTCCTGAACCCAATGCCATGACCTTAGCTACCGCTGACCAAGCTGGAAATCCATCAGCTCGTATTGTCTTACTAAAAGGCGCCGACCAAAACGGCTTTACCTTCTTTACGAACTACGAAAGCCAAAAAGGGAAAGATTTAGCTGTCCGCCCGCAGGCCGCCCTACTGTTCCATTGGCACGAGCTTGAGCGCCAAGTTCGCATTCAAGGGGTGGTTGAACGTGTTAGCCCTGCTGAAAGTGATGAATATTTTCACTCTCGCCCGCCTGCTTCTCGCATTGGTGCTTGGGCATCCCCTCAAAGCGCGGCCATTCCTAACCGAGAATTTTTGGAAGAAGCAGAAAAACGCTTTAAAGCTGAATTTGGAGATACCCCACCGCGCCCTGAACATTGGGGTGGTTACCGACTACGCCCAACAGAAATCGAGTTCTGGCAAGGCCGCCCTTCTCGTTTGCATGATCGCATCCACTACAAGCTAGAGGGCTCTGACTGGCGCGTCAATCGCCTCGCGCCTTAAAGACTCAGGAATACTGTGGCGCTATGAGTGATTTAAATTTCGCTCTGAACTTCGCTAGCTTAGGTGCTACTACCGCCATGCAATAACCTTGATTGGGATGCTGCACAAAATAGTTCTGGTGATAGTCTTCTGCAGGAAAAATGGTTGGGGCCATTTCAATCTGAGTGACTACTGGGCTCGAATAGATTCCAGAATCATTTAACTCCTTCACTACCTCATGAGCAATTCTGGTCTGCTCGTCGCTGTGCGTAAAGATCACTGATCGATATTGGGTGCCGTGATCATTGCCCTGATAATTTAAAGTAGTTGGATCATGAATCACAAAGAAGATTTCTAATAAATCTCTAAATGAGATAACTTGTGGATCAAACATGATGTCAACAATCTCAGCGTGCCCTGTTACTCCAGTGCAAACCGCTTCATAAGTTGGATTTGGCCTAGCCCCACCTGCATAGCCAGAAACCACGGATTTGACCCCAGAAATTTGCTGGTAAACGGCTTCTAGACACCAAAAACATCCGCCACCTAGCGTGGCTCGCTCTAGAGGGGCTTGATTTTCATGAATAGTTTGAGTCATACCTTTATCCTAATGCCTTATTCCAATGTCTGCCAACTATTAATCTGCCATGAACCGTTTCACACTCCAGCTTGACGAAATCCAAGCAGCATACGCTGCCGAACCAAATCCCACTCTTGAAGTGAGGTTAGAGCGTATTGGTCGAATTGAAAAAATGATTCAAGCCAATGAAGAAAAAATCTGTAAGGCATTGGTTGCTGACTTTGGAGTGAGAGATTCGATCGAAACTCGCCTGGTTGAGTTTCAAGGACTCTACCAAGCTTGCCGGCACACCCGTAAACATCTCAAGGAGTGGATGAAACCAACTCAAGTAGAGGCTCCCGCTTACTTGGGCGCTTCTGAAGCTTGGATTGAATATCAATCGATGGGTGTGGTTGGCATCATGAGTCCCTGGAATTACCCAGTAAGGTTGGCTTTATTGCCAGCCATTGCTGCATTTGCAGCAGGTAACCGTGTTTGGCTTAAACCCTCGGAGCGCAGCTCTCGCACCTCTGGCTTCCTGGCAGGCCTCATTCAGGAATATTTTCACCCTAGTGAGTTTTGCGTCACTACTGGCGGTGTCGATGTTGCTGAACAGTTTGCTGCACTTCCTTTTGCGCATCTATTTTTCACCGGCTCAGAGGCAATTGGTAAAAAGGTAATGCGGGCCGCTGCTGAAAACCTGACTCCTGTGACTTTAGAGCTTGGAGGCAAGTCTCCAGCAATCATTGATTCATCAGCCAAACTCAAAGAGGTGGCTGCATCGATTGCCTATGGGAAGCTTTTAAATAGCGGCCAAACTTGCATTGCTCCTGACTATGTATTGATCGAGCCAAGTCTGCAAGAATCATTTCTCCAAGAGCTTCAAGCTGCTGCCACCAAACAATTTAGCGATCCCAAGGAGTTGACTGGGCCAATTGATGATCAGCAACTGCAATACTGGCAACATCTACTCAGTGATGCTGTTGACCGTGGCGCTCAAGTCATTCCCCTGCTAAATAACCCTAGCGCAGGGGCGAGACGATTTGAACCAGTCGCCTTAATCAATGTGCCTCAAGACGCACGCGTACTTCATGAAGAAGTGTTCGGCCCTATCTTGCCAATCGTGACCGTAGCGGATACTTCAATGGCAATTGCTTACATTAATAGCAAACCCCATCCCTTAGCGCTTTACTGGTTTGGTAAGGATAAGAAAAATTTACAGCGAGTATTAGAGCAAACGCGCTCTGGTGGCGTAACCATCAATGACGTCTTCTTACATGCTGCTCTAGAGTCTTTGCCTTTTGGTGGCGTTGGATCCAGTGGCATGGGCAAATATCATGGAAAGGCTGGATTCGATACATTCAGCTATCAAAAGTCGATTCTCGAAGTCAGGGGCATTTTCGGTACAAATCTGTTGAAGGGCACAAAACCTGCTCACCCTCCCTATGGAAAAAGGATTGAAGGCATATTGCGCCGACTTAAATGAATTATTCCGGGAAAACCCTTGTAATCAAGGTTCCAAACTGCGATAATAAGAGGCTTTTTAAAGCAATTTGATTCATCGCCCCCCAGCTATATTTCAGCGTATCGTTTAGAAGTCATAAACACCGAAGTTACAAAACGCGCTGCCGCCTGTCTGATGGTCGATGCCTTTGACCATCGCACCCTATAAAAAACCATGGGTGCAACATACGGAGACATCCCTTAAAAGGGATGTGTAATAGCATGACTTTTTCTAAAGAAACTAAACACGAGTCGCATGACTCAAAAAGCACTGGAACTGAGTTCCAGAATTTCGCCTTAGCGGCATCACTCCTTAAAAACGTTGCTGAACTGGGTTATACCCAAGCCACTTCCGTGCAAGCTCAGGTTATTCCTGCAGCCTTAGCTGGCGGTGACTTATTGGTCAGCAGCCAAACTGGTAGCGGTAAAACCGCAGCCTTTTTATTGCCTTTGATTAATCAACTCATCGAAAGTAACCCGAATAACTCACCTGTACCAGGTCGTGCACAACCTAAAGTGTTGGTGCTCTGCCCTACCCGTGAGTTAGCTCAGCAGGTTTCCGCCGATGCAGTGAACTTAGTTCGCGGCATGAAAGGGATTCGTATTGCTACTGTTATGGGTGGCATGCCTTACGGCAAACAAATCCAAGCATTGAAAGGTGCATTGTTAGTTGTTGCAACTCCAGGTCGTTTACTCGACTTGTGCGATAGCAAAGCAATTCGCTTAGATGATGTTAAACAACTCGTGATTGACGAG
>Ga0136644_10002620_pt1 | contig 13679 bp, 10 predicted proteins | sample C_130820_EF_Meta_FD_94780 | JGI IMG/M metagenome (GOLD analysis project Ga0136644, IMG submission 94780) | Freshwater microbial communities from Lake Croche, Canada to study carbon cycling - C_130820_EF_MetaG (v2) (version 2) | ecosystem: Environmental > Aquatic > Freshwater > Lake | place... | reverse complement strand
GCCATCATCACGAACCACATGAATCTCCGCTGGTCATGTTGATCCCGTTGGCCTTGCTGGCTCTTGGTGCGCTAGTGGCGGGCTTGTTCTTCCATGACTCCTTTCTCGGTCACGGCTATGAGCACTTCTTCAAAGCCGCGATGCCTTTGGGACCGGACAACCATATCCTGCATGACATGCACGGTGTCCCTGCATGGGTACAATATGCGCCGACTTTCATGATGGTGTCGGGCTTCTGCCTTGCTTATGTTTTCTACATTGCCAAGCCGCATTTGCCGCACCAGCTGGCTGAAGGCCAACCGATCCTCTATCGGTTCCTGCTCAACAAATGGTATTTCGACGAACTGTATGATGTCCTGTTTGTGCGTCCTGCCAAGCGGATCGGCCACTTCCTGTGGAAGACCGGCGATGGCAAGATCATTGACGGGTTTGGTCCCGACGGTGTCTCCTCACGCGTTGCCCTGTTCTCGCAAACCGTTACCCGTTTGCAGACCGGCTATGTTTACCACTATGCCTTCGCCATGCTGATCGGCCTCGCACTTGTGATCACCTGGTATATGTTCGGAGGGGCACACTCATGAACCATCTCCTGAACCATTTGCTGCTGGGCCTGATTGTCCTGCCACTGATCGGTGCCGGTCTGATCTTGCTGACCAATGACGATAGCCCGTCAGGTCTGCGCAATATCCGCTGGACAGCCCTGTTTGCCACCGTGGCAACCTTTGTTCTGTCGCTGCTCGCATGGAAAGATTTCAATCCGGCCTCCGCCGATTTCCAACTGGTTGATCAAGCAGCCTGGTTGTCCGATACCATCCGGTTCAAGCTGGGTGTTGACGGCTTCTCGATGCCGTTCATCCTGCTCAGCACATTCCTGATGCCGTTCTGCATTGTCGCCTCATGGGTGTCGGTCGAAAAACGCGTCAAAGAATATATGATGGCATTTCTGGTGCTCGAAGCGCTGATGATCGGCGTGTTTTCGGCGCTGGATCTGGTGCTGTTCTACCTGTTCTTCGAGGCTGGCCTGATCCCGATGTTCCTGATCATCGGGATCTGGGGTGGCAAGCGCCGCATCTATGCCAGCTTCAAATTCTTCCTCTACACGCTGCTTGGGTCGCTTTTGATGCTGATCGCCGTGATGGTGATGTATCACGAGGCCCACACCACCGATATTCCGTCCCTGTTGGCCCACAAATTCCCGGCCTCCATGCAGACATGGTTGTGGGTGGCGTTTTTTGCCTCTTTTGCGGTGAAAATGCCGATGTGGCCGGTCCATACCTGGTTGCCCGACGCCCACGTCGAGGCACCTACGGCGGGCTCGGTCATACTGGCTGCGATTTTGCTGAAAATGGGCGGTTACGGTTTTATCCGGATTTCGATCCCGATGTTCCCCGATGCCTCGCTGTATTTCGCGCCTCTGGTGTTCACGATGTCGGCGATAGCCATCATCTATACCTCGCTGGTCGCCCTGATGCAGGAAGACATCAAGAAGCTGATTGCCTATTCCTCGGTCGCGCATATGGGTTTTGTGACTATGGGTCTGTTCAGCCTCAATGCGCAGGGCATCCAGGGGGCCATGTTCCAGATGGTCTCGCATGGTCTGGTGTCTGGCGCGCTGTTCCTGTGCGTCGGTGTGATCTATGACCGCATGCACACCCGCGAGATTTCTGCTTATGGCGGTTTGGTCCACCGGATGCCGCGTTATGCCGTGATCTTCATGATCTTCACCATGGCCAATGTCGGTCTGCCGGGCACTGCCGGCTTTGTCGGAGAATTCCTGACCCTGCTGGGGGCGTTCCGCGCCAATCCATGGGTGGCGTTCTTTGCCACAACCGGTGTGATCCTGTCGGCCGGTTACGCCCTTTGGCTTTATGCCCGCGTTGTGTTCGGCAAACTGGAAAAAGCCAGCCTGATGACCATTCAGGATGTGTCGGGTCGCGAGTTGGCTATTCTGGTGCCATTGGTGATTTTGACAATCTGGTATGGGGTGCAACCCGGTGCCATTCTCGATGTTTTCGCCGCGCCGACCGAGGCGCTTTTGAAATCGACACAGGCTGCGGCTCAGGCTGCTCAGTCTGTGGCCTCTGCCGTCCGCTAAGGGTGAACTGATGACCGCGCCTCTTGCTGCTGTTCCGGCTCTTCTCCCCGCTCTGCCAGAATTGGTTCTGGCTGCGGGTTCACTCATCCTTGTGCTGATTGGTGCTCTGGCTGGGTCTTCCAGCACGCGTTTCGTGCAAGCCATGACCGTTGTGGTGCTGCTGGTGGCTGGCGGTCTGGTGCTCGGCCAGTCCGATGCCCGCGAGGTGGCGTTCCACGGGGCGTTCATTGTGGACGGTTTTGCCCGCTTCATGAAGGTAATTGTGCTGCTGGCTTCAGCTTTGTCGCTGGTGATGGCGCAGGGCTTTTTGAATCGGCATCAATCCAATGCCTTCGAGTTTCCGGTGCTGGTGCTGTTGTCCACGCTGGGCATGATGGTGATGATTTCGGCGCATGACCTGATCGCGCTCTACCTTGGCCTCGAATTGTCCAGTCTGGCCCTCTATGTCATCGCTGCTTTCCGCCGTGATGATCTCAAATCGACCGAAGCAGGGCTGAAATATTTCGTGCTCGGTGCGCTGTCGTCCGGCATGTTGCTATATGGCGCATCGCTGATCTACGGCTTTACCGGTTCGGTCGAGTTTACCGCGATTGCCAAAGCCTTGAACGGCCATGCCTCCAGCGGTGTGATTTTCGGGCTGGCCTTCCTGATGGCAGGTCTGGCTTTCAAGATTTCGGCCGTGCCTTTCCACATGTGGACACCGGATGTCTATGAAGGTGCGCCCACTCCGGTCACGACCTTCTTCGCTTCGGCTCCCAAACTGGCTGCTATGGCGATGACCGTGCGTGTCGTGATGACGGCATTTCCCGATATTGCCGCGCAATGGCAGCAGATCATCGTGTTTATCGCTTTGGGCTCGATGGGTCTCGGGGCCTTTGCGGCGATCGGCCAGTCCAATATCAAGCGTCTGCTGGCCTATTCGTCGATCGGCCATATCGGCTTTGCACTGGTCGGTCTGGCGTCCGGCACCACCAATGGTGTGCAGGGTGTCGCCATCTATATGGCCCTCTATGTGCTGATGACGCTTGGTGCTTTTGCCTGTGTACTGGGCATGCGCCGTGGTGATCACTATGTCGAAACCATCGACGAATTGGCGGGCCTTGGCCGAACCAATCCGGGCATGGCTTTCGGTTTGGCGATGATCATGTTCTCGCTCGCTGGTATTCCGCCGCTCGCCGGCTTTTTTGCCAAATGGTATGTGTTTGTCGCAGCCGTCGAAGCCAAGCTCTATGCGCTTGCCGTCATTGGTGTGCTGACCAGCGTTGTCGGGGCCTTCTATTATCTGCGGATTGTTAAAATCATGTATTTTGACGAGCCGAAGGAAGCCTTCGCCCCTCTGGACGGTACGTTGAAAAGCGTGTTGCTGGCTTCCACACTGGTTGTGTTTCTGTTCTGGCTCTGGCCCGCACCATTGGTGAATGCCGCCCTTGTGGCCGCTCAATCCCTGCATTGATGGTCGGATTGAAACACCCATTGTCTCTGGCCAGTGTAAAACCCGCAGCTCTTGCGGGTTTTACAGTTGAGCACCATGCCACCATCGGGTCTACCAATGATCGGGCTCTGGAACTCGCCCGTCAGGGTCATGGGCAGACCTGGGTGGTCGCAGACCAGCAGCAGGGTGGTCGGGGGCGCAGTGGCCGCAACTGGTCTTCACCGTCCGGGAATTTCTATGCGAGCCTGAGCCTTGTCGATCCCTGTGCGATTGCTGTCTCTCCGCAACTGAGTTTTGTGGCCGGTGTGGCTATTCATGACGCCATTCAATCCCTGATCGCCTGCGGCAATCGGCTGGCGATCAAATGGCCGAACGATCTGTTGCTTGACGGTGCCAAACTGTCCGGCCTTTTGCTGGAAGGCGGGTCATCGGGTGGCGTGTTTGTGATGACGGTCGGGATCGGCCTTAATCTGGTCACCCATCCGGCCGATACTCCTTACCGGGCTACCAATCTGGCGGAGGCGGGTTTTGCGGTTGCGCGCAACGATATGTTCGCTGCACTTTGCAACAGCTTCCGACATGGCCTAGAGCTATGGAACAAAGGGCATGGTTTCGAAGCGATCCGGTCGGCCTGGTTACAGCGGGCTGCATTCTTGAACGAGCGGATCACGATTTCTTCGGCAAACCAGCCACAACAGGGAATTTTCGAGACACTGGACCCGCATGGGCGTCTGGTGCTTGCCACAGAAAAGGGCCGGATATGGATCGACGCGGGAGATTTATACCCGCTGCACCATGATTTCGGTTCGTAACAGGGATTTTGGGAATATTATGGTTTCGACGACGGACGAACTTGTTTTTGTGCCTTTGGGCGGCATTGGTGAAATCGGCATGAATGCCGGCCTGTATGGCTTTGGTACCAAGAAGAACCGCCGCTGGCTGCTGGTCGATTGCGGCATTGCCTTTGCCGGCGAGGAATTGCCGGGTATCGATATCATCATGCCTGATCTGGCCTTTCTGGAATCACAGCGTGACCGGCTCGAAGCTATTCTGATCACCCATGCCCATGAAGATCATATCGGTGCTTTGATGGATTTGTGGCCCAAATTGCGCGCGCCTGTCTATGCCACGCGATTTGCCGCCAGTCTTTTGGAAATCCGCAAATTCAACGAGCCGGGCGCCCAGAAAATCCCCATCCATACAGTCGAGGTGGCCGAGCGCTATCAATTCGGGCCTTTCGATGTCGAGTTCGTGCCGATGGCCCATTCGATCCCCGAGTCGACCGGTATTGCCATTCGAACCCCGCTGGGCATGGTTTTCCATTCCGGTGACTGGAAAATCGACGAAACACCGTTTGTCGGCTGGAAAACCGACGAAAAACGCATCCGTGAATTGGGCGAGGAAGGCGTACTCGCCTTTGTGTCCGATTCCACCAATGTCGTGCGTGACGGCATTAGTCCTTCGGAAACTGAAGTGGCGCATTCTTTGAAAGACATCATAGCCGCCAGCACAGGCCGCGTGGCCGTGACAACCTTTGCCTCCAATGTGGCGCGCATCCGGGCCGTTGCGGAAGCCGCTGCCGCCTGCGGCCGCGAGGTCATTGCGGTTGGACGCGCGATGGATCGGGTGATCGAAGTGGCGAAGGAATCGGGCTATCTCGAAGGCCTGCCCGATTTCCGCTCCGTCGATGTCTATGGCTATCTGCCGCGCGACAAGGTGGTGGCACTCATCACCGGTTCGCAGGGCGAACCACGCGCCGCGCTGGCCCGCATTGCCGAAGGCAATCATCCGGACATGTCCCTGTCCTCGGGCGACAAGGTGATCTTTTCCTCGCGGGCCATTCCGGGCAACGAGAAAGGGATCAGCAAGCTGATCAACAAGCTGGTCGAGCAGGGCATCGAGGTGATGACCGATCGCGATGGTCTGGTGCATGTGTCGGGCCATCCCCGCCGTGGCGAGATGGAACGCATGTATTCCTGGGTTAAGCCGCATATTTCCATTCCGGCTCACGGCGAGGCCTTGCATCTTGAAGAACACCGCAAACTGGCCAAAAAGATGGGCGTGGCGCATGCCATCCGTATCCATAACGGCCAGATGGTCCGGATTGCGCCCGGTAAACCCGAATTGTTCGATGCCGTTCAGGTCGGGCGGATTTACAAGGACGGCTCGCTGCTGATCCCGCATAGCGATCCCGCCATCTCGGAGCGCCGCAGGCTTTCCAATGCCGGGATCGTTTCGGTTGCCATGGCCATCGATGCCAAGGGCATGCTGGTGGGTGAGGTGGCCTTGGCCGTGTTCGGTTTGCCGCAGACATCGGTTTCGGGCCAGAGTTTCGAGGATATTGTCGAGGAAGCCATTTTCTCGGTGCTCGACACCCTGCCCAAAGCCAAGATGCGGGATCCCGACACGGTTGAAAGCGCGGTCGAGCGGGCCATCCGTTCGCAGGTCAACCAGAATTGGGGCAAAAAGCCGAGTTGCCATGTTCAGGTCGTCACTGTTTAACCCGTAATGCGATAAAATGGCTCATCGATTCTCGGATAAGGGAGCATAGGATGATCGGACGTCTGAACCATGTGGCCATCGCCGTCAACAATCTCGATGCCGCGATTGCGACCTATCGGGATGTGTTGGGAGCGACAGTTTCACCACCCTTGCCACAACCCGAGCATGGGGTGACCGTCGTCTTTATCGAACTGCCCAATACCAAGATCGAACTGCTCGAAGCGCTGGGTGAGGGATCGCCGATTGCCAAGTTTCTGGAGCGCAATCCCGATGGCGGCATCCATCATATCTGCTACGAGGTTGAGGATGTGATTGTTGCGCGTGACCAGTTGAAAGCCGGTGGCGCAAGGGTGCTGGGTGACGGAACACCGCGGATCGGTGCGCATGGCAAACCGGTGATTTTCCTGCATCCGAAGGATTTTAACGGCACATTGGTTGAATTGGAGCAGGTATGAGCTTTTCCATCGGACTGCCCTGGCCAACTCTGATAGCGCTCTACTTCATCGTCTGGTGGATCTCGCTTTATGCTGTTCTGCCGATCGGGGTCAAAAATGCCCATGAAGCGGGTCTCGAGGTCGAGCCCGGCAATGATGCGGGCGCACCGGTTTCACCCAATCTGGGTTACAAAGCTTTGCTGACCTCTGTTCTGGCTATTCCGCTGACACTGGTCATGGCAATGGTTATCTCTAGCATTGATTGAAATATGCGGCATAACCATCTGTAATTGAATTGATAATTTTCTTTGATCGAGGCGTCTTTGCTTCAGTCTTCCTGCGCGTTCCGGTACCGCCCTTCGATGCCGTCTTGATGTTTGACCCTTGCGAGGGGCAAGTCTATGAAAGAGAGACTGATTTTTTCCGCTTGCGAGAGCCTCACAAGGTGCCACAAAAATGCGTTTGAGCCGTTACTTCCTGCCGATCCTGCGTGATACACCCAAGGATGCCGAAATCGTCTCCCATCGTCTGATGTTGCGGGCAGGGTTGGTGCGCCAGCAATCTGCGGGCATTTATGCGTGGTTGCCGCTGGGGTTGCGGGTCCTGTCCAAAATCAATGCGATTATCCGCCAGGAGCAGGATCGGTCAGGTGCGATCGAATTGCTGATGCCGACCATGCAATCCGCTGATTTGTGGCGTGAATCGGGTCGTTATGATGCCTATGGCAAGGAAATGCTGCGCATCAAGGACCGTCATGATCGTGATATGTTGTTTGGCCCGACCAACGAGGAAATGGTCACCGATATTTTCCGCTCCTATGTGCGCTCCTACAAGGATCTGCCTCTCAATCTCTACCACATCCAGTGGAAATTCCGCGACGAGATCCGTCCGCGCTTCGGCACCATGCGCTCGCGTGAATTCCTGATGAAGGATGCCTATTCCTTCGATGTCGACGAGGCGGGCGCGCGCCATGCCTATAACCGGATGTTTGTGGCCTATTTGCGCACATTTGCCCGTCTTGGCCTGACCTCGATCCCGATGCGCGCCGAAACGGGGCCGATCGGTGGCGATTTGAGCCATGAATTCATCATTCTGGCCTCGACCGGCGAGAGCGAGGTCTATTGCGACAAATCCGTGCTGGATCTGGCCATACCCGGGCCCGAGACCGATTTCAACAATGTCGAGGAATTGCAGACCATCGTCAGCAATTGGACCAGGCCTTATGCCGCCACTTCGGAAATGCACGACGAGGCTGCCTATGCGGTTGTTCCCGAAGATCGCAAGGTTGCCGCACGCGGCATCGAGGTGGGCCATATCTTCTATTTCGGCACCAAATATTCCGAACCATTCGGCGCAAAGGTCACCGGCCCCGATGGCGTTGACCGGCCTGTGCATATGGGCTCTTACGGCATCGGGCCGTCACGACTTGTCGCGGCCCTGATCGAAGCCTTCCATGATGACCAGGGTATAGCATGGCCGGTTGAAATCGCTCCGTTCCATGTCGGCCTGATCAATCTGAAAGTAGGCGACGAGGCCACCGATGCAGCCTGCGAAACCGTCTATCGCGCTTTGGAAGCCCGCAACATCGACGTGCTCTATGATGACACCGATGCCCGTGCCGGCGGCAAGTTCGCCACTGCCGATCTGATCGGCCTGCCTTGGCAGATCATTGTCGGTCCTAAATCGTTGTCCGATGGCAAGGTCGAGGTCAAACGCCGCGCCGATGGCGAGCGCCATGTGGTCAGCATCGAGGAGGCCGTCCTCCTCGTGGCCGGTTGATCGGCCCATGACCCAAACCGCCACCCCAGCAACGGAGCAACGTTCGCATCAAGGCGCTTTTGCCGTCTTCGAGTGGATGATTGCCTTCCGCTATCTGCGGGCACGGCGGCGCGAGGGGTTTATTTCGGTGATCGCCGGGTTCTCGTTTCTCGGCATTACGCTGGGGGTGGCGACCCTGATCATCGTGTTGTCGGTGATGAACGGGTTCCGCAAGGAACTGCTCGACAAGATTGTCGGCGTCAACGGCCATATCTTTGTCAGTGCCCTGGAAACACCACTGACAGATTTCGCCGATGTCGCCCATAAAATCGGCCTCGTGGCTGATGTGACTTTGGCCATGCCGATGGTGGAGGGGCAGGCACTGGCCTCGTCCCCCTCTTATGCAGGCGGTGTCATGGTGCGTGGTGTGCGGCCCGAAGACCTCAAAAAGGTCAAGGTTATATCTGGCAATATCCGCTATGGCGCGCTCGATACTTTTGACAGCGGGCAGGGGCTGGTGATCGGCAAGCGGCTGGCCGAGCAGTTGCTGCTGCGGGCCGGGGATACCCTGACATTGACCTCGCCACGCGGAGCACAAACCCCGTTCGGGACCGCGCCCCGCGTCAAATCCTATCCGATTGCCGCCATCTACGAGGTTGGCATGTCGGAATATGACTCGGCCTTTGTCTATATGCCGATGAAGGAGGCGCAGGCCTTTTTCAACCGCGACAATGACGCCAGCGTCATCGAGGTGTTCATCCGCCATCCCGATGCCATCGATACGGTCAAAATGGGGATCGAGGACAGTCTGACCCGTCCGGTGATCATGAGCGATTGGCGTTTGCGCAATCGGACGTTTTTCGGCGTGCTGCAGGTTGAACGGAATGTGATGTTCCTGATCCTGACCCTGATCGTGCTGGTGGCGGCGCTCAACATCATTTCCGGTCTGATCATGCTGGTGAAAGACAAAAGCTCCGATATCGCCATTCTTCGGACCATGGGTGCAACCCGTGGGGCGATCCAGCGGATCTTCCTGATCACAGGGGCTGCCATCGGTATTGTCGGGACATTTTCCGGTCTGGCTTTGGGGATTGCCGTGGCAGCCAATATCGAGACCCTGCGGGCGTTCTTTTCACGGCTGACCAATACCAACCTGTTTCCTGCCGAATTCTATTTTCTGTCGCGTCTTCCCTCCGTGATTGACCCATTCGAGGTTGTTACGGTCGCCTTGATTGCCTTGACGCTGTCTTTGCTGGCCACCCTGTATCCGGCATGGCGTGCTGCCAATCTCGATCCTGTCGATGCATTGCGATACGAGTGAGACAGATGCAAGCCACACCCCATCAGGATCCGTCCCAGCAGATGCCGGAAGCCGACATTCCCGCTTTGGTGCTGGATCATGTCCGGCTGTCTTATCTGGATGCCGAGCGGCGGCTGGATGTGTTGCGCGATATTGCGATTGAAGTCATGCCCGGCCAGACGGTGGCGCTGATAGCTCCATCGGGCACCGGCAAATCCACATTGCTGCATGTCTCGGGCTTGCTGGAGCGCCCCGATGCCGGCGAGGTGCGGATTGGCGGAGTGGCCTGTTCCGCCCTCAATGATGCCGCGCGCACCGAAATCCGCCGGACCGATATCGGCTTCATCTATCAGCAGCACCGCTTGCTGCCGGAATTTACGGCTGTTGAAAATGTGGCCCTGCCGCAAATGATCAATGGTCTGTCACGCAGCGATGCCGAGGACCGAGCCAGGCAGATTCTTGGTTTCCTCGGTTTGGGCGAGCGCTTGACCCATCGTCCGAGCGAATTATCGGGTGGCGAACAACAACGCGTGGCAATTGCGCGTGCGGTCTCCAACCGTCCGCGCCTGCTGCTGGCAGACGAGCCGACCGGCAATCTCGATCCCGTCACTTCGGGGCATGTGTTCGATACACTTCTGACCCTGGCGCGCGTGTCGCGTCTGGCAGCCGTAATTGCCACCCACAATCTCGAACTGGCCATGCGGATGGATCGCCGCGTGACCCTGCGTGATGGCATGATCGTCGAACTGCCCTGACAGCAGGGGCGTTGTATCGATTGCTTTTGCTCCTTGTTCTGAGTTCAACCACGCCTTTCCGATCCTCTTGGAACCTTTCGGGAAGGCTTCCATGGTTCATCCTCATATCCTTAACGAAATTAACCATGATTTGTTCAGATCGTTTGATGTTCTTATTTTGTTCTTGAATAAGAGAACATAGATAGAACATAATCCCTTCATCACTTCAACCGATGGAGGTTTCCATGGCTCGCTTGATCATTGAAGACATCACCGAATTGGCCGGCATTGCTGCTTTTGTTGCAACCATCATGGTCTGGGCCCACGCCTTCGGGATGTAAGCCGGCCCGTCAAGTGGCTGCGGCTTGACTGCTTCAGCTTTGGATGAATGGACGCGCACTCCATTTCTGACTTTACCCGCACGGTCCCACACAGCATTGTGTGGGGCATTAAGGAGTGGGGTTTGATGAGTCGGATACTGAGCGAAGTCGGGTTTGTTCATCTGCATGTCCATTCGTCCTTTTCCTTGCTGGAAGGGGCGTTGCGGATCGATGATCTCAAAAAGCTGGCCCTCAAGGACCGCATGCCCGCTTTGGCCCTGACAGACACCAATAATCTATTTGGCGCGCTGGAATTTTCCGAGAAAATGGCTGGTGCCGGTGTCCAGCCGATTGTCGGCATTGAATTGTCGGTTGAAACCGGCGAGGATAAGGCACCGGGCCGCTCGCTCGGTTTGCCGCAAACACGCCCGTCACTGGTCGTCATTGCGGCCAACAATCGCGGTTATGCCCAGTTGATCCGTCTGGCGTCGCGCGCCTATATGAAATCGGGTGCAGGTGAGGCTCCCCATATCGAGCTTGAAGACCTGATGGCAGAGCCGGAAGGTCTGATTGTTCTCAGTGGCGGTCCGAAGGGCCTGCTGGATCGCCCTCTCGCCCAAGGCCAGCGTGATCTGGCAGAAGTGCGGCTTGAACGGCTCAAACAGGCTTTCGGCGACCGTTTCTATATCGAGCTGCAGCGCCATGGCCTGCCCGACGAGGCGGTGGTGGAACCGCAACTGATCGAACTGGCCTATCGCCACAATTTACCCCTGGTGGCCACCAACGAGCCTTTCTTTGCCAAGACCACCGACTATCAGGCCCACGATGCACTGCTGGCGATTGCTGAAGGGCGTGTTGTTTCGGATGACCAGCGCCGTCGTGTCAGTCTCGAGCATCACTTTAAAACACGCGTGCAAATGATTGAATTGTTTAGAGACTTGCCAGAGGCGATCTCTAACAGTGTTGAAATCGCCATGCGCTGCCATGTGCGCCCGCGCACCCAAAAACCGATCCTGCCGCGCTTTACCACCGGCGAAGGCGGGGCGGAGGTGGACGAAGCCGCAGCCCTTGCGGCCATGGCCCATCAGGGCCTCAAAGCCCGCATGGCCATCCATGGTCCCGCGCCCGGCTTGACCGAGAAGGATTATACAGAGCGGCTCGATTTCGAATTATCGGTGATCGCGCGCATGCAATATCCCGGCTATTTCCTGATCGTGGCCGATTTTATCCAATGGGCTAAATCGCAAGGGATTCCGGTGGGTCCTGGCCGTGGATCGGGGGCAGGGTCGCTGGTCGCCTATGCGACCACGATTACCGATCTCGATCCCTTGCGGTTCGGCCTATTGTTCGAGCGGTTCCTGAACCCCGAACGCGTCTCCATGCCGGATTTCGATATCGATTTTTGCCAGGAGCGGCGCGACGAGGTGATCCGCTATGTCCAGCACCGTTACGGGCTGGATCGGGTGGCCCAGATCATCACCTTCGGCACCTTGCAGGCCCGTGGCGTGCTGCGCGATGTCGGCCGCGTGTTGCAAATGCCCTATGGCCAGGTCGACAAGCTCACCAAACTGGTGCCGCAAAATCCGGCCAATCCGGTGACCCTCGATCAGGCTATCGAGGGCGAACCGCGCTTGCGTGAAGCCGCACGCGAGGACGCGGTCGTGTCGCAACTGCTCGACATCGCCCGCAATCTCGAAGGCCTGCACCGCCATGCCTCGACCCATGCCGCAGGCATCGTGATCGGTGACCGGCCGCTCGAGGAGATTGTGCCCCTCTATCGTGATCCGAAATCAGATATGCCGGTGACCCAGTTCAATATGAAATGGGTCGAGCCTGCTGGGCTGGTGAAATTCGACTTTCTGGGCCTGAAAACCCTGACCGTGATCCAGACGGCGATCCGTTTGCTGGAGGCGCGCAATATCGCCATCGATATTTCGACCATTCCGCTCGATGACGAAAAATCCTATGCGATGATGGGGCGCGGTGAAACAGTTGGCGTGTTCCAGCTGGAAAGTGCCGGCATGCGCAAGGCTTTGGCCGAAATGCGGGCCGACCGGTTCGAGGATATCATTGCCCTGGTTGCGCTCTATCGTCCGGGCCCGATGGCCAATATTCCGGTCTATTGCGCCCGCAAGCTCGGGCAGGAGCAGGTGGAATATCTGCATCCGATGCTGGAACCGGTGCTCAAGGAAACCTACGGCGTCATCATCTATCAGGAGCAGGTGATGCAGATCGCCCAGCTGCTGTCCGGCTATTCGCTCGGCGAAGCCGATCTGTTGCGTCGCGCTATGGGTAAAAAGATCAAATCCGAAATGGATGCCCAGCGTGAACGTTTCGTGACGGGCGCGATGGAAAAAGGACTTGGCAAGGCCATTGCCGACGAGATTTTCGATCTCTTGGCCAAATTCGCCGATTACGGCTTCAACAAGAGCCATGCCGCTGCCTATGCGCTGGTCGCCTATCAAACAGCCTATCTGAAGGCGAATTATCCGGTCGAGTTTCTGGCGGCATCCATGACGCTCGATTTGTCCAATACGGATAAATTGTCGGAGTTCCGTCGCGAGGCCCAGCGTCTCGGCATCAGGGTCGAGCCTCCCTCCATCAACCGTTCAGGCGTGGTGTTCGAGGTCCATGCCGATGTCGAAGACGTTTTGTCGATCCGCTATGCACTGGCCGCGATCAAGGGGGTCGGGCAGCAGGCGGTCGAAAGTCTCGTGGAAAGCCGTGCCAGCGCGCCCTTCAAGGATCTGGGGGATCTGGCCCGCCGCCTCAACCCGCGTATGGCCAATAAACGCACGCTTGAAAGCCTGATCGCGGCCGGTGCGCTTGATGATTTCGAACCCAACCGTGCCAAGGCGACGGCGGCCATCGAAGTGATGATGGCCACCGCCAATCGCGCTGTCAGCGAAGCTGCGGCCGGACAGGGTGATATTTTCGGCGGGGTCGGCGAGCCCGAACCCTTACGCGTCCCGCCGTTCCAGCCCTGGACCACGGCTGACCGTTTGCAGCGCGAATATGAAGCGATCGGGTTCTTTTTGACGGGGCATCCGCTTGATGATTACGGCTCGGTGTTGCGCCGTTTGTCGGTCCAGCGGTTTTCGGAT
>Ga0136644_10002619_pt1 | contig 13686 bp, 13 predicted proteins | sample C_130820_EF_Meta_FD_94780 | JGI IMG/M metagenome (GOLD analysis project Ga0136644, IMG submission 94780) | Freshwater microbial communities from Lake Croche, Canada to study carbon cycling - C_130820_EF_MetaG (v2) (version 2) | ecosystem: Environmental > Aquatic > Freshwater > Lake | place... | reverse complement strand
TAAGTTGTTGGCATTTACTAATTCGACTAATCGACGCAACGAATCTGGCCGATTCCAAGTGGGAATAACGATTGATATTACAACTGGATGTTCAGGAACAGGAATTTCTATCTCCATTTGTTAGCTTTTTCCCCATAAACTGATCTTGCAGGTAACTTCAACCAATACTACGTTTTCAGAGCAGCAGATACACGTCTAATTACAGCCCCACCGGGATAGCCCCATGTCAGAATACGTTCGAGTTAATATAACTGATGGAAAAATCTACACACTTATCGAAGCTTGCTTTTTATTGCCCTCAGCACGGCCCCTAAACCTTCCGTTATTAACTTCCGGCACGCACGAGCTGGAACGCTTTCTTGACAGGAGACAACTAGGCGATCTGCCATTGTCACCTCCCGGGAGAGTTTTCGGAAATTTGGCGCTGTGATTACCTGCTTCCAAGAGTCTTCTGAAGCGTCCTTGGTTGGGTCAATTGATCGAAAAATATAGTTCGACAAAGACTCGTCAGATACAGGCATCATCAATTTACCATGCTGAATCATGTCATAAAAACTTGTCTTGTTAATTTCTGATATCGACGAAAAGACTGGAGTGCGCCTGCTTTTTGGCGCCCGCCACAATACAGTCTGAGGATTGCCACCCATGAGGGTGCAGTATGAAACTTCAGGATGATTGTCGTGAATTGCGAAGACCGTCTTGAATACATCGCCATGCCAATCACCGCGTTCCAATCCAGCTAATCTCCGCTTATATCTGGAAACTTCCGGATTTGGAAGAGCACTGTAAGCATCCGAAGGAACTGTGTCATCGATTAACCATAAGGTTTTTTCGTGAGAGAACCGCAGACTATTTTCAAAGTCCCGCAATGACTGCTCGAAGGTGTGGTATCCATCGATAAATATAATGTCAAATTTGACTTTCTCGGTTGATTGATCTTCAACAAAAGAGAGATCTCCGCGATCCAGCCTTTTAAAAAAATCGTCCGACGTGATCTCAAGAAAATACGTTCCTGCTTTTTTATGTTCCGCGGCATCAAACACAAAACATGGATCTACGGCTATCTTGATGGGAATTTTTACGGGGAAAAATGTGCTTCCTCCCCATACGCCGATTTCCAGATAGGTCTTGGCTTCGTTCAGGCCACTCAAATAGGATATTCGGCCATTATAACTCGTAAAGTCGTTTCGCATATGTTTGGCCTGCTTGTCTTGTTGTTTGGGAAATATTTTATTAGGTGAGTGAGAAATTTAGTCTAAATTTACAAAACTTTTCTACCCGCTGCTACGGCATTGCATTCATATTTTGAAATCAGATTTTTACTTATCACTTTCATTTGAGCAAACCTATTAAATTAGTAGTTAAGTTCTCCCAAGTTGAGGACTCGACCGCATTGCGTGCTGCATCAGACATTTGTTTGTATCGACTGTCATTAGACAGGCCAGAAAAAAGTATGGCTTCTAGGTTCGGCCCGTCTTCCTCAAGAACATACGCCACAGTCGATATGTTTGAGAAGTAACTCGCCAGGCATTCGTTGGGTCGCACCACGATTGGGTTATGAAAATACATAGCCTCCAGTAGCGCCTGAAAACCACTCCACCCAGGAGTGGTATTTACAAACAGTCTCGCGTTGGATAACAGCGCATAGTATTTTTGCTTGTCCGAAGGTTTCTCTTTGTCCAAATAGCCGTGGACCTCAAGCCAGCCGTAATCCGCATCGATCATATTGCGGTCTAAGCCGATAATATCCACTTCACATTCAAACCCTTGTTGCCTGAGACTGAATGCGGCGGCAATCAGCTCCAGGGCTCCGGGCAAATAGAAAGGCTGACCAACAAAAAGTAGCCTCCTAGACTTTAACTTTCGCTCCCAAATATCAGCAGGCACTACAACATTTTCGTCAATGTTAACAACGTTTCCAAAGCAATATATATTTCGGTTTTCATATCTCTGTAACATGTATTCGCGGACATTTGGAAACAGTGTGATCACGGCGTCAGCAGCCTCTATAACTGCGTTTTCCCTCTCGATCGACTTTCGCTCTAATGGACTCGGCTGACGCTTGAGGAATCTCTCAAATAAATATTCAGACGGCCAGTCACCTATAACAATTTGCTTATTTTTTCCATTGTGTAAAGGATATGAAAAGCCTTGGACGACCATCACATCCCCCTCGGCGGATATCCAACCTATATAACGGCTGTACAAGTACGTGAAAAGGAAGTGTATCGGAGTCCTAACATAAAAATATTCGGTCCTAACCTTTAAGAATTTGTTCAATACGCGAATAGGCAGGTTGAATATCGTCTTGAAAGGTTCCACTTCTCGCATTACATAGTTATCCACAGCATAGCCCCTTTTCTCAAGGTTTTTATGTAGCAGATACGGAATGTTTGACCAACTCCTATAGTTATTAGAGGAGGCAGTCGTACAGAAAAATATTTTCATCCAGTCGAATCCTGCCTTAAGGGCTGCTGAGCCTGCACCTATAGCGACGCATCAAATTGCCAGTTCATATTTTTGAAAAATCAACGGCACTGAAGGGAATCCGAATTCAAGAGGAGGCACATTTACTGATATTTGGCACGGTTGAAGTGGCGTACAAAGATTTGATATCAATGCAAATAGATGGTGGACAGCTTTGTAAGGCCTGAGACGGAGTATTGCTCAACATGGGCGACGGCGCCGTCAGGGGCTCCAGTGCTCACCAAATGGCCCGAGGCCCCAGGCCCTCAAATAAACGAACCACAAATAAGAACACACCAAAATGGGGGAGATAAAAGGTTAATATATCGGCGTGAAGAATTTAGCCAAACAGAGCTTAATCAAAGTAGCGAGAAATCAAGCAGCAGCTACGATTAAATGAATTTAAAAACACAAAGATCTATCGGCAATATAGACGTCAATTCCTGGCAATTTAGTGTCCTTCGTTGAGACGATTGGGTTTTCCACCGGCAAAACCACATCAAGGGAGCTCCACAAGACTCCCCCCTCGTCGGCAGGAGAATGCTTCGCTGATGAAACTGCAACCATTTCCGTGTTGTCCTCAAGTGAACAAATCCCATGCGCAAAACCCTCCGGCAGAAAAACACCTTGCCCTAAATTTGCATCCAACTTTGCCACGAAGGTTTGCCCAAATGTTTTGCTTTCCCTTCTTAAATCAGTAGCCAGATCTATGAATGACCCAGAAACACAAAAGACCAACTTTGCTTGAGCGTATTTGCCTCTTTGAAAATGAAGGCCTCGAATCGCACCTTTTACTGACCGGGAGAAATAAGATTCTACCGGTTGAGGCATAAGAACATTCTTCAAATCCAAATTAAAATTCTTAAAAAATAGACCTCTCTCATCTTTGAAAACAACACCCTCAATAAGCTTCAAACCATAAAAATTCGTGTCAGATATCTTCAATTTTCTTCCATTTATTAATTAAAAAAGTTAACAATGACCTTATCACCAACTAGCTTTCTTGCTTCATTTGCTATTTCATCTGAATGAAACTGAGAAAGTATGATCACAATGTCTGGATTGATTTTAACTAAATCACTTGGTGGAATCACCTGTTGATTAGTAATTGGCAAAAATAGTCCTTGCTTTCTTTTATCAGAATCAACTACAAACTCAATTTCCTTATCAGTGATACCTAAAAGGCTAAAAAACAATGAACCGTTTCCAGCCGTTCCCCATCCAACTATTTTTTTACTTTCTTTAAGCCAAGTCTGAACTTGGGCTTGAATGAATTTTATTTTTTCAGTCAAGAACACTACGTCATCTTTGGCCTCGTCTCCTTGAAATCTAGCGATAACAGTAATTATCTCTTCATTGTATTCTGACTTGCAGCTTATGACCTCAAAAGCTTCCTGCTCCAATAATAAAAGCAGTGATGATTTTGTAAAGTAGGAGACATGCTCGTAATAAAAATCATGAAAACGATTTTGGTTTATTGATTTACTTCCATTTGGAACTTCCAAATAGAGTAGACCATTCTTTAAAATCTTTTTCTTAACTTCTTTTATGAAACTTTTTGGACTGTATATATGCTCCAAGACTTGCCGGAGTATGGTTATGTCGAAACGTCCGAATTCTTGGAGACCCTCTAAAGAAAAATAACTGTCAATTAAAAATACCCCTCTCTCTCGCGCTAATTTTCCTTCTGGGCTTGGCTCAAAACCCACAATCTTTGAAAATTCGCTAAATTGACTTAAAAAATAACCATCGCCGCATCCAATCTCCAAAACTGTTGCGCTAGACTTTTCAGTTTTATGCAGACCCTTCAAATTAGCCGATTGACTTTGCAAAAATAATTTCATTTTATCAGAATACGTTCTCGACTCCTTAATTTCTTGATCAGTGTAGTCAACGGATCCCTCCGCAAATGCAACATTTTGCATGTGTGTACAAAATTTACATCTTACAATTTCGATTGGAAAGCTCTTAACTGGAGCTTTTTTGATCTTCACCAAACCATATCTAGACAAAGGTTGATCGGGGACACTCAAGATTACCTTTAAATCACTGCAGCCACAAACTATGCATTTTGATCGCACCGTAATTCCTAAAATTAATAGTTTATTAAGCGCTCATTGAAGTCAATATAAATCATAAAGAGTCGTTAGAATTCCAATGATTTTCCGAGTTCTAATCTGAGCTGAAATATTTCTCTATAACCGCAAGCCTTTTCACATTCGATTAACTATCGGCACCCTGCATTTCGTTCCGCATTTGTAAATTTTTCATTCTAATTTTGTCAAGCGTTATGAGGTTTTGTTGTTCCCATATTTTAACTTGAATAGAGAGCTCTAAATTGGCAAACTTTAAAGCGTATATTAATCCCTCAGTGCCATAACAAATAGAACCGCACCTGATATACTGCCTCAAAAAAGCTTTTACTGTGCGAAATACAATCATTCCAAAACTTGTTCTGGCGCCAAGTTGGAATCTCTGCTTGGCCTCAAGATTGGCGTAGTATGTGTTCTGCCCTTCATCTCGTTCAGCATCGTACTCTCGGAACATGTGGATGCTCAGATCATCCGTTGCTGGTAGACGTAATTTTAGTTTTTCGGGGACATCAACCGCTACTTCATTATGATAAATAGCTTTCTCAAAATTAATTGCATCTAGTCTAAAAAAATTGCAGGCGCCTGGCCTTCGTCGAAAAAAGGGTCGATGGACTATTTTTGAATAGTTATAGGTTATGACATCGTGATAAACAGCGTGGTACTTACCTTCGCTTGCAGTCTTTTTAAAAGCCTCTTTCAACTGGTGAGGATAAAAGTGCGCACAGCTTACCAAGAGCATGTACGGGGTAGTTACATGAGCAAATGCATCTTCGTACATTGCACCGCAAACATCGAGCGTAGTAACCTTACGTAGCTGGAATTTGACTCCGTTTGCAATGCAAAGCTCTTTGGTACCGTCGGTGCTTCCAGCATCGTAAACTTCAATATGCGCGAAATCCTTTAAATTTTCAAAAATCGAAGGGAGGCGATGGGCTTCATTTCGCGTCAATATAACAGCGGTAATTAGCGGAGGTTCGTCATTATTCATTTTTTCTCACTCGCAGTGATTTAGCTTTGGGGTTTACGGTCTATCTTTTTCAGGCTCAAGAAGTCGCTACTTGAGCCTGATAGTCGTTAATCTGAGCAACCGTATATGAGCGCATATCTTGGCCGTCGATATTTGCGCGAATCCAATTCACAGTCAGCTTGAGGCCCGCATTCAAATCGAGGACTGGCCGCCATGCCAATTGATGTAACGCCTTAGAAATATCCAGTCGCAGCGTAGACGCCTCGTGAGGATGACTGGCACCATCAACTCTCCACATCGCAGAATCACTCCATTCGACGGCTAGCCGACGCACGATCCAACCTACTGGTTGTACGTCGTCCTCACGCGGACCAAAATTGAACGCGTCGGCATATGAGGAGCCGTGAATGAATAAACGTTCCGCAAGCATTAGGTATCCACGCAAAGGCTCCAACACGTGCTGCCAGGGGCGCACGGCGTGGGGGTTGCGGATCAACACCGGTTCATTGCGAGCGAAAGCAGCCATGATGTCGGGCACCAAGCGATCCTGAGCCCAATCACCACCACCGATGACATTACCTGCGCGCGCAGAAGCCAGAGCAACTTGATGCTGAGCGAAGTCATTTGCGTTGAAATAGGAATTTCGATATGCGGCGGTAACTAACTCGGAGCAGCCTTTACTGCTGCTGTAAGGGTCATATCCACCCATTGCTTCGTTCTCGCGATAGGGCCACAACCAATCACGATTCTCGTAGCACTTATCCGTGGTCACGTTCACTACGGCGCGAACACTGTCACATTGCCTCACAGCCTCCAACAGATGAACCGTTCCCATGACGTTGGTAGAATATGTTTCGACCGGGTCTGCATACGACCGGCGCACCAAGGGCTGTGCCGCCATGTGAATGACGACGTCGGGCGAAGCATCGCGGACAGCAGACATGAGTTTTGCGCTATCTCGGATGTCGCCAATGATGGAGCGCATTTCGCGACCTACTACCGCCTTATCAAACAGACTTGGCTGAGTGGGGGGCCGTAGAGAATATCCAGTCAACTCTGCACCAAGCTGCTGCAACCACAAACTAAGCCATGATCCCTTAAACCCCGTGTGCCCGGTCATGAAGACTCTTTTACCACGCCAAAAATTCGGGGTCATGACCACACTTTCCAAGGTGCGTTACCGGATTGCCAAAGCTCTTCTAAGTGGTTTTTGTCGCGCTGAGTATCCATTGCTCGCCAGAAGCCATGATGCTGGAAGGCAGCTAGCTCCCCGCTCTCCGCGAGTGCTTCGAGCGGTCTGCGCTCCCAAACACAGTGATCTCCGTCTAACAGTTCGAGAACTGCGGGAGATAAAACGAAAAAGCCACCATTAATCATGCCTCCCTCGCCCTTGGGCTTTTCCTGAAAGGTTCGTACTTTGTCACCAAACATGTCCAGGGCACCAAAGCGACCTGGGAGGAGCGTAGCTGTGAGCGTGGCCTTTACCTTTCGAGTTTTGTGAAAAGCGATGAGCTCGGCAATGTTGACATTCCCTACCCCGTCCCCGTAAGTTAGACAGAATATCTCCTCGTCTTTTACATACGGAGCCACCCGACGCAGGCGACCACCCGTCATTGTGTCTTCGCCCGTATCGATCAAAGTCACACGCCAAGGTTCAGCGCTTTGCTGCAAAACCTCCATGCTGTTCTTTTGCATATCGAAGGTTACATCGGACATATGCAAAAAATAGTTCGCAAAGTACTCTTTTACAACATAGCCCTTGTAGCCGCAGCATATGATGAAATCATTCACACCATAGTGCGAATAGATTTTCATGATGTGCCACAAAATGGGTTTTCCACCAATTTCTATCATTGGCTTTGGCTTTAGATGCGTCTCCTCTGAAATTCGAGTTCCGAGACCGCCGGCAAGAATTACGGCTTTCATTTGATTTTCTCGTTTATCGTGATTTACCTAACTCGACAATTTCCTGATAGGTGCCGATTCGACTCACTTTGCCATCTGATAACTCAACCACTTGCGTGCAATCACGCAAAGTAGTTAATCGATGGGCAACGATTAAAACGGTCAAATCATCACCCAAGTTCTTTATGGATTCCATCACTGCTTGCTCAGTCTCGCCATCCAAGGCGCTTGTGGCTTCATCAAAAACAATAACGTCAGCAGTTTTATACAACGCCCTCGCAATACCAATTCGCTGGCGTTGTCCACCAGACAGTCGGACACCTCGCTCACCCACAATTGTTTTATATTTTTCTTGCAAAGATTCAATACTGTCAGCGATTTTCGCCTTCTCAGCGGCTTGCCTTACCCTGTTCAAATCGATCTGTTCTGAAGGTATTCCAAATGCGATATTTTCTGCAATACTTGCATCTGCCAAAAAGATAGATTGGGGCACGTGCGCAATATGTTTTTGCCATGATCGACAATTCAAAGAATTTATTTCTATGTTATCAATTTTTAAGCTACCATGGTTGGTGGTTAACAATCCCATGACAATGTCAAGTAATGTACTTTTACCGCTACCAGTAGTGCCAATAAATCCAATCCGACTACGTTTTGGAATAGTCAAATTTAAACCATGCAGGACCCAAGGTAAGTTTTTTCCATATTGGAAACCAACGCCATTAAACGAAATACTGTGATGAAAAGCCAATGACATCGGCTCTGGCTTATCTGCATCTGCTGGCAAGGGTTGATTTAGAAAATCAACCACATCATTTAAAGCTGACTTTCCACCTCTGATGTTAGACCAACTGGCAAAGGCTTGTTGCAACAGCGGCAGCATTCTTTGGGCTGCAAGCGCAAGCATTCCAATCAATGGAATGGCCGTTCCTAAACCACCCGGTTGAGTCGCCAGCATGTAGGCCATCGCTGCAATCAAAGCCATCCCGAGTGCTTCAACGATATACCTAGGACTTATTGCGACAAACGCAATATTTGATTGTGCTTTTCTAAGTCGCCAATCTGCATCCCGGTATATTTGGCAATACAAGCCTTGCGTGCCATCGATCAGCACATCTCTGATGCCGCCTAGCGCTTCTTGGAGCGCCTTGATAACGCGGGTCTGTTGCCGATTGATTAAATTGCCATCGATAGAAATACGTTTCTTTGTAAGCACAATCACCACTGCATAAATAGTTCCAAAACTTAGTATGGCCGCCGCTGTAACCAGTGGCTCTAAGGCCATCAATGCAACTAATACCGTCACCAGCATGACCACAGAGCTAATGATGGTAAGTGAAGGCATAACCGTTTGATGAACAATACCATCCGCTTTACTGGTCACGCCAGCAATGACTTCGCTGGTATTTCTATTTAAATGAATTGCGTAGGGTTGATAAAGCGTACGTTTATAAATCTCAGCACCGAAGTCAGCACCTAGTGCATAACTAAGACGAATTTGAGTCCAACTTAATAGCAGCCTTAGACCACCAGATACAACCGCAGCAATTCCAAACGTCAATGTTAAAAATGTCAGCAGATCTTTTGGTTCTGCGATATGGAGTGCATGAATAAATGGTTGTGCCATTGGATGTTGGAAAATGCTTTCAGGTGCGGTTAACACTCCCAAAAAAGGCAGAACAGCGCCAATACTGAATAACTCAGCTACTGACACCACCAGCATTAATGCAAATAGCATCACGATTTGAAAACGTCTACGCAAACTGACCTGCTTTAACAACTGCAAAATCAAATGCCAATAGGAGTGATCTGCGAAATTTTGCATTAAATAAATACTAATCAGACTCTTGTTACGATAACAATCGTCAACCTGGCTCTTAGCTGACATTTACACGATATCCCGAATACCGCTTGTTGAGCCAAGCTTTCTTTGCTATTTAGCGACAGGAATCGTTTGGAAATACCTGTACCAGACATTGGCCATAGACATGTGCCGTAGCCTTTAGAGAAAATAACCGGTTGCGCTTTGGTCAATTGAGTCATAAATCAGCGACACTTGCGCAGATTTGACGCTGAAAGCGCCATGTGCTCTCGCACATGTCATCCAAACTTCGTTTTGCACGCCAGTCTAATAGATCAGCTGCTTTTTGCGGATTTGCAAAGCACTGAGCGGTATCCCCCGCGCGACGGGCGACAACTTTGTAGCGTACTTCACGGCCCGATACTTTTTCAAACCTCTGTACCAATTCCAGCACGCTATGGCCTCTACCTGTGCCCAGATTGATGGCGTGCCATCCAACGGTTCGCGACAAATAACTTAAGGCAGCTGCGTGCCCTTCGGCCAGGTCCATGACATGTATGTAGTCTCTGACACCGGTGCCGTCTGACGTCAAGTAATCATCGCCAAAGACATTCAGTGCTTCACGTTGACCCGCAGCCACTTGTGCGATGTATGGCATCAGGTTGTTCGGTACACCGCTTGGGTTTTCGCCTATCAGCCCGCTTTCGTGTGCACCCACAGGATTGAAATAGCGCAGGCAAGCAATCCTCCAAGAAGGGTCCGATGCCGCCAAGTCGACCAACATTTCTTCAATGTGTAGCTTGCTTCGACCATAAGGGTTGATGGCATGGGTGGGATGGTTTTCATCCAGTGGTAAGTAACGTGGTTGGCCGTAAACAGTGGCACTGCTGCTGAACACTAGCGACCTCACGTTTTGCGCCCGCATAGCCTGAAGAAGACTAATGGCCCCTTGTACATTGTTCGCATAGTAGTCCACCGGCTTTTCAAGGGACTCACCCACCGCCTTCAATCCCGCAAAATGGATAACTGCATCAATATTGTGATTCGACAAGACGTAGCTGATTAAAGGCGTATCACGCACATCACCTTTCACAAAAGGTATGTTTTTTTTCGTAATCTTTTCCAGACGATTCAAGACAGTCTCGCTGCTGTTTGAAAAATTGTCATACAGCGTGACTTGGTGCCCCGTTTGCGTCAGCACGACAGCTGCATGGCTAGCGATATAGCCGGCGCCGCCGGTGAGAAGCACATTCATGGGCTTTGCCGGGCTCCGTCACCATACCCAGCAAGGTCAAGCTCAGCCTTCAAAACATCAATTTCGGCTTGAAGCGCCTCATACTCCGCCACTTTGCGCTTCAGAAACTCCGCCGTGAGCTTAGACTTCGCTGCAACGCCTGCGGGGGTCAGCAAATACGCGTAACGCAGTTTGTTCTCGCTCTGGCTGAAATTCTGCATCTTCAACAAACCCTTTTCAGCCAGAGCTTGGAAACAGAAGTTGACCGTGCCTAGGCCCACACCTAGATCCTTGGCCAGCGCACGCTGACTGACGTGGGGCATCTGATGCAACCGACGCAGGACTTCAAACTGAATTTCCTCTTGGAAACCAGCCAATTTCTGAGTTGGGGATACGAGGGTCAAGGCTATTTCATCATGCTACCGCCGTGCCGTTTCACGATCAGCAAGCGCGATTAGCGGGGTCTAGCAGCGGGCCCGGGGTAGCAAAGTGCGGCAAGGGATGTAGCCGATAGTTCGCCGGATGAACGTGATTGTCTCACACCGTCTTGACTTTGAAAAAAGGTATTGCCGAGCAGGAAACAAGGAAGTCGGTTTGTCAGGTGGCCCTGCGCAAACTCGCCGGTGACACACGCACGGCTACTGACTTGCTCAGAATCTCGATCAGTACCATGACCCGACGCTCGCCATCTGTCATTTGGTAGATGCCTTCAATGCCCGCAAACGGTGCCTCCGTCAGGCGCACGCTCTCCCCGTGCATGAACAGTCGCTCTGGCTCATTCTGCACCGCCGCCTCGTGCATTCGCAACAGTTCTATCAAGCCATCATCTACCCGAGCCGGTTCGATGCCGAAACTTACCAGACGGCTAACGCCCTTGGTTGAGCGGATCGGCATCCAACTCATGGCCGAATTTCCCTGGCCCAAACGGATAAAGAGGTAACGCGGAAACAGGGGCTTATCTGTAACCTTCAGCAAGCCTTGTCGAAGACTTTCTGTTGGAAGGGTCGGGAGATAACACGGATAACCTTGACGCTGGAGATTTTCCAGGGCGCGCTTTTCCTGCATCGGCTTGGTATGAACGAGATACCAGTACATAACTACCCTAGAAATTTGACTTTATTGTCATCGCGTTATCGCTCGTATTGCGGCGCGGCAATGACACTTGCTTCAAAATGGTAGCCCTCAATCGTGACCTAGGAGCCGCTCAAAATACCCAATCGTCTTCCCCAACCCCGCCTCCACCTGCACCGTAGGCTCCCAACCAAGTACCTCCCGCGCCCGCCCGATATCCGGCTTCCTCTGCATCGGGTCATCCGCGGGCAGCGGCTTGAACACCAATTTGGATGACGCCCCAGTCAGCTTGATTACCATCTCCGCCAGCTGCCGGATCGTGAACTCGTGCGGGTTACCCAGATTGATCGGCCCCGGGAACCCCTGGTTCACACCGTCAACGTTCCAAGGCACATCCATAAAGCGGATGAAGCCTTCAATCAAATCGTCCACATAGCAAAAGCTCCGCGTCTGCAGCCCGTCGCCATACAGGGTGATATCTTCGCCCTTAAGGGCCTGCACAATGAAGTTACTTACCACCCGCCCATCATTAGGGTGCATCCGCGGGCCGTAAGTATTGAAGATGCGGGCGACGCGGATGTCCACCTTGTGCTGGCGGTAGTAATCAAAAAACAAAGTTTCCGCGCAACGCTTGCCTTCGTCGTAGCAACTGCGGATACCGATGGGGTTGACGTTGCCCCAGTAATCTTCGGTCTGCGGGTGTACCGCCGGGTCGCCATACACCTCCGAGGTGCTGGCCTGGAATATCCGGGCCCGCACGCGTTTAGCCAAGCCCAGCATATTGATGGCGCCGTGCACACTGGTTTTGGTGGTCTGCACCGGGTCGTGCTGGTAATGGATAGGAGAAGCCGGGCAGGCCAGGTTGTAAATCTGATCCACCTCCAGGTACAGGGGAAACGTCACGTCATGGCGGATGAGTTCGAAGCGCTTGTGGTCCAGCACATGTTCAATGTTCTGTTTGGTACCGGTGAACAGGTTGTCCACACAAATCACCTCGTCACCGCGCGCCAGCAACCTGTCAATCAGGTGCGAGCCCAAAAAGCCGGCGCCGCCGGTCACCAAAATGCGTTTGCTGGGGCTGTAATTGCGCATGGCGATAGCTTAGGCGATTTGCACCGGGTGAAATTTCACAAAATCGGCGTAGGCGGCCTTTAAACCCGCGACCAGATCCACCTGGGCCCGCCAACCCAAGGCATTGAGGCGGCTACTGTCCATCCATTTGCGTGGGGCACCGTCGGGTTTGCTGGTGTCGAAAGTGATATCTCCGCGATAGCCGACAGCCTTACCAACGGCTTCGGCGAGTTCAGCAATGGTCACATCGCTGGCAAAACCTACATTAAGGTGACTTTGCATGGGCGATATCTGCGCCTGGTAATCAGCTTGCCGCAGGTTCATCACGAACACACTGGCCGCCGCCATATCGTCCACAAACAGGAACTCCCGCCGTGGCTTGCCGCTGCCCCAAATGGCGACTTCGGGCGCGCCACTCGTTTTGGCTTCGTGAAAGCGGCGGATCAGTGCCGGAATGACATGGCTGTTTTCGGGGTGGTAGTTGTCTCCGGGGCCGTACAAATTCGTCGGCATGACGCTGCGGTAGTCCCGCCCATGCTGGCGATTGTAGCTCTCACACATCTTAATGCCGGCGATCTTGGCAACGGCATAGGGCTCGTTGGTGGGCTCCAGCGCGCCGGTGAGCAAGGCATCCTCGGCCATGGGCTGTGCCGCCATGCGGGGGTAAATGCAGCTTGAGCCCAAAAACAGCAGCTTTTGCACACCGCTGCGGTGCGCTGCATCGATCACATTGGCCTGCACCATCAGGTTGTCATAAATAAAGTCGGCCGGATAGGTGTTATTGGCGTGGATGCCACCCACCTTGGCCGCTGCCAAGTAAACCTGCGTAGGGCGCTGCTGCTGAAAAAAAGCCTGGACAGCGGCTTGGTTGCGGAGGTCCAGCTCGGAGTGGGTGCGCGTGACGATGTCCTGCGCAGGCAAGCCGCTGGCCAACAGGGTGCGCACAATCGCGCTGCCCACCATACCCCGGTGCCCGGCCACATAAATCGTCTGGCGCGGCTGCGTCATTGGCTATTCCACGCTCACATTCACTTGGTAGCCATGCTTCTTCAGTAGCGCATGCTGCTTGGCCGCTGCC
>Ga0136644_10002615_pt1 | contig 13691 bp, 13 predicted proteins | sample C_130820_EF_Meta_FD_94780 | JGI IMG/M metagenome (GOLD analysis project Ga0136644, IMG submission 94780) | Freshwater microbial communities from Lake Croche, Canada to study carbon cycling - C_130820_EF_MetaG (v2) (version 2) | ecosystem: Environmental > Aquatic > Freshwater > Lake | place... | reverse complement strand
CCGGCCGCGCGGCATTTACTTGCTACCCAATGCGTTCACGACGGCGGCGCTGTTTGGCGGTTTTTTTGCCATCGTGCAGGGGATGAACGGGCAGTTTCAGACCGCCGCCATCGCGATCTTTGTTTCCATGGTGCTCGATGGTCTGGACGGGCGCGTGGCGCGCCTCACCAACACCCAGAGCGCATTCGGCGAGCAATACGACAGCCTCGCCGACATGGTTTCGTTTGGCGCGGCGCCGGCGCTACTGGTCTACGAGTGGTCGCTCAAGGGCTTGGGCAAATGGGGTTGGTTGGCCGCGTTCGTGTACGTCGCCGGCGCTGCCCTGCGGTTGGCGCGCTTTAACGCCAATATCAGTGTCGTCGACAAGCGCTATTTCCAGGGCCTGCCGAGCCCCGCTGCAGCGGCCTTGGTCGCAGGTTTGATCTGGATCGCCACGGATCTGCGCGAAACCCGCTGGATCGAGGCGGGCGGCCCCGATCTCGCTTGGGTGGCGTCGATCCTGACGCTCTATGCGGGCATCAGTATGGTGTCCAATGCGCCGTTCTGGAGCGGCAAGAGCATCGATTTGAAGCGTCGGGTCCCGTTTATCGTTGTCATCGCCATCATGATGGGCTTCGTGTTGGTGAGCGCCGATCCGCCGCTGGTTTTGTTTTCCCTCTTTTTGGCCTACGGCCTCTCGGGCTGGGTGCTTTGGGGCTGGCGGGTCTACCACGGCCAGATGGCGCCGCGGGTGTTGCGCGAAGATGACGATTGAGGTTTGCGGCGCGCTCGAGCGCCACTGTTAAACTGGAGCGTTATGAGTTTGCGAATTCCCCTTGTCGTTGGTAACTGGAAGATGTTGGGCGATTTTGCGTCCAACCTCGCCTTGCTCGACGGGCTTGTCGAGCGCAGCAAAGGCTCCGCCTGGGCGGCGATCGAAGTCGTTGTGTGCCCCTCCTTTGCCCATCTGGCGCAGGCGAACGAACGTCTGCGCGGTTCGGGCATATCCTGGGGCGCTCAGGACGTCTCCGATCAGGCGGCCGGGGCCTTTACCGGAGAAGTGTCGGCCATGATGCTGCGTGAACTCGGCTGTACGCACGCGATCGTCGGGCATTCCGAGCGGCGCGCGTTTCACGGCGAGACCGATACGGTGGTGGCGAACAAGGCTCAGCGTCTGCTCGATGCCGGCATTTGCCCGATTCTCTGCGTGGGCGAATCGCTTGCGCAGCGGCAGTCGCACCTGACCGAAGCCGTGTTGGCGCACCAGGTCGACGCGCTCGTGGGCGTGCTCAAGAACGCTGCAGCGCCGGCGGTACTGGCTTACGAGCCTGTTTGGGCCATTGGCACTGGGCAGTCGGCCACCCCCGAGATGGCGCAGTCGGCCCATCACTTCATCCGCGAGCGCTTGCGCGCGGGCGGTGTCGACGCCCAGGCCGTTCGTTTGCTCTACGGAGGAAGCGTGAACGCGTCCAACTGCGCCGCTTTGTTTGCTCAGCCTGATATCGACGGCGGTCTGGTAGGGGGCGCGTCGCGCAACCCCGAAGACTTCGGATCAATCTGCCTAGCGGCGGTGAGGACCTTACGATGACGATCTTATTGACGATTTTGATGGCGCTGCAGGTGTTATCCGCTTTGGCGGTCATCGTGTTGGTTTTGCTGCAACACGGGAAGGGCGCCGACATGGGCGCGGCTTTTGGCAGCGGAGCTTCCGGCAGTCTCTTTGGCGCGAGTGGTTCGGCAAACTTTCTCAGCCGCAGCACGGGTGTTCTGGCGGCGGTTTTTTTCTGCGCGACGCTGGGCATCACGATGTTGTCGGATCGACGGGCAGCCCCTGACCGTAGTGTCATGGAAGGGGCGGCTGTGCCGGCGCAAAAAACGCCGGGCACGCCTGCGCCGGCAGCGGCTCCCGCCGAACTGGGTTCGGTGGGCCAGGGTTCGGCGGGGCAAGGCTCTGCGGGGCAGGGTTCTGCGGCCGTTGGGCCCGCCAGCATTCCGGCCCCCGCGCAACGCTGAACGCCAAGCGTTGCGACTGCGTGACGCGCCCGTCGTATGGGCGCGGAAATTGGTTTAACATCCGCGCTTCGCGTTTTATTTAACCTTTGTTTCATAAAACTACATAGCCGACGTGGTGAAATTGGTAGACACGCCATCTTGAGGGGGTGGTGGCGAAAGCTGTGCGAGTTCGAGTCTCGCCGTCGGCACCAATTGTTAATGTTGTATCCCGTTGCGGTTTTGCCAGTGAGCGCTGAATGAATCTTGAGCAGTACTTCCCTGTCCTTCTCTTTATCCTGGTGGGTGCGGGAGTGGGGGTGGGTCCGATGCTCATTGGACGGCTACTGGCACCACACCGGCCCAACGCGGCCAAGCTCTCGCCTTACGAGTGCGGCTTTGAGGCCTTTGAAGACGCGCGGATGAAATTCGACGTGCGTTACTACCTCGTCGCGATTCTCTTTATTTTGTTTGACCTCGAAGTCGCCTTTCTTTTTCCGTGGGCTGTCTCATTGGACACCATTGGCGTTTCGGGTTTCGTCGCGATGATGGTGTTTTTGGGTATTCTGGTCGTTGGCTTCATTTATGAGTGGACCAAGGGCGCGCTGGACTGGGAATGAAACCAGCTAGATTTTTTATGCGGCTGCGTTTGAAAATGAGTCCCTTGAATGGTCTGCTGGAGAACCTGAATGGCAATTGATGGCGTCCTCCAGGAAGGTTTTGTCACAACACAGCTGGACAAACTGATCAACTGGACGCGCACCGGCAGCATGTGGCCAATGACCTTCGGGCTGGCCTGCTGCGCGGTCGAGATGATGCACGCTGGCGCGTCGCGCTACGACCTCGACCGGTTCGGCATTGTGTTTCGCCCCAGTCCCCGCCAGAGCGACGTCATGTTGGTGGCCGGCACCTTGTGCAACAAGATGGCACCCGCGCTGCGCAAGGTCTACGACCAGATGCCCGAGCCGCGGTGGGTGATCAGCATGGGCTCGTGCGCCAACGGCGGCGGCTACTACCACTATTCCTACTCGGTCGTTCGTGGCTGCGATCGGATTGTCCCCGTCGACATTTACGTACCGGGATGCCCACCGACGGCAGAAGCACTGATTTACGGAATCTTGCAATTGCAAAACAAGATTCGTCGTACCAATACGATCGCGCGCTGATGGGTGCAGCCGAGAGCCTGATGTCGACGCCCAACGAATCTTTGAAGGCCGCGCTCGAAGCCGCACTCGAGGGCCACGTGGTCTCGCTCGTCGAGAGCTTGGGCGAGATTACGGTCGAAGTGGCCCCGGCCGATTGGGCGCTGGTTGCGCAGCGCTGCCGTGATGCAAGCGGCTTGCGCTTCGATACCGCGATCGATTTGTGCGCTGTCGACTACGAAGGCTGGGGCGCTGGCGAACGCGAAGGCCCGCGCTTTGCAGTGGTGTTGCACCTACTGTCGACGCAACTGAATCAGCGTCTGCGCCTGCGGACGTTTTGCGTGGACGACGACTATCCCCTGGTCGCGTCTTTGGTTGAGGTTTGGCCAGCCGTCGGTTGGTACGAGCGCGAAGCGTTCGACCTGATGGGTGTCTTGTTCGAGGGCCATCCCGATTTGCGGCGCATCCTGACGGACTACGGTTTTGTCGGCCATCCGTTCCGCAAGGACTTCCCGGTCTCGGGCGAGGTCGAGATGCGCTATGACCCCGAACAAAAGCGGGTGATCTATCAACCGGTGACGATCGAGCCGCGCGAGAACGTGCCGCGCGTGATCCGTGAAGAGGGCTACGGTCGTGGCTGATATCAAGAACTACACGCTCAATTTCGGCCCGCAGCACCCGGCTGCGCACGGCGTGTTGCGGCTGGTCCTTGAACTCGACGGCGAAGTGGTGCAACGCGCCGATCCGCATATCGGTCTCCTCCATCGCGCGACTGAAAAGCTCGCCGAGACGCGCACGTATCTGCAAGCGCTGCCCTACATGGACCGCTTGGACTACGTGTCGATGATGTGCAACGAGCACGCCTACGTGCTCGCGATCGAAAAGCTCATGGGCGTCGAAGTGCCTTTGCGTGCCCAATATATTCGGGTGTTGTTCGACGAAATCACACGACTTTTGAATCATTTGCTTTGGCTGGGTGCGCACGCGCTTGACGTCGGGGCGATGACGATTTTTTTGTACGCGTTTCGCGAGCGCGAAGACCTGATGGACTGCTACGAGGCGGTGTCGGGGGCGCGGATGCACGCGGCCTACTACCGCCCGGGTGGGGTTTACCGGGATCTGCCGGAACAGATGCCTCAGTACGCGGCGAGCAAGGTGCGCAATGCGCGCGCGATTGGCGAGCTGAACGAAAACCGTCAGGGTTCCTTGCTCGACTTCATCGAAGACTTCTGCAACCGGTTCCCGCACGCGGTCGACGAATACGAAACGCTGCTGACCGATAACCGCATTTGGAAGCAACGCCTGTGCGACGTCGGCATCGTCAGCCCCGAGCAGGCCCGCGCCTGGGGCTTCACGGGCCCGATGTTGCGTGGCTCGGGCATTGCCTGGGATCTGCGCAAGCACCAGCCGTACGAAGTTTACGATTTGGTCGAGTTTGATGTCCCGGTCGGCAAGAACGGCGACTCTTACGATCGTTATCTGGTTCGGATCGAGGAGATGCGCCAGAGCAACCGCATCATGCGCCAGTGCGTTGAGTGGTTGCGTAATCACCCGGGGCCGGTGATCTCGGATAACCACAAGGTGGCGCCGCCGCACCGCGTCGATATGAAGAGCGCGATGGAAGAGCTGATCCATCATTTCAAGCTCTTCACGGAAGGTTTCCACGTGCCAGCCGGCGAGTGCTACAGCGCGATTGAGCACCCGAAGGGCGAGTTCGGCATCTACCTGGTGAGTGACGGTGCCAACAAGCCGTATCGCCTGAAGATCCGGGCGCCGGGCTATGCCCACCTGCAGGGGCTGGACATGATGGCGCGCGGACACATGATTGCCGATGTTGTGACCATTATTGGAACCCAGGACATCGTGTTTGGTGAGATCGATCGATGATGGATGCAGAACGCGCGACCGATGCGCCGGGGCAGGGCGCGCAGCCATCCGCCCACGGCGGGCGTTTGTTGTCGCCCGCGGCGTACGAGAAGATCGCCGCCGAGGTGGCGAAGTACCCAGCCGATCAGAAGCAGGCCGCGGTGATGGCGGCGCTGGCGATCGGTCAGTCTGAAATGGGCTGGATGAGTCCCGAGGTCATCGAAGACGTCGCGCGCACCTTGTCGATGCCGCCGATTGCGGTCCACGAAGTGGCGACGTTTTACACCATGTACAACACGACACCGGTGGGCCGCTTCAAGCTCACGGTGTGCACCAATTTGCCATGTGCCCTGCGCCATGCGGATCGCGCTGCGCACTATCTGCAGCGGGTGCTTGGCATTGGCTTTGGACAGACCACCGCCGACGGCGACTTCACGCTGCGCGAGGGCGAGTGCATGGGCGCCTGTGCGGACGCCCCGGTGCTGCTCGTCAACGACACGCGGATGGAGAGTTTCTGCGACGAGACCAAGCTTGACGCCCTCTTGGCTGAATTGCGTGCGAAGGCGCCGAGCGTGAAACCCGGTAATCGGGTCGACCTTGCGGGCGTGGCGTAAGCCCCGGGTCAGCGAGATAGCAGCGGGAACAGGGAACCAGCATGGGCGCCATCGAACCGATTGAGGTCAACCACGCCGTCGAGACGTGCTTCCACGGCCGGCATCTGCAACCCCAGATCATGGCCGACATTGCCGGCCCCAATAGCTGGCGTTTGAAGGACTACGAGTCGCGCGGCGGTTATCAGGCCTTACGCAAAATTCTCGGGCTCGACGGCGGAGCGGGCATGACGCCCGAGCAGGTCATTGCCGAGGTCAAAGCGAGCGTGTTGCGGGGTCGCGGCGGGGCTGGTTTCCCGACGGGTTTGAAGTGGAGCTTCATGCCGCGGGCGTTCCCCGGGGCAAAGTACCTCGTCTGCAATTCCGACGAAGGCGAGCCGGGGACCTTTAAGGATCGCGACATCCTCCGCTATAACCCGCACATCGTGATCGAAGGGATGACGATCGCCGCCTACGCGATGGGAATCCCGGTCGGCTACAACTACATTCACGGCGAGATTTTCGCGGTTTACGAACGCTTCGAAGAGGCACTCGCAGAGGCGCGCGCAGCGGGTTTGCTCGGCGACCACATTCTCGGTTCGGCGTTCAGCTTTCAGCTTCATGCGCATCACGGGTTCGGCGCCTACATTTGTGGCGAGGAAACCGCCTTGCTCGAGTCGCTCGAAGGCAAGAAGGGGCAACCCCGCTTCAAGCCGCCGTTTCCTGCTAGCTATGGTTTGTTTGGCAAGCCTACGACGATCAACAACACCGAAACCTTTGCTGCGGTTCCTTGGATCATCCGCAACGGCGGCCCCGCCTTTTTAGCGGTTGGCAAGCCGAACAACGGCGGGACCAAGCTGTTTTCCATCAGCGGCGACGTGGAGCGTCCAGGCAACTATGAGATCCCGCTGGGCACTCCGTTCGCAACGCTGCTCGAGCTGGCCGGCGGGATGCGCGACGGCCGCGCCATCAAAGCCGTGATCCCGGGCGGGTCGTCGGCGCCGGTCATTCCGGGCGCCATGATGATGGACCTGACGATGGATTACGACGCGATTGCCAAGGCGGGTTCGATGCTGGGTTCGGGCGCGGTCATCGTCATGAACGAGACGCGTTGCATGGTCCGGTCGCTCGCCCGTCTCTCGTATTTCTATTACGAAGAGTCGTGCGGTCAATGTACCCCTTGCCGCGAAGGCACGGGCTGGCTCTCGCGCATGGTCAACCGCATCGAGCACGGCGAGGGACGACCGGAAGATTTGGATCGACTCGGTAGCGTGGCCGACAACATCATGGGGCGTACGATCTGTGCGCTCGGCGACGCCGCAGCGATGCCGGTGAAGGGCTTCCTCAAGCATTACCGCGACGAATTCGCGTACCACATCGAACACAAGCGCTGTCTGGTGGACCACTCATGATCGAACTCGAAGTCGACGGCAAACCCGCCTCGGTCGTCGAGGGCAGCATGGTGATGCATGCCGCCCACGCCGTGGGCTTGTATGTGCCGCATTTTTGCTACCACAAGAAACTCAGCATCGCGGCGAACTGCCGGATGTGCCTGGTTGAAGTCGAGAAGGCGCCCAAGGCACTGCCCGCGTGTGCGACCCCCGTGACACCGGGGATGAAGGTCTGGACGCGCTCCGAGAAAGCGATCGCTGCGCAAAAAGCGGTGATGGAGTTTCTCCTCATTAATCACCCACTCGATTGCCCGATCTGCGATCAGGGCGGCGAGTGTCAATTGCAAGACTTGGCGGTGGGCTACGGCGGCAGCAGCAGCCACTACCACGAGGCCAAGCGCGTGGTGTTTCACAAACCCATGGGCCCGCTGATTTCCGCCGAGGAAATGTCGCGTTGTATCCATTGCACGCGCTGCGTGCGCTTCGGTCAGGAAGTGGCTGGCGTGATGGAGCTCGGCATGGCCGGACGCGGCCAGCACAGCGAGATCATGAGCTTTGTTGGGCGTTCGGTCGATTCCGAAGTCTCGGGCAACATGATCGATATCTGCCCGGTCGGCGCCCTCACCAGTAAGCCGTTTCGCTACAGCGCGCGGACTTGGGAGTTGTCGCGTCGGCGCTCGGTGAGCCCGCACGACGCCCTGGGTTCGAACCTCAATATCCAGGTCAAGCTCGACCGCGTGATGCGCGTCGTCCCGTTTGAGAATGAGGCGGTTAACGAGTGCTGGATCAGCGATCGTGATCGTTTCTCGTACGAAGGGCTCAACGCCAGCGATCGGCTGAGCGTGCCGATGGTGAAGGACGATCACGGCGTTTGGCACGAAGTGGAGTGGCAGACCGCGCTCGAGACGGCGGCCAACCGTCTGCGCGACGCCACCCGAGAGGCCGATAGCCTGGGTGTGTTGGCAAGCCCGAGCTCGACGCTCGAAGAGCTTGCCCTAGCGGCCCGGCTGGGCCGTGCGCTTGGCACGGAAGCCATCGATCACCGCGCCCGTCAGACAGACTTCAGCCTCGATGCAGCTCGCCTCGGCGCGCCCTGGTTGGGTATGCCCGTGGCCGCGGTCGACACGTTGACGCGCCTTTTCGTGGTCGGTGGTTTGTTGCGCAACGATTCGCCGCTGTTGTCCGTGCGGGTGCGCAAAGCCGCTGGGCGCGGTGCTGAAGTGTCCTTGCTGCAAGCCAGCGCCGAGGACCCTTTGATGCCGGTGCACGCGCAGGCGGTGCTGGCGCCTTCGCAGTGGCCCGCGTTTCTGGCCGAAGTCGCCCGTGTTGTGGCGGCGGCGAAAACCGTGGTGGTGCCGTCTGATTTGGAGGCTGCCGGCCTCGACGCAGGCGTCGTGGCCTCTGCGGCGCGTGTCGCGAATTCCTTGCTCAGTGGCGTCGCCGCAGCAAGCTCGGCTGGCGACGCGGGCAAACCCGCGGGCGACGGTGCCGATGCGCCGACCAAAGCCATTTGGCTCGGTCAGGGGGCCATGCGCCATCCTCAGGCGGCGCTCTTGCATCGGCTAGCGGCTTGGATTGCGGAGCAGTCGGGTTGCGCACTGGGCGTGGTCGGCGACGGTGCCAACAGTGTTGGCGCCTGGATTGCCGGTTGTGTGCCGGGGGCGGGCGGTGTCGACGCGCATGCGATGTTTACGCAGCCCCGTGCGGCTTACCTGCTCGTCAATATCGAGCCGGATCTTGATTGCGCCGACCCCTTGGTTGCGCTGGATGCGCTCGCGCATGCACAAACGGTTGTTGCCCTAAGCGCCTACCGCAGCGAGTCCTTGCTGGCGCACGCACATGTGTTGCTGCCGGTGACCCCGTTCACCGAAACGTCGGGCACCTATGTGTCGTGTGAAGGTCGTGCGCAGAGTTTTAACGGTGTCGTCAAGCCGCTTGGCGAAGCGCGTCCGGGGTGGAAGGTATTGCGGGTCCTGGGTTCGATGTTTGGTGCCTCGGGTTTCGACGCGATCGATCGTTCCGAGCAAATTCGCGATCACGTTCTGGGTGGGCCTGATCGTGCCTCCACGCCGCGTCGTCTGGCGCCGGTGTTGCGTAGCGGCCTCGACAACGGTTTGACGACCGGTTCATCCTTCGTGGCCAAGCCGCAGGCCGGCGGGGCGTCGGTTAACACCGCCGGGGATTCGGTCAAAGGTGCGGCAAGCGCGGGTTCTGCGGCCAGCCTCGGGGTGCTGGAGCGCATTGCCGAAGTTCCGCTGTATGCGGTCGATTCGATTGTGCGGCGCGCGCCCGCGTTGCAAAGCACGCGCGCAGCGCGTGCGCCGCAAGCGCTGTTGGCGCCAGCGACGGCGCAAGAACTCGGGCTCTCTGCTGGCGACTGGGTTCGGGTGGCGAGCACTACCGCGGCCACCGCGCCGCATGGCGCCGACGCTGCTGCGGGGGCGCGGCTCGAAGTCGCGATCGACCCCGGCTTGCCCTTAGCGTGTGTGCGAGTCGACGCAGCACACCCCGCCACCGTGGCCGCCGGTGCGTGGTCGGGTCGCGTCACCGTTTCCCGCGCCTAAGGCTGGAGGGTTGAACACCATGCCTACCTTGCTCAGCGCGGTCGAACAGCAGGGCGTCGACCTTTTTGGCGGCGTTTGGCCGCTGATTTGGGCGCTCGTGCGGATTATCGCGATTGTTCTGCCGTTGATGATTTGCGTCGCGTACCTGACGCTCTGGGAGCGCAAGTTCATTGGCTGGATCCAGATCCGCATCGGTCCGAACCGGGTGGGCCCGAAGGGCTTGTTCCAGCCCTTTGCCGACGGATTGAAGCTGATCTTCAAGGAAATCATCCTCCCCTCGGCGGCGGATAAACGCTTGTATCTATTGGGACCGGTGATGACGATCATGCCGGCGCTCGCCGCCTGGGCGGTGATTCCGTTTGGCCCCGATCGTGCGCTTGCGAATATCAATGCCGGTTTGTTGTACCTCATGGCGATTACGTCGCTCGAGGTCTATGGCGTCATTCTGGCGGGTTGGGCGTCGAACTCGAAGTACGCGTTTTTGGGCGCCATGCGCGCGTCGGCGCAGATGGTCTCTTACGAACTCGCGATTGGTTTTGCCATGGTTGTTGTTCTCATGACGAGCAACAGCTTGAACATCACGGACATTGTCGAAGTCCAGCAGCGTGGCCGCTTCGCCGACATGGGGTTGAATTTCCTCTCGTGGAACTGGTTGCCTTTGCTGCCGATCTTCGTCGTTTACTTCATCTCGGGGCTGGCAGAGACCAACCGCCACCCTTTCGACGTCGTCGAGGGAGAGAGCGAGATCGTCGCGGGCCACATGGTCGAGTACTCCGGGATGGCGTTCGCAGTCTTTTTCCTCGCTGAATACGCCAACATCATCCTCGTCAGCGCGCTTGCTTCGATCATGTTCCTGGGTGGCTGGTCGGCGCCGATCGGTCTGCCTTTCGAGTTGCCCTTTGCCGCGTGGTTCACAGACTGGTTCTGGTTATTCGCCAAGACCTTTCTCATGTGCACGATGTTCTTGTGGGTGCGAGCGACCTTCCCGCGCTTTCGCTTCGATCAAATCATGCGCTTGGGCTGGAAGATCTTCATCCCGGTGACCTTGGTTTGGATCGTCGTCGTCGGGCTCTGGCGCATTTCGCCGTTCGATATCTGGGGGTAAGCCGTCATGCAAGCAATTCGCGACTTCGTGTCCAGCTTCATGCTGCTTGAGCTGCTCAAGGGCATGCGTCTCACCGGGCGCTACTTGTTCGCGCGCAAGATCACGGTTCAGTTCCCCGAGGAAAAGACGCCGTACTCGCCGCGTTTTCGCGGCTTGCATGCGTTGCGCCGTTATCCAAATGGGGAAGAACGCTGCATCGCTTGCAAGCTGTGCGAAGCAGTGTGTCCGGCGATGGCGATCACGATCCAGAGCGACGTGCGCGCTGACGGCACGCGCCGGACGACACGCTACGACATCGACCTCACAAAGTGCATTTTTTGCGGCTTCTGCGAGGAAAGCTGCCCCGTCGATTCGATCGTCGAAACCCACGTGCTCGAGTATCACGGCGAGAAGCGCGGCGATCTGCTCTTCACCAAAGAGATGCTGCTGGCGGTGGGTGACCGCTACGAGCCCGAGATTGCCAAGCGTCGCGAAGCCGACGCTCGCTACCGCTAAGTTTTCCGGGTAATCGGATGGAATTCAAAACCGCCCTGTTCTACGTCTTTTCGGCGGTGCTCGTCGCCTCGGCGCTTCGCGTCGTGACGGCGCGCAACCCGGTGCATGCGGCGCTCTATCTGGTGCTGGCGTTCTTCAACGCCGCCGGCCTCTGGATGTTGCTCAAGGCCGAGTTTTTGGCCATCACGCTGGTTCTGGTCTACGTCGGCGCCGTCATGGTCTTGTTTCTATTTGTTGTCATGATGCTCGATATTGATCTGGATCGATTGCGGGAAGGCTTCTGGAAGAACCTGCCGGTGGCGGCGTTTGTTGGGATCGCCGTGGTGCTCGAGCTTTCCGCGATCATCTGGGCGCGCTTTTCCGGGGTACGCCAGGACGATGCGCCGGCAATGGCGGCCGGTAGCGACAACACGCGCGTGCTCGGCAAGCTGATCTACACCAACTACGTTTACCCGTTTGAGCTGGCGGCAGTCTTGCTCTTGGTGGCGATGGTTGCTGCGATTGCCCTGACCCTGCGGCGGCGCAAAGACACGCGCGTCAACGACGCCGGCAAGGCGCAGTTGGTGCGGCGTGCCGATCGTGTGCGTCTGGTGACCGTCCCCGCAGTGGCTCGCCAGCGTGCGGCTGAAAAAGGAGCCGCACAATGAGCATGGCCGCGACCGGGCTCTCGCTCGGCCACTACTTGGTGTTGGGTGCGATTCTTTTTGCGATCAGTGTGTTGGGGATCTTTCTCAACCGGCGCAACGTGATCGTCGTGTTGATGGCGATTGAATTAATGCTGCTCGCCGTCAATATGAACTTTGTTGCCTTCAGTCATTTCCTTGGAGACGCTGCGGGCCAAGTGTTTGTGTTTTTTATTCTGACCGTGGCCGCCGCCGAATCGGCGATCGGACTGGCCATTCTCGTCGTGCTGTTCCGTGGGCTCGACACGATCAACGTCGAAGACCTCGATACGCTGAAGGGCTGAGATGAAACCGGTCTATCTGTTGATTCCGTTTGCGCCCTTGGTCGGCGCCATTTTGTGCGGTTTTTTCGGCCATACGATCGGGCGTGCGAACGCTCACCGGGTCGCGATTCTGGGCGTGGCGGCCTCGTTCCTAGGGGCCGTATCGGTCTTGCTGGATACGCTCGCGGGTGAGCATTTCAACGGTACGCTCTACGAATGGGCGAGCGCGGGCGGGGTGCAGTTTCAGGTCGGGTTTCTGATCGATAACCTCACCGCGATGATGATGTGTGTGGTGACCTTCGTGTCGCTGATGGTGCACATCTACACCATCGGCTACATGGAAGAGGACGCCGGCTACCAGCGCTTTTTCGCCTACATCAGCTTGTTTACCTTTGCCATGCTCATGCTGGTGATGTCGAACAACTTCCTGCAGCTCTTTTTCGGTTGGGAAGCGGTCGGGCTGATTTCCTACCTCTTGATCGGCTTCTGGTTCACCCGGCCTACCGCAATTTATGCGAATTTAAAGGCCTTCCTCGTCAACCGGGTCGGCGACTTTGGTTTTGCGCTTGGCATCGGCTTGGTGCTCGCCCACTTTGGCAGCTTGGACTACGCCGCAGTATTTGCGGCAGCGCCGGCCCAGGCGGGTGCGACGCTCGATCTGGGCGTGGTGCAGTGGCCCCTTCTTGCGGTGACTTGCATTTGCCTGTTCATTGGGGCCATGGGTAAGAGCGCGCAGTTTCCGCTCCACGTCTGGCTGCCGGATTCGATGGAAGGACCGACGCCGATTTCAGCCCTGATCCACGCGGCAACGATGGTGACCGCCGGTATCTTTATGGTCGCGCGTATGAGCCCGTTGTTTGAGCTCAGCGATATTGCCTTGTCGTTTGTGCTCGTCATTGGTTCGATTACAGCGCTCTTCATGGGTTTTCTTGGCATCGTTCAACACGACGTCAAGCGCGTGGTGGCGTATTCGACGCTCTCGCAGTTGGGCTACATGACGGTAGCGCTGGGTGCGTCGGCCTACTCGGCGGCAATTTTCCATCTGATGACGCACGCGTTCTTCAAAGCCTTGCTGTTCCTGGCCGCGGGCTCGGTCATCATTGGCATGCATCATGATCAGGACATGCGCCACATGGGGGGCTTGCGCCGCTACATGCCGATCACGTGGATCACGTCCTTGATCGGGTCGCTGGCCTTGATCGGTACCCCGTTCCTCTCTGGCTTTTATTCAAAAGACGCGATCATCGAAGCCGTTGCGGAGGCCGCCCACCACGGCCAGGCGGGCGCTGGCTTTGCCCAGTTCGCGGTACTCGCGGGCGTATTTGTGACGGCGTTTTATTCGTTCCGAATGGTCTTCTTGGTTTTCCACGGCAAAGAGCGCTTCGGTGGGCACGGGGCTGCGGGTGGTCACGGTGCTGCTGCTGGACACGGGGCGGCCGGTGGGCACACCGGCGCCCACGCGGCGACCGATGATCACGCGAGCCACGCGCACCACGGGCTCGCCCCTGGTCAAAAACCACACGAATCGCCTTGGGTGGTTACTCTGCCCTTGGTCTTCCTCGCCATCCCTTCGCTCGCCATTGGATTCTTCAGCGTCGATTCGATGCTCTTTGGCGACTTCTTT
>Ga0136644_10002613_pt1 | contig 13698 bp, 12 predicted proteins | sample C_130820_EF_Meta_FD_94780 | JGI IMG/M metagenome (GOLD analysis project Ga0136644, IMG submission 94780) | Freshwater microbial communities from Lake Croche, Canada to study carbon cycling - C_130820_EF_MetaG (v2) (version 2) | ecosystem: Environmental > Aquatic > Freshwater > Lake | place... | reverse complement strand
CGCCTAGGCGCTCTTCCTTCTGAAGCGACTTCCAAGCCGCCCATGCGCGAGCCCACGCTGGCTTTTGTGCATTGAAATTCGTTTGATGGTTGATGTGCTTGTTAACCACCAAACGGAACCGCTCCAACACACGGCGCGGGCAAAACCATGACTGACTCATTTGAAGTTCAGGGCGATTTCTCGTCCGATCATCTTTCCCCCACCGAAGACCTAAGCGCCCCGCTGGGCACGATTGACGAGGCCGTGGCAGAGCTGCCCAACGGTTTTGTGCGCCTAGGGCTGGCGCCCGAGCTGTTGCAAGCGGTGCACGACATGGGCTATGCCCAACCCACTATTGTGCAAGACCGCGTGATTCCACAAGCCCTGGGTGACCAGGACGCCGATGGCGCCTCACGCTTGATCGACCTCATGGTTTCCAGCCAAACCGGCAGCGGCAAGACGGCTGCTTTTTTGCTGCCCGTGCTGCATACCCTGTTGATGCAAGAGCAGCAAGCCGCCGCAGCGCAGAAAGAACAGGCCCGATTAGCCGCTGAAGAAGCGCTGGCCCGTGGCGAAGCACCGCCAAAGCGCGCCAAGCGCAAGGACCCGACCAACCCGCGTCATTTCAAAGCTGCTACGCCCGGCGCGCTGGTGCTGTGCCCGACGCGCGAGCTGGCGCAGCAGGTGGCTCACGATGCCATCGACTTGGTGCGCCATTGCCGCGGCCTGCGCATTGCCAGCGTCATTGGCGGCTTGCCCTATGCGCAGCAAATCGCCAAGCTGCAAAACGCCTCGCTGGTGGTAGCCACACCGGGGCGCTTGCTGGACTTGCAAAACAGCGGCCAGATCAAGCTCGATCAGGTGCAGTTTTTGGTGATCGACGAGGCCGACCGCATGCTCGATTTGGGTTTTGCCGACGCGTTAGCCGAAATCAACCAGCTCACTGCCCAGCGCCGCCAAACCATGATGTTCAGCGCCACCTTTGCGCCCCGCATCATGGCGCTGGGTGCACGCGCCATGCGCGAGCCGCAGCGGGTAGAAATCGACTCGCCCCAAGATCGGCACCAGAACATCACCCAAATCCTGCACTGGGCCGACAACCCAGTACACAAACGCAAGCTGCTCGACCATTGGCTGCGCGACACCAAAATTGAGCAAGCCATTGTGTTTGCCAGTACCCAGGTGGAATGCGACGAGTTGGCCAACGAGCTAGCGGGTGACGGCTTTAGCGCCGTGGCCTTGCACGGGGCCTTGAGCCAGGGTATGCGCAACCGCCGCCTGATGATGATTCGCGAAGGCCGGGCGCAAATTCTGGTGGCTACCGATGTCGCTGCGCGCGGGCTGGATGTACCCAGCATCAGCCACGTTTTCAACTACGGGCTGCCCATGAAGGCCGAGGACTACACGCACCGCATTGGCCGCACCGGGCGCGCCGGGCGTGATGGCAAGGCGATCACGATCGCCGAGTTCCGCGACCGCCGCCGTGTGTTTGACGTGGAAAGCTACACCCATCAAACCTTCAAACCCGAGGTGATCGCCGGTCTGGAACCGCAGCAACGTCCGCCGCAGGTGGGTCGTGGCATCGCCGAGCGCGCTGAGCGTCGCGGCGGCCGTCAATTTGGCCCGGGTGCGGCCAGCTTCGGCGCACCGCGCCGCTACGAGAACGACAACCGCTCTTTTGGTGGCGCTGGCTTCAACGCCGGTGGCCCGGGTCGTGACGCAGGCTTTGCCGAGGGCAAGCGCGCCGCACCGCGCAGCTATGCCGATAAAACCGGCTTCAACGCCCGCCAGTCTGACGCCCGTCAACCCGGCCCGGACGCCTATAAAGGCCGTAGCGAGCCGCGTGGCTACGCGCCTCGTGGCGCTGAATTTGCACCGCGTGGCGACCGCGCCCCTGGCTTTGCACCCCGCAGCGGCCCGCGTGCCGACTTTGCGCCCCGCGCTGGTTTCGCACCGAGGGGCGAGGCTGCTCCGCGAGGTGAGTTCGCGCCACGCGCAGGCGACTTTGTAGCCCGTGCCCCCACGCGGGCCCCTGCTGGCAAAGTGTTTGTGCCGCGTGACGCCAAGAAGCGACCGGCCCGGCCCGCGCGCTGACCCGCGCCGCCCCTGCCGCGCGCGCATCCTGCGTGGATGCGTCAGCGCTGGGGCATGTCCTGGTCGGTATAGACCAGGCTTACCGTGGCCTCGTCTGGGATTGGCGGCAGCGTCGCATTCCATTGTTCCCAGGCGGCTCGCATGGCAGCTAGGCGTGCAGGCTGTAGCGCGGCTTGGTTGGCGCGCTCGCGCTCGTCTTGGCGGATATTGAACAAGTAATCGTGGTCGTCCACGCGCAGGTATTTCCAGTCACCGTCGCGGTGCGCGCGCTGGCCTCTGTGCTTCATGCGCCAAAACAGCGGCCGCTCGAAGGTTTCGTCAGGCCCGCGCAGCACAGGCAGCAGCGATACGCCGTCTGGTGGGTAGTCGGCATCGGGCGGTGCCCGGCCCAACTCCAGCATGGTGGCCGACCAATCCATGGTCATGCACAGTTGCTCGCTTGTGCGACCGGCGGCAATCATGCCCGGCCAATGCGCAATCCAGGGCACGCGAATGCCGCCTTCGGTCAAGTCCATCTTGCCGCCTACCAGCGGCCAGTTGTCGGAGAAGCGCTCGCCGCCATTGTCGCTAGTGAAGACGATCAGCGTGTCGTTCAGCAGGTCCTGCGCTTCTAGCGTTTGCACCAGGTGACCAATGCCTTCGTCCATGTGATGAATCATGCGCTGGTAGCTGTGGATGTTGCCGCCGTGCAGGTGCACGATGCGGCCCTGCAGTTGCGCGGACAGTACTGCGTCGTCGCGCGTTTCCCAGGGCCAATGGGGTGCGGTGTAGTGCAGACTCAAGAAAAACGGTGTGCCTGCCCGCGCCGCAGCGGCCTGGGCCTGCACATAGGCAATCGCTTTTTGCGACAGCAAATCGGTCAGGTAGCCGGGCTCGGCATGTTGTTCCTCCACGCCTTCGTGGCCGCGCCACAGGTCGTGCGCACCGGTCGTTGCGCAATGGCTGAAGTAGTCCACACCGCCCGACATGGGGCCAAAAAATTCGTCATAGCCCGAGCGCAGCGGCCCAAACGCAGGCGGGTAGCCCAGGTGCCACTTGCCCACTAGCGCGGTGTGATAGCCGCTGTTGCGCAGCAGCGAGGGCAGGGTGGGGTGCGCAGGCGGCAGGCCCAGCGTGGTGCTGCCCCGGCTGCGGCTGTTGATGGGCTCCTCGCCCGCGCCGCGTAGCCGGTACTGGTAGCGCGCCGTCATCAGCGCAAAGCGCGTGGGCGAGCACACCGGCGAATTGGCATAGCCCTGCGTCAAGCGCAAACCGCCTGCGGCCAGCCTGTCCAGCGTGGGCGAGACCGGCCCAAAAGCAGCGGGCCGCCCGCCATAACACCCCAAGTCTGCATACCCCAGGTCGTCAGCGACGATGAAGACGATGTTCGGACGCTTGGCTTTACTCATACCGGTCTTTGGCTTTGCCGCCATGCGCTTGGCTTGGCGGCTTGCCGCACCGTCTTGCCAGGCACTGCGGGCCCGGAATGTGCCACGGCCCCTTCGCTCAAGGTTGGAAACCGGAGCCTTGCACCACGGGCCCCCATTGGGCTTTGTAGGCGCTCAGCATGGCTTGTGTTTGCGCGGGGGTGCTCACTACCGGCTGCATTTGTGCGTCCACAAACTTGCGCTGCGTATCGGGGTCTTGCATCACCTCTTGAATGACCTGGCCTAGGCGCGCTACCGTGTCCTTGGGCATGCTGTTGGGGGCGTAAAAAGTGTTCCAACCCACGGCCACCAGATCCAGCCCGGCTTCTTTGAAGGTGGGTATGTGGGGCGCAAACGCTGAACGCTTGTCACCCGACACGGCCAGAATGCGCAACTTGCCGCCCTGCTGTTGGGGCAGCACCGTGTCCAGCGTGTCAAACGCCACCGGCACTTGGCCGCCCATCAATTCGTTGAGCAGCGGTGCCGAGCCCCGGTAGCCAATGATTTGCGCGGGTACCTTGGCTCGTTCGCCCATCATCAAGCCAAAAAAATGCGGCAGGCTGCCGGTGGCAGGCACGCCAAAATTGGCCTTTTGCGGGTTGGCGCGCAGCCAAGTGAGCAACTGCGGCAGGTCTTGCGCAGGCACGTCTGCTCCAACAGCCAGCGCGAATTCATAGCTGCTGATTTGCGACACCGCCACAAAGTCGCGCTCGGCGTCGTAGCCGTTGTCCTTGAACACCAGGGGTGCCACCACCATCACCGCCGGGTTGGCCAGCATCAGCGTGGGCTGGCTAGCGGGTGCCAGTCGCACCTGCTGCGCTGCCAGTCGCCCCCCTGCGCCCGTGCGGTTTTCCACCACCACCGGCAGATTCAGTTTGACTTGCAACTTCTCGGCCACGATGCGCGCGGCCCGGTCCGACGAGCCCCCCGGCGGGTAGCCGACCACCAGGCGCAGCGGCCCTTCCAGCGCCCCCTGTGCCACCGCGCTAGCGGCCAGCGTCGCTAGCAAGATGCCGAAAAATCCCCTTTTGATCGAAACCATGTGCCACTCCAAGCTAAAAAACGGTCGCCACACCATCGCCATGCCAATCAGCGCCGCCAAAAAGAAAAACCCTTGCAATAAAAAGGCTTGCAAGGGTTTTGGTGTTGGTGGGCCCTGAGTGACTCGAACACTCGACCTACGGATTAAGAGTCCGCTGCTCTACCAACTGAGCTAAGAGCCCGTTGCCGCCGCCAAAAAGCGCGCAAGGCACTGGCTGGTTTTGGAACAGCCTTGAAGTTTACAACAGAAATTGGCGCTCGAGTTTGCGGCCATGCCGCTGTGCGAGATGGCTGGGGCTGCCTCAGGTGGCTTGCATCGCCACACCCTTGAAAACCAGGGCCACGGGCAGCGTGAGCCCGATGCTGTCCAGCACCAATTCACCGGTATGGGTTTGGTCCGTGAGCAGCCAAGCACCTGCCTGCGCCCATGTAAACACCTCTAAGCGCCGCTCGCACGGGTCTATCAGCACGTACTCGCGCAAGGAGGGCAACGTACGGTACAGGATGAACTTGTCGCGCTTGTCGTAGCCCTGGGTGCTGGGCGACAGCACCTCGATGACCAGTTTCGGGTCGGTGACAGCTTGTTCGTCGCCAGCCTCGGCTTTGCCGCAGGTGACCATCAGGTCGGGGTACAAAAAGCCCTCAGGCAGCGCGGCTTTGACGTTTTCGGCGAAGACTTGGCAGGGTGTGCCATCTAGATGCTCAGCGATTCGACTGGCGAGGTTGAGTACCACTCGGTTGTGCCGCCAGCTCGTACCCACCATGGCGTAGGTTTCGCCCCGGTAGAACTCGTGACGCAGCGGTTGTAGCGCCTCCCAGGCTAAAAACTCAGCCCCAGTCATTTTTTGCAACGGTACGCCCATAGCTGCCAGCCCTTTGCGGATGCGAAATGAGTCCCATCATAGCGGCCGCTAAAGACCCTCCATGGCTGCACGGGTGCGCGCTTCGAGCGATAAAGACAGCGCCCGGCACAATGCCGCCATGCGTGCTTTTTACGCCGACGATTCGGTTCACCACCTGCCGCCCAGGCACCGCTTTCCGCTGGCCAAGTACGCCTTGCTGCGCCAGCGTTTGGCGGCCGAGGCGCCGGAGCTGGTGTTGCAGCAGGCCCAGCCTGCGCGCGATGGCGAACTGGCTTTGGCGCATACGCCCAGCTATGTGCAGGCGGTGAGTGAGGGCAGTTTGAGCGCGCAGGCGCTGCGCGAAATTGGTTTTCCCTGGAGCCCGGCCATGGCCGAGCGCGCGCGCCGCTCGGTGGGCGCCACGGTAGCCGCCTGCCATGCAGCTTGGACCGATGGGGTGGCGGCCAATTTGGCCGGTGGCACCCACCATGCCAGTGCGGACAAGGGCTCGGGTTTTTGTGTCTTTAACGATGTCGCGGTAGCGGCCCGGCTGATGCAGGCGCGCGGGGGCCAACGCCTGCCGCTGCAGGTGGCGGTGATTGATCTGGATGTGCACCAGGGAAATGGCACAGCGCAGATATTTCGCGACGACGCCAGCGTGTTCACGCTGTCGCTGCACGGTGCCAAGAACTTTCCGTTTCGCAAAGTACCCAGCGATTTAGACGTGGAGTTGCCTGATGGCTGCGGCGACGACGAGTACCTGCAAGCACTGGAGCAGGCGCTAGACGAATTGGAGCGGCGCTTTAGCCCTGGGCTGGTGATTTACTTGGCCGGTGCCGACCCGTTCGCGGGCGACCGGCTGGGCCGCTTGAGCCTGAGCTTTGACGGCTTGCAAGCGCGCGATAGGCGCGTGTTCGATTGGGCTTGGCAACGCCGCATGCCGCTTGCCCTGACCATGGCCGGGGGCTACGGCCAGAACATTGCCGACACGGTACAGGTGCAGGTGCACACCTTTCAGATCGCGCTGGCTTATTGGCGGCGCTGGCAGGCCCGCGGTGGCACCGGCCTGCGCTGGCAAAATGGCGCGCCATGACCCAGTCCCCCCGCCCCCAGCCCGAAGCGCGCAGCGCCTACCGCGTGTTCAGTCGCATCAGCACGCGCTGGATGGACAACGACGCATATGGCCATGTCAACAACGTCGTTTATTACAGCTGGTTTGATACGGTGGTAAACGCCTACTTGATCGAGCAGGGCGTGCTGGACATTGCGCAGGGCCAAACCATTGGCTTGGTGGTGGAAACCCAATGCAACTATTTCGCCCCCTTGGCCTTTCCGCAGACCGTAGAGGCGGGTATTCGCGTGGCCCATTGCGGCGCCAGCAGCGTGCGTTATGAGATTGGTTTGTTTGCCCAGGGCCAGCCGCAAACAGCAGCCAAGGGCCATTTTGTGCATGTGTATGTGGACCGCGTACGGCGCCAAGCGGTGGCTTTGCCGCCGGCGCTGCGCAACGTGTTGGAGAAGTTGCGATGAGCCTGCTCGACCTTCGCCTTGGGAACCCGGCTGCCGTGGATCAGGCCTTAACCAGCCGCATGTCGGCGCGCGCCTTCACCGCTCGGCCGGTGCCGCGCGACACCCTGGTGGAGCTGCTCGCGCGAGCCAGCCGTGCGCCCTCGGGCACCAACACCCAGCCCTGGAAGGTGTACGTGCTGCAAGGCGCGGCTAAAGACGAGCTGGTGCGCCAGGTGTGCGCCGCCCACGACGCGGTGCGCGCCGACCCGGCGCTGGCCGCGCAGTACCGGGAGGCCTACGACTACTACCCGGAAAAATGGGTCAGCCCCTACATAGACCGGCGCCGCGAAAACGGCTGGAGCCTGTACGGCCTGCTGGGCATAGGCAAAGGCGACAAGGACAAGATGCACGCCCAGCACCAGCGCAATTACCGCTTTTTTGACGCGCCGGTGGGCCTGATGTTCACACTCGACAAAGTGATGGGCCGGGGCTCGCTGCTGGACTACGGCATGTTCTTGCAAAACCTCATGATTGCCGCCCGTGCCCGAGGCCTGCATACCTGCCCGCAGGCGGCCTGGAACCCCTATGCCAAGCTGGTGTTGCCCCATATTGGCGCCGGGCCGGATGAGCTGTTGGTGTGTGGCATGGCGCTGGGTTATGCCGACGAAGCCGATCCGGTGAACGGCTTTCACACGCCGCGCGTACCGGTGGCCGACTTCACCACTTGGCTGGAATAGCAAGCGGGCCGTGACCCCGCGACGCCGGAGCTTTTGATGATCATCACCAGCCTGCTCGATACCGATCTGTACAAGTTCACCATGATGCAGGTGGTGTTGCATCAGTTCCCCGGTGCGCAGGTGGAGTACCGCTTCAAGTGCCGCAACCCCGGTATCGCACTGGCGCCTTATGCGAGCGAAATTCGTGACGAAATCCGTTCCCTCTGTAGCCTGCATTTCCAAGACGCGGAGCTGGCTTATTTGCGCTCGCTGCGCTTTATCAAGAGCGATTTCATTGACTTTTTAGGCCTGTTCAAACTCAACGAAAAGTACATCACGGTACAGGCCCTGCCCACTGGCGAGATCGATATCCGCATCACCGGCCCCTGGTTGCACACCATTTTGTTTGAAATTCCGGTGCTCTCCATTGTCAACGAGGTGTACTTTCGTAACACCCAGCGCGTGCCAGACTTTTTGGAGGGTCGCCGCCGACTCGATCACAAGATTGCCCAGCTCAAAGCGCCAGACCTGAGCGAGCTGAAGATTGCCGACTACGGCAGCCGCAGGCGTTTTTCCAAAGCCTGGCACGACGAGGTGCTGCGCGTGCTGTGCGCCCGCTTAGGCACAGGCGCCAGTGGGCAGTTTGCGGGCAGCAGCAATGTGCTGCTGGCCATGCGCTTGGGCATTACCCCTTTGGGCACCATGGCACATGAGTATCTGCAAGCCTGCCAGGCTCTGGGGCCGCGCTTGCGCGACAGCCAGGTGTTTGGCTTTGAATCCTGGGCCAAGGAATACCGGGGCGATTTAGGTATTGCGCTCAGCGACGTGTACGGCATGAACGCTTTTTTGCGCGACTTTGATATGTATTGCTGCAAGCTGTTTGATGGCGCGCGCCACGACTCGGGCGACCCCTTTAGCTGGGGGGAGCGGCTGATTGAGCATTACCGCAAAAACCGGGTGGACCCCCGTACCAAAACCCTGATCTTCAGCGATGGCCTCACCGTGCCGCGCACCATCGAGCTGTACCAGCAGTTCAAGGGCCGCTGCCTGTTGGCGTTTGGCATCGGCACCAATCTCACCAACGACCTGGGCTATGAGCCGCTGCAAATCGTCGTCAAGATGGTGCGCTGCAACGGCCAGCCGGTGGCCAAATTGTCAGATACGCCATCTAAAAACATGTGCGACGACGAGCGCTACCTGGCTTACCTGCGCCAGGTGTTCGAGATCGAACAACCCGCATAATCGCCGCTCCACCCCCCTCTTTTTCACTGGCCAATCCCATGAGTAAACCCCGCCTGCTGGTTGCGCGCGCCATCTTTCCCGAAGTGTTGGAGCGCCTGCGCGAACAGGCCCAGGTGCTGGACAACCCGCAAGACCGGGTGTACACCCGGGCCGAACTGACCGCGCTGCTGCATGACCAAGACGCCGCGCTCACCACCGGTAGTGAACGCATAGACGCCGAGTTGTTGGTGGCCTGCCCGCGCCTGAAGATAGTCGCCAACATGGCCGTGGGCTACAACAACTTTGATATCCCCGCTTTCAAGCAGTATGGCGTGTGGGCCACCAACACACCTGACGTGCTCACAGACACCACGGCCGATTTTGGCTTTGCGCTGATGATGGCCACCGCGCGCCGCATGGCCGAGGCCGAGCATTTTTTGCGCCGCGGCGAGTGGCGCAAGTGGACTTACGACATGTTTGCCGGCAGCGACGTGCACGGCGCCACACTGGGTATTCTGGGCATGGGCCGCATCGGCCAGGGCATTGCGCGCCGGGGTGCCTTGGGCTTTGGCATGAAAGTGATCTACCACAACCGCAGGCGGCTGGACGCGGCCACCGAGGCCGCTTGCGGCGCCACCTATGTGAGCAAGGCCGAGCTGCTGCAAGCTGCCGACCATCTGGTGCTGGTGTTGCCCTACTCCGCCGAATCGCACCATGCGATTGGCGAAGCGGAGTTGGCGCAGATGAAACCCAGCGCCACCCTGGTGAATATCGCACGCGGCGGCATTGTGGACGACGCCGCGCTGGCGCGGGCATTGCGTGAGCGGCGCATTGCCGCCGCCGGGCTGGACGTGTTTGAGGGCGAGCCCTCAGTAAACCCCAATTTGCTTGCCCTGCCCAATGTGGTGCTTACACCCCATATTGCCAGCGCCAGCCTGCCCACACGCCTGGCCATGGCCAGCTTGGCGGCAGATAACCTGATCGACTTTTTCTCGGGCCGCACGCCGCGTACACCGGTTCACGCGCCAACCGTGCCGCGCGCATGAGCCTGCTGGGCACCTGGCCATGACGCCCGTTTTGGCCTGGCTGCTGGCGCTGTTGCTGGCGCTGGGGCTGCTTCATGTGGTCGCGTTGGTGCTGCTGTGGCGGCGCCCGGTGGCCAGCGATGGCGCAGCCGTGCTGGCTGCTTGCGAGCGCATGGAGCGCGAATTGCGGCACGACATCGCCAGCACCGCCCGCGATGGGCGCCAAGAATTGCTGCAAACCTTGGCTGCGTTTCAGCACAGCCTGCAAAGCCAGAGCTTTGAAGCCACGCGCACCCAGAGCGCGCAAATCGACCAATTCACCCAGCAATTGGCGGCGCTGCAAAAGTCGCTGGGCGATACGCTGAGCTTGCAATTGCAATCCTTGAGCGAATCCAACGCGCGCCGCCTGAGCGAGGTGCGCGCCACCTTGGATGCCCAGCTCACCCAGTTGCAGGCGGGCAATGCGGCCAAGCTAGACGAGATGCGCCAAACCGTGGACGAAAAGCTGCAAACGACGCTGCAAGCGCGCCTGGGCGAGAGCTTCAAACAAGTGGCCGAGCGGCTGGAACAAGTGCACAAGGGCCTGGGTGAAATGCAAAGCCTGGCCCAGGGCGTGGGCGACTTGCAGCGCGTGCTCTCCAACGTCAAGACGCGCGGCATCTTTGGCGAGGTGCAGCTCGAAGCGCTATTGGAGCAGGTGCTTACGCCCGAGCAATACGGCAAGCAGATTGAAACCAAGCCGCGCAGCAACCAGCGGGTGGACTTTGCGGTGCGCTTTCCGGGGCGGCAAGACGACGGCGTGCCGGTGTGGCTGCCCATAGACGCCAAATTTCCACGCGACGACTACGAGCGCTTGCTGGACGCGCACGAGCGCGCCGACGCTGCGGGGGTGGAGTTGGCGGGTAAGGCGCTGGAGGCACGCATACGGGCCGAGGCGCGCTCCATTGCCGAGAGCTATTTGGCACCCCCCCACACCACCGACTTTGCGATTCTGTTTTTGCCCATAGAAAGCCTGTACGCCGAGGTGCTGCGCCGCCCCGGCCTGATGGACAGTTTGCAGCGCGACTACCGCGTCACGCTGGCCGGGCCCACCACCTTGCTGGCCATGCTCAATAGCCTGCACATGGGCTTTCGCACCCTGGCGCTGGAGCAACAGGCGTCGCAGGTGTGGAAGGTGCTGGGCGCGGTTAAAACTGAATTCGAGCGCTACGGCGAATGGGTGGCGCGCATGCGCGAGCAAATTCAAAAAACCGCCGACACGCTGGACAAGGCCGACACCCGCACCCGTCAGATGCGCCGCGCGCTGAAAAACGTCGAGGCGCTGAGCGACGAGCAGGCGCGTGCACTGCTGCCCGCGCCCGACGCCACCGAAGCGGCGGAAGAGGGCGACGCCTGATGCCAGCGGCTGCACACCCGCGCCCCATGGTGTCACCGGGCCGAGGCCGGTATGGCGCGTGCAGGTGCGGCCCGTGACGCGCGCGCTGGCGCATCTGATCGCCGCACAAATTTGTATCCACGCCTGCATGGCGGGCATGCGCTTAGCGGCCCCTTTGTTGGCGCTGCGCGAGGGCTACAGCCCCGCCGCCGTGGGGGTGCTGTTGGCCTTGTTTGCACTCACCCAGGTGTTTTTGTCGCTGCCAGCGGGTCGCTTTGCCGACCGGCACGGCCTGCGCCGACCCATGGGCTGGAGCGTGCTGGCGGCCAGCGCCGGGGCGGGCATGGCTTGCGCGTTTCCGGTGTTCCCGGTGCTGTGTGCGGCCGCGCTGCTCACGGGTGGGGCCACCGGCGCAGCGGTGATTGCGCTGCAACGCCATGTGGGCCGCGCGGCCTCCAACCCGACTCAGCTCAAGCAGGTGTTCAGTTGGCTGTCCATCGGCCCCGCGGTATCCAATTTTTTGGGGCCGCTGGCAGCCGGGCTGTTAATCGACCATGGGGGCTTTCGTGCCGCGTTTGGCTTGCTGACCGTGTGGCCGCTGCTGGCTTGGTGGGGCGTGCATGCGGTGCGTGAATTGCCACCCGTGGTGATTGATGCGCAGGCGGCGCGCGTACCGGCCTGGCATTTGTTTCGCCAGCCGCAGTTTCGGCAGTTGATGCTGGTCAACTGGTTTCTCTCGTCTTGCTGGGACGTGCACACTTTTGTGGTGCCGCTGCTGGGGCATCAGCGTGGCTTTTCCGCCTCGGTAATCGGCGTCATTCTGGGCGGCTTTGCGGTAGCCGCTACGCTGGTGCGGGTGCTGCTGCCCCTGGTGGCGGCGCATTTGAAGGAGTCGGTGGTCATCACGGTGGCCATGCTCAACACAGCCCTGCTGTTTGCCGTCTATCCGCTGCTGCACACGGCCTGGGCCATGGGGGTTTGCTCGGTGTTGCTGGGCCTGGGCCTGGGCACGGTGCAGCCTATGGTGATGAGCACGCTGCACCAGATCACGCCCGAATCGCGGCACGGCGAGGCATTGGGCCTGCGGCTGATGGCCATCAACGCCTCCAGCGTATCCATGCCCATGCTGTTTGGCGCGGCGGGTGCTGCGCTGGGCGTTTCAGCGGTGTTCTGGTTTGTGGCGGCGGTGGTTGGTGCGGGCAGCCGCCTGGCCTGGACGCTCCGCACCGATGTGGCCCATCACTGAGCGGCGGCGCGGTAAAAGTCTTGAATCAAGTCCCAGGCGTGCTCGGCGCTGTCGGCGTACTGGAACAGCCGCAAATCCTCGACTCGGATGGCGCCTTCCTCTACCAGCAAATCCCAGTTCAAGAGCCGCTTCCAGTGCGCGCTGCCGCACAACACAATGGGCACGGCACGCGCCTTGCGGCATTGGATCAGGGTCAAGGTTTCAAACAACTCGTCTAAGGTGCCAAAACCACCGGGAAAGGCCACCAGCGCCTTGGCACGCATCATGAAATGCATTTTGCGCAGCGCAAAGTAGTGGAACTTAAAACTCAGCGAAGGCGTTACATAGGGGTTGGGCCTCTGTTCATGCGGCAGCGCGATGTTCAGCCCCACGCTGATGCCCCCCGCCTCTGCCGCGCCCCGGTTAGCTGCCTCCATGATGCCGGGGCCACCGCCCGTGCAGACAAATAGCTTGTCCGCTGGCGCGCGTGCCGCACTGTGTTGCGCCACCAGGCGGCCAAAGGCGCGCGCCATCTCGTAGTAGCGGGCGTTGCGTAGCAGGGTGGTGGCGTGCGCCAGCGCCGCCGCGTCACCGTTAGTCTGTGCAGCCTGCACCTGCGCTGCCGCCTGCTCCTCGCTGCAATAACGCGCACTGCCAAACACCACCACGGTGTTTTCAATGCCTTGCGCCTGCTGCGCCAGATCGGGCTTGAGCAACTCCAATTGAAAGCGAATGCCCCGCGTCTCGCGCCGCAGCAAAAACTCCGGGTCGGCAAACGCCAGACGGTAGGCATCAGGCGTCAGCGCCTGCTCGCCGTGGCGGGAGAGTTCCAGCCACGCGTCGGCGAGTTTGGGGTCGAGTTGGTCTAGTCTTGCGTCCATGCGGCATTGTGACGTGCAGCGCCTGCTAATCAGAAAGACAAAAAGCCCGCGCTGAGGCAAGCTATGCGCTTAATCGGTTGAAAACGTCGCAGCCCGGAAGCATAAAAGCCCACGAGGCGCAAAGGTTTGCCGAATTTGCGGGGGCGGAGTCGCAGAAAAAATCTTCCACAGAATCAGGCATCGGAGCGCCCTACAGAGGCCGCTCCGCCTACAACTGACGCCTTTTACTGAGTGGCAGTCAGACACTCCAAGCTTTGCTTAAACCTAGAAACCGCAGTTGACCGCTTCATGGCACTCAAAAATCTTATGCATAAACACGGCGATGACCCCCTGCATCTATTCACCTGGTGGGTGAGGTCGCTACGTGCCCGATTGCACCGCCCT
>Ga0136644_10002611_pt1 | contig 13703 bp, 14 predicted proteins | sample C_130820_EF_Meta_FD_94780 | JGI IMG/M metagenome (GOLD analysis project Ga0136644, IMG submission 94780) | Freshwater microbial communities from Lake Croche, Canada to study carbon cycling - C_130820_EF_MetaG (v2) (version 2) | ecosystem: Environmental > Aquatic > Freshwater > Lake | place... | reverse complement strand
GGCAGAGGTAGACACACCTAAACCGATAAAGGCAAGCGACGCCGCCACAAGCCTTACCCCCCAGTGCAGCATGTGACGACGTCGCTCAAGTACGTGCATGTTAGCTTCGGCGTCGGCGTGCCACAACGACGAGTGTTGATGGGATAGCTAATGCGAGACCGCCAAAGAACATCGCCTGCCAACCAAGTTCAGTGTGTGGAAGTTCACCACCGGTGATTGTGGTTGCAATCGGTGTTGGTGTGTCAGTAGGTGTAGCAGTTGGAGTCGCTGTCGCCGTTGCCGTTGCAGTATCAGATGGTGTTGGACTTGGAGCAGCCGCACACACATCGTTAGTAATGGTGTTGGTGTCCAAAGTTACTGCGCCATTCCGTGCGAGCAGCTGGCCATCAAAAGTTGCTCCAGTGTTGGCTGTGATTGAAGTTAATGCGAACACGTGGCCTGCAAAGTCTGTCGTTGTGCCGAAGGTTGCTGATGATCCAACTTGCCAAAAGACGTTGCAGGGCTGGGCGCCGTTGATGAAGCTCACTGAACTTGCAGCAGCTGTCGTCAGAGTTGAACCAATCTGAAAAATAAAGACAGCAGTGGGGTCATTTTCACCATTCAAGGTGAGATTGCCTGTGAGTCCCATGGAACCGTCAGAAGTGTAGACTCCCGTCACTAAGGTTTGACCACCTAAATCTGCGCTTACTGTGGCGGTCGATGTGCGTCCTGCTGCATCGTTGTAAGCAGTGACAAGGTCAACTTTGGCCGCTGTCACAGTTGCATTGAGAGCTGTGTACTTGGTGCCCGTAGTTGTCACCTGAACGTCATTCACAAAAGTGCCGGTAGGTGCGCGCTACCTAGATCGCCACCAGCAGTTCCACTCACAGTTGTAGGGCCAGTATTGGAGATGCCCGAGCCTGCAAGAACAGCAAAGGGTGTGGTGAGACCAAGACCAACCGTGGGTTCGGCTTGTGCTGGGATGCTACTTGCCAAAAGTGCAACTGCGACCAAAGTGATGACACCTGAGCCAGACTTAATAAGTCGTGATTTGTGACGAGCAATGCTCGTGTTCGTGCGAAACATAGTGGGTTCTCCTAGTCAGGTTGTGTCCTACATATGCAGCAGACAACTAGGTCACCATAGGCATGACACGTTGCATGAGGTTGGGCTTTTGTCTAATGAATTTGTTTGAGTAATCGCCACTTACTGTGGACTTTGCTCACATGCTGTGAGGTGTACGGCAAAGCTTTGCCAAATCATCAAGGTGGGTATGGACTGCAAGAAATTGAGTTGCCGCACGAAACTCACAATTGGGACTAGACACAATGCTCACAGCAGGCTTGCATTTTTTCAGAGTCCCAGAAGTTACTGATATCGCTCGGCCAGCCACGGTTCTTGAATAGGGATGAACGTGGTTCACATTGTGGCCAACACACTATGTAAAGTCTTGCCCTTGAGGCGCAGCCGAAAGCCTCATCTACCGTCCAGAGCGTTACACGTTAGGTGTGCCACTCAAGCGCTCTTCGTCGATAAGATTGTCACGTTCTTGGGAATCTGTGCAGTTCCGGAGCTACTTGGAGTAGGCATGTCAACGGCAAAAAACCGCTATCTCTATCTCGATGGCGCTCGTCTGATAGCAGCTCTGGGAGTTGCCGCCTGGCATGTGCGCAATGCTCCACGTCTTGAACAGATGAATGTTATTAATCTGCATTACACAATCGTTGATTTCTTTTTTGTCCTCAGTGGCTTTGTTTTGTGGCCGACCCTGAAGCGCCTGCAGGCTGCGGACTCTGGATCTGAAGCAGTGAGCAATTTCCTATGGAAACGCTTTCTTCGGCTGTGGCCATTCAGTTTTCTCGTGCTGACCGCCACCTTGGGTTTTGTGAGTTTGCTTCTTACATACGAACACTTTGCTGGGGTGCAAGGTGCCGATGCAGCGATTGATGAAAGGCCATTAATCGGGTGGCCGATCGCACTCGTCTTCCTACAGATTTTTTCACATGCCGCCTGGGCCTGGTGTGTGCCACTTTGGAGTTTGTCAGCGCTGTGGTGGGCAACAGTGGTTACGGTAGTCGCTTGCCGATATCAGCGAGTTCGATTTGATGTCGTACTGCTCATTATTGGCATGTTGACGGAGATTGTGTGCATCTTGCATGATGGTGCCGCGCTCGATGCCACGTACGGGCTCTCTGGATTCTCGCGGGCGCTTATTGGAATGAATCTCGGCATCATCGTTCGCCGCATCATAATGCGACGAAACTTACCGCCTCGTTGGATACTGGGCATCACATCAGTGGTTGCTTTCACAGGCTTGTACCTGGCCGATTCACATACACACGGTCTTGCGCTCATTGTGGCGCCGTGGGCCATGCTGACGGCAGTGGTGCTCCTTGCTGGAATCAACACTGATGGGCTGAGTGAGCGCAGAGCCAATCTGCTTTCCGAGATGGGCAAGTATTCTTTTCCGCTATTTATCTGGCATGTCCTCGTGCTTCAGGTTTATGGGGACGCCTTGCTGCTTGCTAAAGTGCCAGAGAGTTCAGTCCTGAGTTCATTCCAAGTTACCTATGTAGTCGTAGTGGTTGTCACACTTGCCATTGCCGCCTTCAGCATGCGCAGACTTGAGCCGCCTATTGAACGGGCGCTTTCTCGGCTGGGTAAAAAGTACTTGCCATTTGTTCAGGCTGCTGAAGAAGTGTCAGTCAGTCAGTAATCTCGAGAAGAGTTGTGCCACTCGACACAGTCGCACCAATCTCGGCGTTAATCAGAGCAATGACGCCATCTCTGTGAGCAGTGAGAGGCTGTTCCATCTTCATTGCCTCAAGCACAATTACCAGATCGCCGGCGGCAACAGTCTGACCAATTTCAACAGCTATCTTGACGATAGTTCCTTGCATCGGAGCTACGACGGCGTTTCCTGAGGCAGCTACTGACTGCTTCGGCTTCTTCGCCTTGCGTGTTGTCTTTGGTGCTGAAACTTCAGGTGCACTTGTTGATAGACCAGATGGAATCACCACTTCAACGCGGCGACCATTGACTTCAAGCGTCAGAGTCTCGGTTGCAGCAGGAGCAGCAATCTCGGCCGCAGTGCCAACATAAGCCGGAATCTCATTAACAAACTCGGATTCAATCCAGCGCGTGTGAATACTGAATGGAGTTTCAGGATTGCTTGGCGCGAAAGCCTCGTCACGGACAACGGCGCGGTGGAAGGTCAGCGCGGTTGCAATGCCATCGACCTTGAATTCATCTAGCGCACGACGTGAACGTTCAATAGCTTCAGTGCGAGTTGCACCAGTGACAATCAATTTTGCAAGAAGTGAATCGAAGTTGCCGCCGATGACATCACCCTTGATGAATCCAGCATCAACACGAACGCCAGGTCCTGAAGGAAGTTCCCATTCACTCAAGACGCCAGGTGCAGGCAAGAAGCCGCGACCCGGATCTTCACCGTTGATGCGGAACTCAAGTGAGTGACCGCGAATTTCCGGGTCGCCATAGCCAAGTGCTTCACCTTGAGCAATGCGGAACTGTTCACGGACTAGGTCAATTCCTGCAACTTCTTCAGTGACTGGATGCTCAACCTGCAAGCGAGTGTTCACTTCAAGGAAGGAGATGGTTCCATCCAGGCCGATGAGGAATTCGCAAGTACCTGCACCGACGTAACCAGCTTCTTTCAGGATGGCTTTACTTGAGGCATAAAGTTCAGCAACCTGGGCATCGGTCAAGAAGGGAGCAGGTGCCTCTTCAACTAGTTTCTGGTGGCGACGCTGAAGTGAGCAGTCTCGTGTGGAAACCACAACGACATTGCCATGAGTATCGGCAAGGCACTGAGTCTCGACGTGGCGCGGGTTGTCGAGGTACCGCTCAACGAAGCATTCACCGCGGCCGAAAGCAGCAATCGCTTCACGTACTGCTGAATCAAATAACTCCGGAATCTCTTCAAGGTTACGAGCCACTTTCAGGCCACGACCGCCACCACCGAAAGCAGCCTTAATGGCAATGGGCAGGCCGTTCTCCTTGGCGAAGGCAACGACTTCGTCACCGTTAGCCACTGGATCTGGAGTGCCCTTAACCTGGGGCGCGCCAGCTCGAGAAGCAATGTGGCGAGCCGAAACCTTGTCGCCCAAGTCGCGAATAGCTTGCGGAGATGGACCAATCCAGATGAGGCCGGCATCAATGACAGCTTGCGCAAAGTCGGCATTTTCGGACAGGAAGCCATAGCCAGGATGAACAGCGTCAGCACCGGACTTAGCGGCAGCTTCGAGAATCTTGTCGATAACGAGGTAGCTCTCAGCCGCAGTGGCGCCACCTAAAGCGAATGCTTCATCGGCCACGGTGACGTGCAGGGCATCGCGGTCTGGCTCTGCGTACACAGCAACGCTTTTGAGTCCAGCATCCTTGCAGGCGCGAGCCACACGAACGGCAATTTCCCCACGGTTGGCAATCAACACTGAGGTGATTTGGCGATTGGCGCTCACCGGTTCTCCTGTCATCGGAATCGTGCTGTAATTCTATTAGGAACGTGAACGAATCGTGAATAACTCGGACTCAGTCCCACAAACCTGTCCAGTCGATGCCCATATCTTTGGCCAATTGGCGCAACAAAACCATGGACATTCCAGCAACGGCTGGAGTATCGCCATCCATCTTTGTGATGAACGCTGCGCTACGACCTTCATGGGTGAATCCGCCTGCCACATGCAAAGGTTCGCCACTTGCGGCGTAGCGTTCAATTTCCAGATCTGACACATCAGCAAACTCGACAGTCGCACCGGCGACTCCAGTGCGAGTCTCGCCCGTAACGAGGTCCATAACCCAATGGCCAGAGTGCAAGTAGCCAGACTTTCCGCGCATCATTTTCCAACGAGCAATCGCCATCTCTGGGGTGCCCGGCTTTCCGTAAGCCACACCGTCAAACTCGAGCATGGAGTCTGCTGCAATGACCAGAAGGTTACGCGACTCGGTCACCGTGATGTTGGCGACTACCGCTTGACCTTTTGCTTGAGCAAGTGCTACGACGAGTTCACCCGTGGAGATGGGCGCTAGCGCGGAGGCAATCGCTTCTTCATCAACATCACTGACCTGTACAAGTGGCGTGATGCCACCATCGTTGAGGAGGCGGTATCGAGATGTTGAGGCTGATGCCAATAAAACTGTGTGCGACATCTGATTAACTTGGCAACGCAGACCGACGCCAAGCATCGGCACCCACGGAGGTTACTGGGCGCATTGCAAGGCGCATGTCGTTCCAGGCCGGCACAAGTTGCTCTCTTGTTCCATGGCTTCGCATCCGAAACTTGATGACAGCAACAAGTGCAGCCAACTCTTCGTCAGTTGGGTCGCCCTTAGTAACTCTGAAATCAGACATCACAGCGGGATGTTTCCATGCTTCTTTGGTGGCAAGCTCTGACGCTTAGATCGCAGGTTGCGCAAAGCACGCGTTACAGCCGCGCGAGTTTCATGTGGCTGAATGACCGAGTCAATGTAACCGAGGTCCGCTGCTTGGTAAGGGTTAGCCAAGGTGTTGTCGTAATCCTCGATGAGGCGAGCACGCTCAGCATCCACATCGGTAGCTGCGGCAAGTTCTTTGCGGTGCAAAATGTTGACCGCGCCTTGAGCGCCCATCACAGCAATCTGACCCGTTGGCCACGACAAGTTGATATCAGCACCAAGATGCTTTGAACCCATGACGATGTATGCACCGCCGTAAGCCTTGCGTGTGATGACCGTAATTAGAGGAACGCTGGCTTCGGAGTATGCGTACAGCAACTTTGCGCCGCGACGAATGATGCCCTGCCACTCTTGATCAGTTCCAGGAAGGAATCCAGGCACATCCACGAAGGTTACAACTGGGATGTTGAACGCATCACATGTGCGAACAAAACGTGCAGCCTTCTCGCTGCCAGCAATGTCGAGTGCGCCAGCAACCTGCATTGGCTGATTGGCGACGATACCAACAGGCTGACCTTCAATGCGGCCAAAACCCGTGATGATGTTTGGTGCAAAGAGTGACTGTGTTTCGAGGAAGTCACCCTCATCGATGACAGCTTCAATGACGGTGTGCATGTCATAAGGCTGGTTGGGGGAGTCAGGTACCAGAGTGTCAAGCTCAAGGTCGTGGTCTCCGACTTCAAGATCCGCTACAACTGGGAAACCCGGGGCCACATCGTGATTGTTACTCGGAAGCAGTGACAACAAGTGCTTGACATACTCAAATGCATCATCTTCATCGCTGGCCATGTAGTGTGCCACACCTGACTTAGTGCTGTGTGTTTGTGCGCCACCAAGTTCCTCGAAGCCGACATCTTCGCCAGTGACGGTCTTGATGACATCAGGACCGGTGATGAACATGTGTGAGGTCTTATCGACCATGACCACAAAGTCGGTCAAAGCTGGGGAGTAAACAGCGCCACCAGCACTTGGGCCGAGCATGATGGAAATCTGCGGGATGACGCCTGATGCGCGAGTGTTGCGCTTAAAGATTTCACCGTAAAGTGCTAGCGAAGCGACGCCTTCTTGAATGCGCGCACCACCTGAGTCATTGAGACCAATGATGGGGCAACCGGTCTTGAGTGCAAGGTCCATAACCTTGACTATTTTTTGACCCATGACTTCACCGAGTGATCCACCAAAAACTGTGAAGTCCTGCGAGAAGATGCACACTGGGCGACCATCGATAGTTCCGTAGCCCGTAATAACGCCGTCACCATAAGGTCGATTGGCATCCATGCCGAAGTTCGTTGAGCGATGGCGTGCGAAGCCGTCGAGTTCCTGGAATGAGCCTTCATCGAGAAGGTGTTCGATGCGCTCCAAAGCAGACAGTTTGCCCTTGGCGTGCTGCTTCTCGAGTGATGCTTCTTGGCGGCTGGCAACCGAGGCACGATACTGCTCTAGTTTGGCAAGTTTTCCGGCTGTGGTGTTGCTGTCAATGGCATTTTGCTCTTGATCGGCGCTCACTGTTACCTCCGTAATAGTCCTTCGCCTACCCTAGCGATGTGGACAACAAAGTTGGAACATTAGACCGCCCTAGATTAGACGCTGTCGCGATTCAGGGGAAATTGGATGAAATTGGCTGTTCGTGGGCACATGTAGTCGTTCGAGACTCCGTCACATCTACAAACGATGAAGTTGTAGATCTATGGCGCACTGGCTCTGATCAGGTCGTGGTCTTGGCCGCCGATGAGCAGGTTGCTGGTCGTGGTCGACTAGAGCGTGCATGGTCGAGTCCGGCGGGTACATGTGTAGCGATGAGCCTGGCTGTCCCGCTCGAAGTTGTTCGTCAGTCACACGTTGAGGTGAGCGCACTTCCGCTTTATGCAGGGTTGTGTGCAGTGCGAGCTCTTGCGCACGCCGGGTTCTCAGCTGGCATCAAGTGGCCTAACGACATCGTGGTCGTGGATGCAGATGGAACGCTTCGGAAACTTGGTGGCATCTTGGTGCAGCTTCAGGAAGAAGTGCTGGTGATTGGCATCGGTATCAACGTCTCTCTGACGCAGAGTGAACTTCCGATTCCCACGGCTACTTCGCTGAACTTACTTGGTTGTGTAGTGACGCGTGAGGAGCTGATTGCGTGGATTATTGGCGAGCTCAGTGCGATTGTCAGGGTCTCTAGTGATGAGTGGCTCGCTGAGTATCGCAAGCACTGTGTCACCCTTAACCAACATGTGAAGGTCACCCAGGTGGTCGGCTCAGCTGTCGAAGGCATCGCATGTGATGTGGATGCACGTGGACAGATCATCCTTGAATCGAATGGCCAACAAGTTTCAGTTTCGATTGGGGATGTGGAGCACGTTCGTCCAGTGAACTAGTTCCGCGAGCTACTTGGTTATTCCGCTAGTTTCTGGTTGCTCCAAGAAGACCCACTTGCGGTAACCCCAAAAACGAAACACGGTTCCCAACACGAGGCCAATGACATTGGCGCTGATGTTGTCCGCAAGCGGCGTTGTGTAGTTCAAGACATAGTGACTCATCCAGAGGCAGAACAGCGCTATCGCCATGGCGACACCATTGAGGGCAAAGAACAACACGTACTCACGCCTGAATGAGGTACGTGCACGATGCTTAAAGGTCCAAAAGCGATTGCCGAAATAAGCAAATGTTGTAGCAACAGCCACGCTGATAGCTTTTGCAGTCAATGGCTTGTCGTGGAGCAATCCTTCATCGCTTGCAAAGCGCAAACCGTTGAAGATACCGACATCTATGACGTATGAAATGGCGCCGATAGCACCAAATTTGGCCAACTCAACCTTCAGTCGAGTGACGATATCGAATAGACCCACGCCTCTAGATTAGTGACTTACGATGAGCCCCTCGTTTGGGGTAGTTTTCGCAGGCTATTTTGTGCGGTACATTCATTCTTGTAATTGCTGAAAGGGTCGTTTGTGAGTCAACGGATACTTGTCATCGAAGATGAAAAAGACATTGCTGAATTGATCAGCATGGGTCTTCGTGGCGCAGGGTATGAAACCGCGCTGTGTCACGACGGAGCTATGGCTTTGGAGGCGTTTCGCCGGACCAACCCTGACCTGGTTCTTCTTGATCTCATGTTGCCTGGCAGAGATGGCATCGAGATCTGCCGCTTAATTCGTCAAGAGAGTGGTGTGCCAATTGTCATGCTGACTGCTCGCAGTGATTCGCAAGACATCGTGACCGGCCTTGAGTCAGGTGCTGACGACTACTTGGTCAAGCCAATTACTTCAACAGAGTTGGTTGCACGTATTCGCGCGCGTCTACGTAAGCCAGATGGTTCTGGTGCGCAAGAGCTCAAGATTGGTGATTTGGTAATCGATACCGTTGGTCACTCGGTCAAACGCGGAGAAGAAAGCATCCCGTTGACTGTGCTGGAATTCAAGTTGCTCACCACCCTGGCCAAGCGTCCGTGGCAGGTCTTCACTCGTGAACTACTTTTGAAAGAAGTATGGGAGTACCGTCACGCGGCAGATACTCGTCTGGTGAACGTACATGTTCAGCGACTTCGGGCAAAGATTGAACACGACGCAGAAAATCCACAAGTTGTTGTGACCGTTCGTGGTGTGGGCTACAAGGCTGGAACAACTTAAGTCGTGAATGTTGCAACGGGGATTTATTCCTCTGGGCTAGCAATCTGGCGCCGCAACCTGCAATTGCGCCTAGTCACTATTACCGTGATTGCTTCTGCGTTGGTTATCGGCGTGATTGGTGCGCTGTTGATGACGCGTGTCTCTTCTGGTCTCTTGGATGCCAAGCAAAAGAACTCACTCAATGAAGCTTCAGTTGCGCGGCAAGAGGTTCAGAATGTTATTGATGGTGCGACTTTTGGTCCATCACAACCTGACCTTGGTGAGTTAGCACATTCGATTGTGGATGTGTTGCAGGTGCGTGCAGGCACGCCTGGCTATTACGACGGCGTATTCCTACACGATCCGTCACTGATTGGAACGCCGCAGGCCAACACCAGCAATGTGTCTGAAAGTTCGGTGCCAATCTTTTTACGCAACAGATTGTGGAAAGAACATAAGCAGGTGTGGGCTTACACGTCGATCCACTATGCAGATGGTCGCAAAGTTCCTGGCCTGATAGTGGGCGACAGCGTAGCCATTTCACGGGTCGGTAATTACGAACTCTATCTGCTTTTCCCACTGACCAATGAGCAACGTTCCATCGATCTGGTGCGCAGCAGTTTGTGGGCAACCGGCTTGGCTTTGCTTATTGGTCTTGGTATCTTGGCGCTGTTTGTGACCGCGCGCGTAACTGAACCAGTTCGGCAGGCCTCGTTGGTTGCGCAGGAACTTGCTGCAGGCAACCTTGATCGAAGGCTTGCTGTACTGGGTGAAGATGACCTGGCGCGCTTGGCCGGTTCATTCAACGCCATGGCAGATAGCTTGCAAAGTCAGATTAACCGTCTTGAAACTTTGTCCAAGTTGCAACAGCAGTTCGTGTCGGACGTGTCTCATGAATTGCGCACGCCACTGACTACAGTCCGGATGGCTAGTGAACTTATTTACAACGCACGGGCAACTCTCGATCCCGAGATGGCCCGTTGTGCTGAACTTTTGCAGAGGCAAGTGGAGCGCTTCTTCCATCTGCTTAACGACCTCTTGGAAATTAGTCGCTTTGATGCGAGCGCAGGTGTTCTTGAGTCCACCACCATTGAGATGGTTGCATTGACTCACAGCGTGATTGATGAGACCACGCAGATTGCTCTTGCGCATGGGACCAGTCTTGAATTCATACCGCATCATTCTCTTGCCTTTGCGCAAGGTGATTCACGTCGCCTGAGTCGCATAATCCGCAACCTGATTGCGAATGCCATTGAACACTCTGAAGGTCACCCAGTTGTGATTGAGGTTGATAGCAATGATGATGCCGTCTCGATTGGTGTTCGTGATTTAGGCAGTGGTATTTCAGAGGAGAATCTGGACCTCATTTTCGGACGCTTCTGGCGGGCTGATCCCTCGCGCACGCGCACACTCGGCGGCAGTGGACTGGGTCTTGCTATTTCGATGGAAGATGCACGTCTGCATGGGGGCACGTTGAAAGTGTGGGGTCGGCCAGGAGAAGGTGCGCACTTCGTGCTCACGTTGCCACGCCGCATTGGTATGACCATCGCCGAAGAGCCGATTGTCCCATCTGCTCCGTCCGCCTAGTTGTCATACACATCCTGGATTTAGGCACATCACTTCAAGCTCAAGCATCCTTCGTCTTATGTGCCTGCTCCGATAGGTCCATGTTTGACTCCCTGCGCGACCTCATCTTCACTCCAGTGTGTATTGGTTGCAAAGCACCCGGTCTTCACCTTTGTAGCGACTGCTTAGCAAGTATCACGCCACAGTCATCTGCGGGCATTCCTCACCTGGAGTGCGTAATTTCGGCCAGTGTCTATGGCGGTTGGGTGCGCGATGCGCTCATTGAGTACAAGAATGGCTCTCGTCGTCAGGTGTACGGCCTTGCTCAAGTGTTACATCGATCGCTACTTAGGTGTGCTGATCTGGGGTCAGTGACTGTTGTCCCGATGCCGAGTAGTCCTACAAAAGTTGCCTCACGGGGCTTTGACTCTATCGATCTGTTGGTAGGCGAGTGCATGAAACTCCAACCTCGTTTTGATGCTCTTCACAGTCGAGTGCTTTATGTGAACAGGCAAGTTGCTGATCAAGTTGGATTATCGGCTGCTGGCCGTCAACAGAATGTGTCGCGCTCGATGGCTGCCCATTACCCCATCACTGGAACGGTCTTGATTGTTGACGATGTCGTTACCACTGGTTCTACGATGCGAGAAGCTGCGCGGGCGCTGCATGTGGCTGGGGCGCGAAGAGTTTTTGGAATTTCTCTTTGCGGATCGACTAAATGCGGTTAGCGTAAGAGCATGGCGCCCACCCGGGTCCGTGATTGCGCATTAGAGCGACCTTTCGTTGTCGGTCTAATGCAAGCCGATGCCAGCCGCAGGCTAAGCGGTCCACGTAAGACGACTTTTGGTCGTTCGATCACGGTGCGGCTTAGAAGTAAGTCCTGCCTTGCCAATGGTCCAGATGGCCAACGATCCAAGAGAAGGCTAGTAGTGGCGATTGACGCTGCGAAAGTTTCAGCAGGCGAATGTGGGGTCGAAAATCAGGTCGGCTGGGTGGGCGTCACTTTGCATATTCAACAAGACATATCCCAACTAATGAGAGGAGTGATGTTATGACATCACTATCCAATTCCACGTCCGCTCCAGCGATGCTTGCTGTGGTTGTTAGAGGTCGACACGCAAATGTGTCGGAACGTTTTAGGGAGTATGCGACGGAGAAACTTGTACACATCACTAGGTTTGCAATTCCAATGCGCCACATCGACGTTGAAGTCTCACATGAGGTAAATCCACGCCAACACGATCGTGCTTATGAAGTTGAGCTGACGTGTAACGGTGAAGGAACCGTGATTCGTGCCGAGGCTCATGCAGCCGATAAGTACACAGCTCTGGATTTAGCCCAGGCTCGACTTCAAGAGCGACTTCGCCGTATGCATGACAAGGCTAAGGCAGTTGAGCACAAGCGCATTTCATCAGGCATAAAGCCTGAATTGCCCATGCCTTCGGCAAGCGATCTGATTATGGAAGGTCAGGCATCTGATGGTGGCTTGATCTCAGCTGAGATGACCACCGATGGTGTGAACCCAGACGATGTGACGCCATATGACGAAGCAGGCATTGTTCTAGAGTCTGGCCCACTAGTCGTGCGCACCAAGAACATTCAGAGTGAAGCCATGACCGTTGAACAAGCAGTCGAAGCTATGGAACTTGTGGGTCATGATTTCTTCCTGTTCAACAATGTCGACACTGGTAAGTGCAGTGTGCTGTACCGTCGTCGCGGTTATGACTTTGGACTTATTGAATTGCAGCAAGCGAGCTAATTACTGCGAAATAAGTTGGGCTGGCGCGTTCATCGAAAGAATTGTTTTCGATGTGCGCGCCATCGCCTTGTCTAGACGAGCTTTTGTGACGCCAGCCCAACGACCCGTGGCTAGAGCACGTTGCACATCAATCACGCGCACAGGAACATGGCGAGAAATGAGTGTAGGTGCGTACTCGGCCCGCGTGACTTGGAAACGATGGTTTTCCTGCTCGGTGAAAGTCCAACGGCTGATGAGTCCCTCGTACTGAATGGACTCTGGATCCGGTTGCGCTGCAATGAGATTGCCATGGCTGTACGCGACCCACATGCGTCCTATCTTTTGCATGGGCTCAACTGAGTGCGTGTGATCACCGTCAATGAGATCTACCAATCCAGTCTTTGCAATCTTGTTAGCCAGCAACTGCTGATCGTCATTTGGATAGTTGGCGTACTCCGTGCCCCAATGTAACTTCACGATGACAATTTCGGCGCCAGCAGCACGTACGTCTTTGACGCCCTGCATAACTTTGAGGAAACTGGTCTGATTGGCTAGCCACGTGTGGCCATTTGGGTACGGGAAACCATTAAAGCCGTAGGTAAATGCGCAGATTCCAACTTTGATTGTGCCGGTTGAGGTGTTGACGGTCATGACGAGGGGCTTCTTGGAATCGGCTGGAGTCGCATACGTTCCGGTGTGCGCAATGCCGGCCTTATCGAATTCTTTGATAGTGCGTTTCACACCAGCTTCGCCAGCGTCGAAAGAGTGGTTAGAAGTTTGGTCGCACATGTCGAAACCTAGACGCTGGATTGCTGAAACTATTTGCGGCGGTGAATTGAAGACTGGGTAACCCGTGTAGGGACCACCTAGAGGAGCAAGCGGAGTTTCTTGATGGCAGAGTGCCAAGTCAGCACCCTTGATGATTTTGCCAACGCCAGATAGCTGTGGAAAGAAGTCCCATTGGCCGTTCTTGCCATCGGCAATAGCGGTATTCCACATGCGCTCGTGCAGTAATAAGTCGCCAGTAGTAACGACCGTGACCTTGCGAGGTTGGAAGGCTGCTTGTGCCGAGCTGTTCAGTGTTGTACTAGCGAATGCCAGTGTTCCTAGGGTCGTGGCGGTGAAGACGGCCATACTTTTGCGCATAGGTCATTATTGCTCGCAATCAGTTCGTATTTCGGTCAAAATCACACATGAGGACAGACTCCAGGTGTATTCCTGCAAGTTGCTAATGCCTGAGTTCGGCGAGCAAATGCTGTTGGAGTCTCAGTGCTGACACAATGAAGTGTGCCAAATCGCCTTCATGACGCAATGTCCCCGTACTTGCAGCAACATGCCGATAACCCAGTGGACTGGTGGCCATGGTGTGATGAAGCCTT
>Ga0136644_10002610_pt1 | contig 13709 bp, 6 predicted proteins | sample C_130820_EF_Meta_FD_94780 | JGI IMG/M metagenome (GOLD analysis project Ga0136644, IMG submission 94780) | Freshwater microbial communities from Lake Croche, Canada to study carbon cycling - C_130820_EF_MetaG (v2) (version 2) | ecosystem: Environmental > Aquatic > Freshwater > Lake | place: Lake... | reverse complement strand
CGCCGCTTGATGGAGTGGCGGTCCTCCGGAGAATCCGCACGGTCGGACACCTTCGGTTTGTTGCAGTCGTACGCGAGCATGATCAGCGCCCCGTTGGTGGCCATCCTTGGGGGAACGGCCATCGGTTTCGTACAGCCGGGGAGTATGCCTGTGGCGGCGCCCTTCTTGGTGCTCTGGTCGTTGGGACCCGGCCTGGCGTGGTGGATCAGCCGACCAATCCCATCTCTTCCGCCGGCCCTGACTGTCGAACAGATTCAATTTCTCGGCATCACAGCGCGCAGAACCTGGCGGTTTTTTGAAACCTTCGTCAATGCCGGTGAGCACTGGCTGCCCCCCGACAACTTTCAGGAGATTCCCGAGGAGCGGGTCGCGTCGAGAACCTCTCCCACGAACATGGGACTGGCACTCCTCGCGAACCTCGCAGCCTGTGACTTCGGCTATCTGTCCCGGGGCATGTTGCTCCGGCGCACCCGCGACGCGTTGGCTACCATGGAGCGCCTCGATCGCCATCGGGGGCACTTTTACAACTGGTATCAGACCCGGACGCTTCAGCCCCTGACACCGCTCTATATCTCCAGTGTGGACAGCGGTAATCTGGCAGGCCACCTCTTGACGCTCTCCTCCGGCCTTCGGGAAATGGCCGATATGCCGATGGACCTCCATGATCCGGTCCGCGGACTGGCGGACACGGTCCGGGTTCTTCGACTTGCGGGCGGGCCGCCGGCGATGCTGGATGAAATCGAAGCGGTTCTGGCGGAGCCCTCGAAGGGATTGCGTGCGGCCGACCGCCGTTTGTTGGAAACCTTGCGGCTCACCGAGACACTTCTGGAGTCGTCTCCCGATCCGGAAACGCCCTGGAGGGATTGGGCAGACACCCTTCGCCGGAACTGTCAGGACCATCGAGCCGACCTTGTCTTTCTGGCGCCGTGGCTTCTGGAACCTGCGGTCGCGGCAGGGGCCATGGACGGTTTGACGTCGGTGCCTGAGGCGGGAGGGTTGGAGTTCGAATCCATCTTGGCGCCGTTGGATTCCCCATTGGGATTGCGGGATTGGGCCGACCAGACCGAAGCGTTGGCCCTGGCCATCGAGACTGGATCCGTCGCGACCCCGGGTGGGATCCGGGATGAAGAGAGGATCCGAAGGTCGTCCGTTGAGGTGGTGGAGCTTAAGGAATCCTCCTCACGGTCCCGGGCACGTCTTGCGGAACTGGAGGAGCTCGCCCGGTGGTGCGAAGGCATGGCCGCCATGGACTTTACCTTCCTGTTTGATTTCGAGCGAAAACTGTTTTCCACCGGGTTCAGAATGGCCGAGCACCGGTGTGATTCCGGCTATTACGATTTGCTGGCCTCCGAGGCCCGGCTGTGCAGCTATGTGGCCATCGCCCTCGGACAGATTCCCCAGAATCACTGGTTTGCACTCGGTCGGTTGTTGGTGGGGGGACGGTGCGGGCCCAACCTGGTGTCCTGGAGTGGCTCGATGTTCGAGTACCTGATGCCGATGCTGGTGATGCCCTCCTTTGAGAACACGCTTCTGGATCGGACCTGCCATGCGGCCGTCCGGCAGCAGGTGGCCTACGGCAGGCTGCGGGGTGTCCCGTGGGGGATTTCCGAGTCCGGCTACAACCGGACGGACGTGGAGCTCAATTATCAATATCGAGCCTTCGGTGTGCCTGGGTTGGGTCTGAAACGAGGTTTGTCCGAGGACCTGGTCATCGCCCCCTATGCCACGGCCTTGGCGTTGATGGTCGACCCGGTGGCGGCTTGTGAAAACCTCCTGCGCATGGAACGGGACGCCCGATCCGGATGCTATGGATTCTATGAGGCAGTCGACTACACGCCCACCCGATTACCGCCCGGGGAAACCAGCGCCACCGTGCGCTCCTACATGGTCCACCATCAGGGGATGAGTCTGCTGGCCCTGGCTCATCTCCTCCGGGACGGCCCCATGCAACGGCGGTTTCTTGCCTGCCCCATTCTCAAGGCGTCCGACTTGCTGTTGCAGGAGCGGGTTCCGCGGGCTGTGCCCGGTGTTTACGCCGAAGACCTGACCCTGGAGACGGCTCACACGCTGGCAGTGGAAAATGAAAGCATGATGCGCGTGTTCACCGACACCTCGCCGCCTGCCCCTGAAGTGCAACTGCTATCGAACGGGCGATACCATGTGGTGATCAACAGCACGGGGGGAGGGTATGGACGCTGGAGGGATTTGGCCGTCACCCGGTGGCAGGAGGATGCCACCTGTGATGGCTGGGGGACCTATGTTTACCTGCGCGAGCCGGCCACAGGTGAATTCTGGTCGGCCACCCATCAACCGACCCTCCGCACTCTCCAGGGAAGCGAAGCGATTTTCACCGAGGCCCGGGCCGAATTTCGGCACCGTCATCGTGAACTCGATGTGCACCTGGCCATCAGTGTTTCTCCGGAGGACGATGTCGAACTCCGGAGACTCACCATCACCAACCACTCTCTCCTGGCCCGGGAATTGGAAGTGACGACCTACTTGGAACCGGTTCTGGCGCTCGCCTCCTCCGATGCCGCTCATCCCCTGTTTAGCAAACTCTTCCTGCAAACCGAGTTTGAACCGGCCTCCTCGGCATTGCTCTGCACCCGCCGAGCCCGATCCCAAGAGGAAAAGCCACCTTGGATGCTGCAGTTGCTGGTCGTGGCCGGGGGTGAAGCGGGCATTGTTTCGTGCGAGACCGATCGAGCTCGCTTCATCGGTCGCGGTGGCAATCTTGTCCGTCCGGATGCCATGACCCTGGCCACGCCGTTTTTGAATGCCGTGGGAACGGTTCCCGACCCCATTCTTTCGCTGCGCCGGACGGTGCGTCTGGCACCGTATCAGACGGTGGTGATCGACCTGGTCACGGGCGTCGCCGAAAATCGTGAGGCCGCCCTGGCGCTGGTGGAGCGTTACCAAAGTCCGCGGATGGTCGACCGGGGCTTTGACCTCGCCTGGACCCATGGGCAGGTCACCCTCCGACATTTGGACGCCACGGAACGTGAGGCCCAGCTCTACAGCTGCCTCGCCAGCGCCCTGGTCTATGCCGACCCGGTCCGACGGGCGAATGCCGGGGTGCTTCGCGGCAACCGCCGGGGCCAAAACGCGCTGTGGAGTCACGGGATCTCGGGCGACCTGCCCATCCTTCTGCTCCGGATCAGCGATGCCAACAAGATCGAGCTCGTCCGCCAGTTGATCAAAGCCCACGCCTACTGGCGGATGAAAGGACTGGTCGCCGACCTGGTGATCCTCAACGAAGACATTTCTGTCTATCGTCAATCACTGCACGATCAGGTGACCAGCCTGGTGTCCTCGGGGATCGGGGCTCAACTCATCGACAGGCCGGGCGGAATTTTTGTCCGGCATCTGGAGCAGATGTCGCACGAGGACCGGATACTCCTTCAATCGGTCGCCCGTATTTATCTGGAGGACGAACGCGGAACGCTGGCGGACCAACTGGAGCCTCATCTGCCGCTGGTTTCGCTCGTTCCCCCGTTGAATCCGATTCGCACGGGAGATGTGGAACCTCATCCACCACGGTCCGTCCCATCGCTGAGGTTCCCCAACGGCCTGGGCGGCTTTTCGGAGGACGGGAGGGAATACATCGTGACACTGGAGCCCGGTCGGGCCACGCCAGCCCCCTGGGTCAATGTGATCGCCAACCCGACGTTTGGGACGGTTGTCTCTGAATGTGGGTCCGCTTATACCTGGGTGGAAAATGCCCATGAATTCCGGCTGACCCCCTGGAGCAATGATCCAGTCTTGGATACGCCGGGTGAAGCTTTGTACCTCCGGGATGAGGACACCGGGCAATTCTGGTCGCCTACGCCGCTTCCAGCGCGAGGCAGGACGCCGTACGTCATCCGGCATGGATTCGGCTACAGCGTCTTTGAACACCATGAGAATGGGATTCATTCCGAATTGACGGTTTTTGTCGCCATGGATGCCCCGGTGAAGTTTTCGCGATTGAAGCTGAGGAATGAATCGGGTCGAACGCGCCGCATTTCCATCACCGGCTACTGGGAATGGGTTCTGGGTGATCTGCGCTCCCGGACACTTCTGCACGTGCAAACCGAGGTCGATTTCAAGACCGGCGCACTGCTCGCACGAAACTTTTATAATACTGAATTTCCCGACCGCATTGCATTTCTCGATGTCGGCGAGCCGACGCGCACCGTCACAGGGGATCGCCGGGAATTTATTGGAGGCAATGGAAACCTGACCAATCCGGCGGCCCTTCGATGCTCGCGACTCTCGGGTCGGGTCGGGGCCGGACTCGACCCCTGCGGTGCAGTGCAGGTGATGCTGGAATTGGTGGATGGCCAGGAACGTGAAACCACCTTCTGCCTGGGTGTGGGTCGGGGACTGTCCGATGTCCACAATTTGATCCAACGCTATCGGCGCCTCGATGCCACCAGCCTTGCCCTGGCGCAGGTCCGCTCCCATTGGCAACGGCTGCTCGGCACCATCCAGATCGAGACTCCCAATCCCGCCGCCAATTTCATGGCCAACGGATGGCTTCTGTATCAAACCCTGAGTTGTCGCTTGTGGGCACGGACGGGCTTTTATCAGTCCGGCGGAGCCTTTGGTTTCCGCGATCAGTTGCAGGACGTCCTGGCCCTGGTCCACGCGGCACCGGCCCTGACCCGTGAGCACCTGCTCCGGGCGGCCGCCCACCAATTCCGGGAGGGGGATGTTCAACATTGGTGGCACCCGCCCTCCGGAAGGGGAGTCCGAACCCATTTTTCCGACGACTTCCTCTGGCTTCCCTACGTCACCAGCCGATACGTCGAATGCGTGGGTGACCGGGCCGTCCTCGACGAAAAAGTGGGGCTACTCGAAGCCCGCCCCCTGAAACCCGGGGAGGAGGCCTACTTTGATCAACCCAATTCCGCCGAGGAATCCATCACGCTGTACGAACACGGGGTGCGCGCCATCGAGCGGGGGCTCCGCTTTGGGACCCACGGGCTTCCATTGATGGGATGTGGCGACTGGAATGATGGGATGAACCGGGTGGGAAATGAGGGTCGTGGGGAAAGCGTCTGGCTCGCCTTCTTTCTGTATGATGTGCTGATTCGGTTTGAACGCCTTGCCCGACAGCGCGGCGATCGGGGCTTCGCGGATCGGTGTCTTGCCGAGGCATCGCGGCTTCAGAAAAACATTGAAGCGGAAGCCTGGGATGGAGAGTGGTATCGACGCGCCTACTTCGACAATGGGGAGCCGTTGGGCTCGCACCTGAATGCCGAGTGCCAGATCGATTCCCTGCCCCAAAGCTGGGCGGTCCTGAGCGGTGCCGCCGATCCGACCCGCGCTCGCGCGGCCATGGCCGGGGTGAACCGGCATCTGGTCCATCGTTCGGACCGGTTGATCCAGTTGTTTGATCCGCCGTTTGACAAGTCCTCGATGAATCCGGGCTACATCAAGGGATACATCCCCGGAGTCCGCGAGAACGGTGGTCAATATACTCATGCCGCGGTCTGGTCGGTGATGGCTTTTGCCCAGTTGAACCAGAATGACCTGGCGTGGGAACTGTTCAGTTTGATCAACCCTGTGCTGCACGGGGCCACCCCGGGTGACATGGCGACCTATCAGGTCGAGCCCTATGTCGTGGCAGCAGACGTCTACTCAGGCGCCACCCGTCAGGGACGGGGTGGTTGGACCTGGTACACGGGCTCCGCCGGATGGATGTACCGACTCCTGGTCGAAACGCTTCTGGGCCTGAATCGGACCGGGGATCAGCTGACACTCACACCGCATCTGCCCCATGACTGGAACGAGTGCACACTGCATTACCGGTACCGCGATTCGGTCTACCACATCCATGTCTCCCGTCCGAGGGTCGAGCCCTTGGGCGGAGCCGTGTTGACTCTGGATGGACAGGTCCTCCCCGGGGTCATCCTACCGTTGACCAGTGACCATCGAGACCATGTGGTGACCCTGGTCCTGGGCAACGAAGGCCCTGAAGGTGCCGATGCATCGGAAAATCCCGACGGGATGGGTGGCGTCGTTCCGGATCCAACCTTCCGGCCTACATCCCCATAATCTGGTAGCCGCAATCGACGTACAAGACCTGTCCGGTGATGGCGGCGGCCCCGTCGCTGGCGAGGAAAGCCCCGGTGTGACCCAGTTCATCCGGCACCACATTGCGCTTGAGGGGGGCGTGCGCTTCGTAGTGTTTCAACATTTCGGACAGCCCCGAGATGCCCCGGGCGGCAAGGGTGTTCATCGGGCCGGCACTGATGCAGTTTACCCGGATTTTGCGTGGGCCAAGACTGTAGGCGAGGTAGCGGGTGCTGGCTTCGAGCGAAGCCTTCGCCACCCCCATGACATTGTAGTGGGGGATCACTTTTTCCGCACCGTAGTAGGACATGGCGACGATGCTGCCTCCCGAGGTCATCAAAGGTGCCGCCGCCCGGGCCAGTGCCACCAGGGAATAGGCACTGACGTCGTGGGCGACACGAAAGGCCTCGCGGGAGGTGTTCAGGAAATCCCCTTCAAGGGCCTCGCGCGGGGCAAAGGCAACGCTGTGCAGCAGGAGGTCCAGGCGGCCAAATTTTTCATGAAGGCGGGCGAACACCGCATCGATTTGGGCGTCCTGGGTGACATCGCACGGCAGAATCAGGGTGTCGGGACCAAAAGTGCCGGCCAATTCCTCGACGTTTTCCTTGAGGCGTTCCCCTTGGTAGGTGAAGGCGAGGGTCGCTCCTTCGCGCTTCCAAGCCTGGGCGATGGCCCAGGCGATGGAACGCTTGTTGGCCACTCCGAACACAACGCCGACCTTGCCGGTGAGCAATGACATAGTCCGGAAGACTTAGGCGATTCCCCCGCCGACCGCAAGCGTCGGCACCGTCTGCCATGGTGATGCAGTGATGCACCGGCGGTAGCCTCAAGCCGATTCCTGGAAGGGCGGGAAAGGAAAAGAGATGTTTCCACGGCTTGCGGGAAGACGGGCTGCACAGTTATCCGTTGCTGCATGCCAACATCCGGCGAAACGTTTCCACCCCGGGGTCCGCTCACGTCACGACCCCTCGCCATCGTCCGGGGAGCCTGGGGATTTGGAGTCACCGGTGTGGTTGCCTTTTCCATCTGGGCCCTCGCAGGCGGATGGTTCGGGCACCATGGCGGCGAGGGACTCCTCTATGCCGCCATCGCCATGGCCTTTTTGGGGCTGGCCGGTCTCCTGCTCCACCCACTGGTCCCTGGCCCCGGTTCGTTTCGCCGATTTCACCTCCGATTCATTCCAGCCTTCATGGCCTATTCGGTCCTGTGGAGCGCAGCCTGGTTCGCTGCCGGGTTCGGTTGGGGCGAAGTTCTGGGTTCCTTCGTAGGATCGCTGGCCTTTGTCGGGGTGCTTGGACGATTTCGCGGGGGCTTCCGCCCCTTCCTGACCACCGGCCTTTTCCTTTTTGCCGTTCATTTCGCCACTTACTGGATCGGTGGACAAATCGCCTACTGGCTGATGGGGCCTCACGGCTCGGACGTATTGCCCGGCGTCGATGCTGGAACCCGCGCCATGCTCGCCAAACTCCTGTGGGGCCTGTTTTACGGAACTGGTTTCGGGGCGGGATTGGGAAACGCGCTGTTTGTCTTCCAAGATTGAGGGCCCATCTCAGCTGGCGGCAAGGTCCACTACGGCACCGGGTTGGCTGTCATCTGACGCCAGGCGGCGATGGAGTGACGGCCATTCTCCATCGGGTCCCCCTTCAACCCATAACCCTGGAGGCCAAACGGGCCTTGGTAGCCGAGGGCCCGCATTTCTCGGACCAGCTTCCCTACGTCATAGCTGCCCTGGCCGAGAGGCTGAATCAACTTTGCCCAGTCCGACTGGCGGGTATCCCCTCCGTCGGCTCCGTTGATGCTGACAAAGAAAAGCCGGGGAAGGGCGGCTCGAAGGCTCGGCAGCGGGTCCCGGTCCCCCTCCACCTTCAGCCAATGACAAAGATTGAACGTACTCCCCACCCCCGCGCGCCCCAGTTTGTCCGCCACTCGAGCGGCATCGTCCAGACGCTCGACCCAGGTTCCCGTATGTGGATACAGGGCGATGCGAACGCCGCGCGGTTCGGCATAGTCGGCCAGTTCGCGAATACGGGGAACAGCCACTGCGTCGCCCTCGGGATCGGAGGGAGAAAAGCTCCGACCATTCCGGGTCACCTTCGGAATGGTCAGCCAGATGGCGGCACCGCTGCCCTGGAGTTGGTCCACGAGCTTTTCAAACGGCGCGGTCCGGGCCGAATGGTCCGCGTCCAGGTCCATGCCGATGTAGGTGTTGTAGAGCCGGAGTCCCCGGGTTTTGAGAGCCGACTGGATGCCAGCCACGTCGTAGCCCTCGGTGCTGAGCCCGTCGAAGCCGAGAGTTTTTAGCGCGGTAACCAATTCGGTGGTTGGCAGATTCAACCCATTTTGAAAGGCAAAGAATTCCGGTGGACGGGATTCCACCCCGGCCCCCATCGCCGCTGCCAGAAGGAAAATACACTGGGTGAGAACCACCCATCGGACGATCAGCCGATTCATCCCACCACCATCCAGCGAACCGAGACGAGGTCAAGAACAGCCCGAGGTACGACTAAGGGGGTACAACTAAGGGACAGGTCATTTGTAAGTTTTCCAAACCTCCGAACCTGCTGTGCCGCACGCTTCCGGGCCTGTCGGGCCTGTTGGGTCGGTGGGAGGGTCGGGGTGGGCGCAGCCGACAACAAAGTCGGTGGCACGGCCGACAAGAATGTCCGCGCTACGGCGCGGTGGGTGGTTCATCGTCGGGAAGGCGCCCAACGGCTTTGCCCTCCGCCTTTCTGAATCTCAATCCCTGATGGTCAGTGGACCTGGGCCATTGTTGGACGGTGGCTGCTGCGCCTCCTCGTCCGAAATCACCGGCGGCTTGCGGCGCAGGGTCAGGCGGGAAACCCGTATGCCATCAATTTCCTCAATCATCAGTTCGAAGCCTCCCACGGGGATGACCTCCCCCATCCGCGGAAAACCGCCCATGAATGCCGCCACCCAGCCGCCCACCGTCGTGATGCCGGGCATTTCCACACTTTGACCGGTGATGTCCTCCAGTTCAAACAAGGGCAGGGTGCCGTCCACATCCCATTGGTCATCTCCGCTGGGGATGATTTTCGGCTTTTCGTGATCAAATTCGTCCTGGATGGGGCCCACCAATTGCTCCAGCACATCCTCCAGGGTCACCATCCCGGTGGTGCTGCCGTACTCATCCACCACCAGGGCGAGATGAAGTTTGCGTTCCAAAAAAAACTGGAGGAGCCGTTCAAGGCGGGTGGTTTCGGGAACAAAGATCAAGGGGCGGGCGACCGATCGCAGGATGGCGGCGGTTCGTCCCCGTTGACGCAGGGGATACAAATCCTTGATATGAACCACGCCCACGGTTTGGTCGGGGTCGCCCAGTTCGCAGAGGGGGAAGCGCGAGAACCGGGATTGTTCCACGGTCGCCAGGCATTCGGCGAAGCTTTTGGAAGCGTCCAGAAAAGTGATTTCCCGGCGGGGACGCATCACCTCGGCCACAATACGACGGCGGAGGTCGATCGAGTTCAGCATGATGGTCTGGCTCAGCTCGAGGCCCTGGGGAAGCTTTTGTCCGGCAAGGACCAGTCGGATTTCGTCCACCGACTGCCCGATTTCCTCCGCCTCCGTATCGACGCCCAGGCGGTCGAGCACCCAATCGGCGGCAGAATCGATCAATCGAATGAGCGGATGGGCGATCCATTGGAAGGCTTCGAGTGGGCGGGCCACCCAAAGGGCGACGGCTTCCGTGCGGCGTAATGCCAGAGCCTTGGGAACCAATTCCCCCGCCACAATCAAGACGAAGGACATGCTGATGAAGCCGATACCAAACAGCAATTGGTGAAGCCAGCGGGAGGAGCCCAGACCGATGCTGGCCAGGGTGGGCGCGATGGCGGTATCGACCAATGGCTCAATGTACTGTCCCAGCAACAAACTGACGAGAGTGATGCCGACCTGGGTGGCTCCGATCACCTTGCTCAGGCGGGATTTCAGACGCCCTGCCGCGATCGCTCCACGGGACCCCTTTTTCTTGAGGGCTTCGACCTGGGTGTGACGGAGCTTGACGAGGGCGATCTCGGCGGCAACGAAGAACCCGTTGATGACGATCAGCGTGGTGGCCAGCGCAAGTTTTTCAATGCCATCGAGCAGCGGACCGGAACCCATCATAAAACACCTCCGAACAATGAATCGAGGATGTCCCCGAGGGTGATCACCCCCCAATCGCGCCGGTTGGCGTCGACGACAATGGCGAGGTGCTCGGCATTGCGCTGCATCCGGCGGAGCGCGTCTTCCAGTCGGGTGGTCTCGTCAAAATAGACAGCAGGTCGAAGGAGATCGGCGGCCACGCGAATTCCGGGGCGGGGCTCGGAATAGAGCACATGGCGCAGGCTGACCACGCCGATGATTCGGCGATCGGGTCCGGCATGGCTCCAGACCGGAAGCCGGGGCTGGGCACCGGCGCGGAACCGCACGAGCAGTTCGGAGACCGGTGTGGTGGCCACGACGGTATCGTATTTGTCGAGGGACCGGGCCAGTTGTCCGACGGTGCGGGTCTGAAGGTCAAAAACACGGCCGATCAAGGTGCGCTCTGCAGGATGTAGGGCGGCACCGGAATCCACCATCACCGCCCGCAGTTCGTCCCGATTGCCAAAAACCCGGGTGGTGAGGGGTAGACCGCCCGTCCAGCGGAGCAGTCCCCCCGCAAATGACTCGACCAGGGAAACGAGGGGGGAAAGAGCGACGTGGGCGATTTGAAATCCTCGAACCAGCCGGCTCGCCAGCCGATCAGGGGCGCGCCGAAAGAGCTGCTTCGGAAGCAGCTCACAGAGGAGGTACAGGCCCAGCACAAAACCGCTGAACGCAGTCCAGAAAAGCCACGGTCGATCGAGGCAGGCGTCATGAAGATCGGTCACAACAATCCATGCGGCCGCAAAATTGGCGATGGTGTTGCCGACCAATGTGGTCCACAGGAAGTTTTCCGGCCGGTCGAGGTAGCCGAGGAGGGCGCGAGCCTGGGGACGGCCCTCGCGCAGCCATTGGCGGAGTCGCAGCCGATTCAGGGACATGACCGCCGTCTCCATTCCCGACAGGAAGAAGGAGACGAGGAGCCAGAATCCGAGAATGAACCAATGGAACATCAGGTCGTTCATCCATTGCCTCCCGTCTTTTCGACCAACAATTCGCGGACGCGGCGCTGGTCTGCAATGCGCACGGTGAACCGCAGGCCGCGGTATTCGAAGGTGGCACCCACCGGTGGGACCACCTCCGCGAGCTTGAGCACCAGCCCGCCCATGGTTTCGACCTCGGGGACATCCCCCAGCTCGGGATATTCCCGCCGGAAGTCATCGATTCGGGTCAATCCATTCACCCGCCATTGGTTGGGTCCAAGGGATTCCACGAGGAAGCCGACGGGTTCCCCCTCCCCCCGGATGGGCCCTACCACGGCCTCCAGGATGTCTTCGAGGGTCACCAATCCGGCGGTGCAACCGAATTCGTCAAGTACGACGGCGAGGCCGCGCTGCTGGCGCTGGAGGGCCTGGAACAGGCTGAGAAGGTTCATGCTCTCGGGCACGAACGACGGAAACTCGACGGCCGCATCCAGTCCATCGCCGGGATGCAACAGCAGGGTGCGGGTGTTCAGCACGGCCACGATGGTGTCGGGCGATTCATCATAGAGCGGGATTCGGTGATGCCTGTGACGCCGGGCGGCCTGGATGAAGGCTTCCTCGCTCAGGTCGTCAGGCAGGGCGATCATCTGGGCTCTCGGCTTCATGACTTCGCGGGCGGTGCGCTGGTCCAGAGAGAGGACTTGCAGGATCAGTTCTTTTTCGCCTGAGCCCAGAGTGCCCTGCTGATGGGCCAGTTCCACCAAATCGGCATATTCCTCTTCTGAAACGCTGGTGGGAGCCCGGGATGCCCGAGCAGCCAGCGGAGACAGCAGGAGTGCCACTGCACGCTGAAAGAACCGACGGATGGGACCAATAAGCCAGAGGAGATGGTGAAGAGGCCGCGCCACCAGCAGCGCCCAAAACTCCGGGCGTCGGACGGCCAGGGCCTTGGGTGTCACTTCACAGACAATCAGAAGAAGCCCAAGCAGTACGATGGCAAACACCAGGCCGTGCCAGCCCCGGTGAATGGCGGTGAGCAATGAAAGACCCACGACACCCGCGTTGGCGACGGTGTTTCCGAAGACCAGCGCCGCGAGGAGATCGTCGGGACGCCCCAACAACTCGAGAACAACGGCGCCCGAGCGATGGCTGGATTCCGCCAGCCGTCGGGCGCGCCAGAGGCCGAGGGAAAAGAGCGCGGATTCAGCCGCCGCGCAGAAAAAGCTCGCGACCGCCAACAGGGTGATCAGAGGGATCACGACCGGTAACGGATAATCCACGACCTGAGAATGACGGATGGAAGCTGCGAAATGAATCGCAAAACGGGATTAGTCGATCCGCATCCACACCGTTTTCAGGTGGGCGGGTTCCTCCCGGATGATTGGAAAATCGATCGGCTGCGGGACATAATGTTCCTGTCGAACCGAGCGTCCCCCAATGCCGACCGTGTTCCGGATTTCGGACAGAAAGGTCTCGGGCTCGAGACGGGCCGCATTCGTCGAGGCCAGCAGCACGCCGCGGGGGGCAAGAACGCGGAGGGCCGCACCAACCAGCCGCCCATAGTCGCGCTCCGCCCGGAAGTCACCTCGTTCCCGGGATCGGGAAAATGTGGGTGGATCGAGGATGATGAGCCCGAACTCCCGCTGTTTGCGGGCCATCCGCTGCAACCAGTCCAACGTATCGCCATAGATGAAGTCGTGGGCGGTCGGGTCGAGGCCATTCCGGACAAAGTTTCGGCGTCCCCAATCGAGATATTTCTTCGACAAGTCCAGGCTCGTGGTTCGGCAGCCCGCCAGCGCGGCGCAAACACTGAATCCACAGGTGTAGGCAAAGGTGTTGAGGACCTCGGTGCCGGGGGAAAGGGAAAAATCCGCGGCCACATGGCCGGTGAGGAGTCGGCGGCGATTATCGCGTTGATCGAGGAACAAACCGACCGAGTAACCCGAATCGAAAGAGAGTTCGTACTGGACCCCGTTTTCCCGCACCAGGAATGGTTCCGGGGCTTTCGGTCCCTGAACCCACCCCGGTCCCGCCTCGTCCGGGGTCGTCACGCGGACATCCCGGCGAAGGCGTTTCCAATAAAGTCCGGGTCCGTCGCCCGGCTGGATCCGTGCCCGTTCAACCAGCCATTCCGGCAGTTGGGACACGGTTTCGGAGGCGCCATTTTGCACCAGCCAGGCATCACCCAATTGGTCCGCGTACCATCCCGGACGTCCATCAGCCGCCCCATGGCAGAATCTCCAGGCATTGGTCTCCTCCGGAGTGATCACGGCCGACCGAAGCGATTCGGCGGCAGGGATTGAAAAATCAACCGGCGCACTCCATTCCATCCGCCGACCGTCAGCCGGATGGTCGAGGGCCAGCCATCCGGAGTGCAAGGCCATCCGGGGGGCATCGCTGCCCCCGTACAACCGGTCTCCAATAAGCGGAAATCCCGATTCGCTGGCATGGACCCGAATTTGGTGCGTACGACCCGTCACTGGTTCGGCCTCGATCCACGACCGGGTTCCCTCGCGCCGGATGACCCGGAATCGTGTCTCCGCCCGCAAACCACCTGCCGCCAGAGGACGGGCAACGTATCGGTCG
>Ga0136644_10002609_pt1 | contig 13711 bp, 7 predicted proteins | sample C_130820_EF_Meta_FD_94780 | JGI IMG/M metagenome (GOLD analysis project Ga0136644, IMG submission 94780) | Freshwater microbial communities from Lake Croche, Canada to study carbon cycling - C_130820_EF_MetaG (v2) (version 2) | ecosystem: Environmental > Aquatic > Freshwater > Lake | place: Lake... | reverse complement strand
GGCTTTGAGTTTTACGTGCAATCTAAAGTTCAGCCATCTCCTCAGCAGTTGGCAGAGGTGGTGGGTGGCTTTACAGAGGCCTTAAGAAAGCAACCCAAACTGACGGGGATTAACACCTTTTTCAGACCGACCGCACCGCAGTTGTATGTTGAGGTGGACGAAGCCAAGGCGTTGTCACTCGGGATTCCGATCGCTGACGTTTACCTCAGTCTTCAAGCAACGATGGGTACGTTGTATGTCAATGATTTTAATTTAAGCGGTCGGACCTATCGAGTTCAGTTGCAGGCTGATGCCCAGTATCGCGCCCAGCCAACCGACCTCGGGCAAATTTATGTGCGCGCCGACAACGGAAGCATGGTGCCTGTTTCGGCCTTAATCCAAGTCACTCAGCTTGTTGGGCCCGAGCAACTCGAACGCTTTAACGGATTTTTGGCGGCCAAGGTGCTAGGTAACGGAGTCGCTGGCGTGAGTTCTGGTGAGGCGATTCAGTTGGTACAAGACGTCGCCAATGCGTCGTTGCCGCCCGGCTACGAGTTGGCGTGGTCTGGCCAGGCGTATCAGCAAATTCGTACTGGCACCACTTCAGCAGTGGCTTTTGTTTTTGGTCTCTTGATGGTCTTTTTGATCTTGGCGGCGCAGTATGAACGCTGGTCACTGCCGCTCGCAGTGTTGCTTGCTGTGCCTTTTGCGTTATTCGGGGCTCTACTCGCAGTATTTATTCGAGGGATGCCCAATGATATTTATTTTCAAATTGGGTTGGTCGTATTGGTGGGGTTATCTGCAAAAAATGCGATTTTGATTGTTGAATTTGCCGCGCAAAAGCGCCAACAAGGCATGAGTCATATCGACGCTGCCCTGACCGCGGCGCGACAAAGATTTCGACCGATCGTGATGACATCCCTAGCGTTCATTTTGGGTGTGTTTCCGTTGGTGATCTCGTCGGGTGCTGGCGCCGCGGCTCGCCGCTCGATGGGGACAGGAGTGTTTGGTGGCATGGTGGCTTCAACCGTGATTGCCACCATTTTTATACCGATGTTCTTTACTTGGGTGTCTCGAAAGCAGCCTCAGCGCACGCAAGACCAAAGCTCGGCATCTGCGACTTCAGAAGCGTCTGCCCCAGATCTAGGTGAAAAATCTTGAAGCTCTTTTTGACGACCAATCCTCTGTTGCAGCCAGTTCATACCGCAGCGGCTGAGATCGCTAAAGAGCAGTTGTCTTCGCGGTGTATCACCCCTTTGCTCTGGCTGCGCGTCGCACGCCGCTGGTTGCTGATGAGTGCAGTGTCACTGTCACTGTCGCTGTCAGGTTGCTTGCTTGGGCCCGATTATCAGCGCCCAGATCTTGCGCTGCCTGCTCAGTACAACGCCCCTCAGTCAAGCGGTGCACCCCGCGCTTCTACAACTGGCGCCGTGCAACTCCCCGTCACTGCGCAGTGGTGGACGCTTTTTGGTGATGCAACGCTGAATCAGCTCGTGCAGACCGCAAGCCAGGATAATGCCGATATTCAGATCGCACTCGCCCGCATTCGCATGGCTGAGTCTCTTGCGGTGCAAGCGGGCGCCGCCCTTTACCCCACGTTAAATTTGACTGCAAGTGGTACGCGTGCCACGTCCGGGCCGTCGGTTGCCGTGACCGGTGTGGGCGTACAAGCGAATACCTCGCAGCTTGGTCTTGTGACGTCTTATGAATTAGATGTCTGGGGACGTGTGCGTCGTAACATCGAATCGGCGAGCGCCTTGGCGACAGGCAGTCAGTACGAAAAAGATAGTGTCAGCCTGACTATTTCAGCGTTGGTCTCAAACTTGTATCTGCGCTTACGCTCGCTTGACGCGCAGATGGCTGTACTCAAAGATTCAGTGCGCACGCGATCCCAATCTGTCAAGGTGGCTGAGGCAAAATTACAGGGTGGCTTAGTGTCGCCGATTGATGTTAACCAGGGCAAAGCCGCCCTGGCAGCTTCTCAGGCCAACCTGTCTGAAGTGACACGTCAACGTGCCCTTGCTCAAAATCAATTAGGCGTATTGACGGGTAAGCTTGATTTAACGATTGCTGCAGGCGATGTGCGGCAACTTCCTGCACCCCCTCTGCCGCCCGAGGGGTTGCCCTCGACTATTGTCGAAAATCGACCCGATGTGAACCGTGCTGAGCAGGACTTAATTGCGGCGAATGCGCGAATTGGAGTGGCAACTGCAGGGTTGTTTCCAACCTTCTCTTTGGTTGGGTTGTTTGGCGCGCAAAGCGTATCTTTTAGTGCTTTCTTGACGGATCAAAGCTCGGTTTGGTCGGCGGGCATTGGCTTGTTGCAGCCAATTTTTTCAGGTGGTTTGTTGCAGGGGCGCTTAGAATATGCAAAGGCCCAACAGCAAGAGGTGTTGGGCGCTTATGTGAAGGTTGTTCGCAATGCGTTTGGTGAGGTGAGTGACGCTTTAGTCTCTGTGCGGCAGACCTTAGAGACCGAACAGTATTTACTGCAGCAGGTAGAAGCGTCGACGAAGGCACAAGAGCTTGCTGTGCTGCGTTATGCGGCGGGTTACGTTGATTTTTTGAACGTACTTGAGTCGCAGCGGGTGGCCAACGAGGCCAGCTTAGCCTTTGTCATTAATCGGGCGCTTCGTTTGCAAGCAAGTGTTGATCTGTTTAAAGCCTTGGGCGGTGGTTGGGTGGCCAAGCCTTGATGGTTAAGCACGAGGTTCGAAGCTTTTTAGTTTAGGCTACAAGCCCAAAGCCCAAAGCTCAAAGCTCCAAGCTCAAAGCTCAAAGTTGTAAGCACCAACGCCTCGCTTCTAGCTTTTTAAGCTCGGTGGGAGCAGAGCGTTTACCTAAAAATCTGATTATCGGTAATGGGAAAAAACTTACCGCCAATGCCAACAATCTTGACTGTGGGTGGTAGCTCGGGTTTAAACAAGCGCAGCATCGCCAGATCAACGGTATACACCGACAACAAATAATAATTGTCACGCTGCGTTGCCTCAGAGGCGAGTTTGGACACAAAACCACCCACTAATTGGTTGGTAAACCGATCGCCCGGCTCGTTTTTGTTTGGCATGTTGGCGGTGATTTGGTTGCTGACAAAGCCTTCAACCTCGGTCTTTGTCGGGTTGCTGACTAGCAGCAGCAAACCAACAATGAGTGCAATGAGGTTGCTCATGTTTCTTTTGTTAGATTAGTTTTTTCACAGAGCGGGCATACACCACTTCACCTTGCGCGAACAGCCCGTGATTTTCTTCAACTGCCTCAAGGTTATAGAGGTAATTTACCATTAAACCTGCTGATTCTCTGAGGCCTTTTTTCGATAAATCTGCAGCCCAGTTCAGCCGGTATAACTCTGCGCCATTGCCTAGATGAAATTTTGCGACGGGGCTGCCTTCCCGGCGGGTCGCAAAATAGACTAAATAAATTGCGCACAGAGAAGTTAGCGCCTCGCGCTCTTTGGTGGGACTTGTACCTGGAGTCCAGCCATCGTTTAAGCGCTGTACCCAAGTTTTACCCTCTAAATTTAGCGCTTCGAGTGCTTGCTCAAGGTGAGTGCGGGTCGTAAGGGGCAAATCGATTTGTGTGAACTGAGGCCCACGCGTGAGCCAGTCAATGAAACCCGGAATGGGCGAGAGCGTGACGAAGGTACTTAAGCTTGGGAGTTCTGTTTGTAGGTGTTCAGCAACGCGCTTAATCAGAAAGTTACCGAGCGAGACTCCACGTAAGCCAGATTCACAGTTGCTGATTGAATAAAACACAGCAACTTTTGGCTTTTTATTGTTAGAGGGCAATGATTTTTTGTCGACCAGGGGGCCAATGGCATCTGGGATGTCTGCGAGCAGTGCGACCTCAACAAAGATTAAAGGCTCATCAGGAAGTTGTTGATGAAAAAAAGCAAAACAACGACGGTCAGGTTGTAAACGCCGGCGTAAGTCATCCCAACCATCGATCGCATGAACAGCTTCGTGGTGGATAATTTTTTCAAGGACGTGAGCGGGTGAGCGCCAATCGACTCGATGCATTTTCAAAAAACCGGGGTTAAACCAAGACGATAGTAAGTGTCGGATGTCGTAATCGAGTGCGGCCAAGTCTGGGCGCTTATCTAGCAAGCGCAAAATCTCGCGGCGCATCGTGAGCGCGGCTTTGGTGCCACCAGGGGCGCGGTTCATGCGCCGAAACAGTTCTTGGCGTGGGGCCTCGGTGGCCTTGGTTAAGGCGATGAGGTTTTGGGCTGAGGGGTCTTTGGCATAGACTTGTGCGGCCTGCATGACCGCAACAGGGCTCGGGCTAAATTTTTCAGCTAAAGCGGTGTAAAAGACATTGCGTTGCACTTCGTCAAGTAACTGATATTGGCTAATCAGTTCGTGCGCCATGCTCGAGCCGTTGGCGTCTCCGCGTCCAGAGATTAGGCTATTGGCGGCGGCAAGCGCTTTTGTCAGGTAGCGAGGGCGGTTAAGTTGATCTAGCAGCTTCATCTGGTGCCCCTGCGCTGATGAGTGATTTTTAAGTAAAGATAACGTACCTTATCCTATTTTTAAATGATTATGTTGCAATTAATGGTTATAAGTATTTAAAGTTGGCTAAAATAACGCCAAAATACACATAAAAACGTATGCTGACTTTATTTTAAAATCCCCAGCAAATTAGAAAAACTATCTGTCCAGGCTTTGAAGTTAGCGGGTGGAGTCAGGATTTTTCCAGTCCTAAGTTCCTCAGGAAGATTGGCGGCGCGCTCGGGTGTCAGCAACAAGACCCACAGCGAACGACGGCAAAACTCTTCTTTTTCATTGGGTTGCAAGCCAAAGGCTAAGGCGACTCGGCCAAAGTGCTTCGCTGCTGCAGACATGACAGGTTCAAGATCCAGATACTGATTCGTGATGTGCACCGCAAGTATGCCCTCAGGTTTCAAATGCCCTAAATAAGTTTTCATTGCCTCAAGGGTCAGTAGATGTGCAGGGATCGAATCCCCAGAAAATGCATCCATGGCCAAAAGATCGAACTGTTGCGGTGTTTCGCGCTCAAGCATCAACCGTCCGTCACCCAGAATAGGGATAATCTTGGCCGGGCTGTCGCTTAGGTAAGTGAACTCACGCCGCGCGAGCTCAAGCACCTGCTCATTAATCTCATAAATCCGCATCTCATCACCGGCGCGTCCATAGGTCGCGAGCGTGCCGGCCCCAAGCCCCACCACTCCAATTTTTAATGAGGCAGATTGTGCGAGACTGTCGATCGCTAAGCCGATACCAGAGCGATGGCAATAGTAGGCGGTTGGTGTACGGCGTAGATTTGGGTTGAGGTATTGTTCGCCATGAACGATCCCACCGTGGCTCATCTTGCGCAGCGCCCCATGCTGTGGGGGAATGTCGCTCGCTGGGGTATCTGTAATGCGCAATTGGCTATAAAAGTTACGCATCACCACGCGCGCGCCGTTAATGTCTTCAAACGAGACGTCGGCAAGGCGCCAGCCATAGCCTAGCAGTGCCAGCAAAAGAATTACACGCCATTTTGCTGTGGTGCTGTTCCATAACACCACACACACCAGCCCGGCACACATGAATAGGCCGATCGGCATTTCGAAATATGCGGTAAAGATCAGGGGTGCGATCAGGCCGACGAAGGTGCCACCTAGCGCTCCACCAATCGACATCATCAGATAAAAGAGGGTGAGATGGCGCACAGAGGGCTTGCGTCGTACCAATTCGCCATGACACACCATGCAAAAGACAAACAGACTTAGGGCGATCAGTGCGATCATTACTGGCACACTCATGCCGGTGTTCATGACGAAATCAAGTGCAATGAACGACAGAGGTAAGGCGATCAAAAAGACCGAGCGTACGTAATAACGCGGTGCATCAAAACATAGGATAAAACTTAAGAGATAAATGCTGAGCGGCAGTACCCATAAAAATGGCACGGGTGCGACATCGGTGGTGAGTTGTCGCGTCATGGTCAACAGCAAAATCGAGGCCGAGGCAGCTAAGCCTATCCACAGCAGGCATTCGCGCACACTCGGACGAGCTTCAGGAGCCTCTGAGGCGCGAGTCTGCACCTCAGCGTTGCCCTTTCTGCGGTATACCACCACCCCGGTTGCCATGGCGGCCAAGGCAAAAAGTACGTAGCCCGCCGACCAGCCCTGCGCTTGCACACCGACTGCGAAAAAGGGTTCGATGACTACTGGGTAAGAAAGCAACGCGATCATTGAGGCGAGGTTAGACAGCGCATAGAGGCGATAAGGCTTAGCCTCTGAGCCCGGGGTATGAAAAGCTTTGGCATACCAAGCTTGCATCAGTGGCCCAGTGGTCGAGAGCATGAGATAGGGCGCACCAACCGAGAAAGCCAGTACAACAAAGACCGCCCAGCTTGGGCTTGTTAAAGCGTCGCCTTTCCAAGAGGGGTCTGCGGCCACCGGTAGCATCAGAATACTTAAAAACAACAGGCAGAGATGAACAATGACTTGGCGTTGCGCTGAGAGCTTTTCGTGCAACCAGTGCACGTATGCGTAACCAAGCAATAACTCTGCTTGAAAAAACACCATGCAGACGCTCCAGACCGATGACGAGCCACCGAACCACGGGAGAATCATTTTGGCGATGATGGGTTGAATTTGAAAAAGCAGAAAGGCCGAAAGAAAGACGGTGGTGGCGAACAACAGCATTGAATAACCTTAGGGTTGATAGACAAGGTTGCAGATTTTGGTAAGTTAACGTAAGCCTGCCGAAGTGGGAAGTGATATTCTCTGTGCCATGCTGATTTCGCGAGCTTTTGTAGAGTTAATGTTGTATCGGACTTGCCTGACCCTGAGCTACCAGATTCTGGCAGTCACGGCGGGCTGGCACATCTACGAGCTCACCAAAGATCCTTTGTCTTTAGGCCTGCTGGGTTTGGCTGAGGTGATCCCTTACTTTTGCAGCGCACTTTTTGCGGGCCATGCGGTCGATCAGCTATCAAAAAAGCGTATTGCGGTCTTTGGCTGTTCTTTGCACGTAGTGATTGCGGTGCTCATGGTGCCCGTGGCGTTGGGCGATCTCGATCGCCTCGGCGTCGGTTCGCATTGGTTGATTTATGCCGGGATTGGTTTGGCCGGCTTAGCACGGGCCTTCATCCGCCCGACCTATCAGGTGCTATTTGCGCAAGTCTTACGGCGCGAGGATTTTGCTAAAGGCTCAGCGATAGGTGCTGTGATTTTTCAAGCTGCGCAGGTGATCGGTCCAGTCCTGGGTGGTTTGCTGATCGCTTGGCCCGGCTTGGTGTCCGCGTATATCGCCTCGGGTTTGTTTGCTTTACTCGCGATCATTTCGGTGGGGCTGTTGCGTTACACAGCAGAGCCGATCCAGCCGAGCGAACTCTCGATGTGGGCCGGTATCATTCAAGGCTTGCGCTTTGTATTTTCAAAGCAAGTCATGCTCGCTGCGATGGCGTTAGATATGTTTGCAGTCTTGTTTGGCGGCGCTGTAGCGATGCTGCCAGCTTTTATCGAAGAGATTCTGCAGGGCAGCCCTGAAAATCTTGGCTTGTTGCGCGCAGCACCGGCAATTGGTTCTGTTCTTGCTGGGGCGTGGCTTGCTCGCCACCCACTACAGCGCCATGAAGGGCGCTATTTGCTTGGGGCCATCGCAGGTTTTGGTCTTGCCGTCATTGGGTTTGGTTGGTCAACGAGCTTTTGGCTAGCCGCGTCGTTTTTATTTTTTACCGGAGTATTTGATGCGATTTCGGTGGTGGTACGTTCGACGATCTTGCAGTTAATGACGCCCGATCAGATGCGAGGGCGCATCTCTGCCATCAACGGTATTTTTATTGGTTCGTCTAACGAGATCGGCGCACTTGAGTCAGGCTTGGCGGCAAGTGCCCTGGGCTTGAGTACTTCGATCGTCTTTGGCGGAGTGATGACGTTGTTGGTGGTGGCCGTGTGTTGGCTGGCCGCGCCAAGGTTGCGAGAGCTACAGCTCTCAGAGCTACACGATGTTCATCGGCACTGAACAACCACTCTCTGATCACAAAACTGTACCCCGATAAAATAAACGCACCGTGGTGTGTCGCTTCGTGGTGCGAGTGGGCGGCGCGGTTGTTACACGCTGAAAAAGAATCCGCCTGTCAGTTTGTTTATTGAGCGCCCTCAAAAATCGCAACGGCTTCGTCCCGTACCCTGACGATAGGCTCTGGCTGTTTAAAGCCTTCCCACCCGCCGCCCAACGCTTTGACTAAGGCCACATTGGCCAAGAACTGGTTGCCGTGCATCTGCCACTTGATCCGTTCTGCGGTGAGCTGATTCTGTTGTAGCAGTGCGAGGGTCTGAGCCGTGTCTAAGCCTTCACGATAGCGAATCGAACTGATTCTGAGTGCCCGATTCAAGTTCGCAACGGCTTCGTCTTGTTTGAGCCGTGCGCTTGAGTACTGTTGAATGTTGCTCATGGCGTCTTGCGTTTCTTGAATCGCCACCAAGACCGATTGACGGTAATTTGCCACTGTTCCAGTGTAGCCAGCTTGAGCAAAACGATAGTTCGCGCTGGTGCGACCTGAATCAAAGATCGTTTGAGTCGCGGTTAGACCAATCGACCAAAGCAGCGAAGGGAGGCTGAGCCAGTTCGCGATGTTATTGGCGTCGGTTCCAATAAAGGCTGGCGCAACAAGTAAAGATGGGAAAAATGCAGCTTTCGCAACGCCGATTTGTGCGTTTGCCGCAGCCATCGCCCGTTCGGCAGCCGCCACATCAGGACGACGTTCGAGCAAGTTTGAGGGCAGACTTACCGGAAACGCGGGCAAAGTTGCCGGCAAACGACCCGGTGCCAACTGAAAGTTTGCAGCTGGTGTGCTGGTAAGCGTTGCCAGCAGATTTTCTTGCAGGTTGCGTGAGTTTTTAAGGATCTCAAGCTGCGCGCCGCTTGATTGTGTCAATGCCTTTTGTTGCGACAATTCAGTTTGTCCGGCAGCACCCATGTCATAGCGCTTTTGAATGAGGCCAAGTAACTTGTCTTGTAGCCCAACGATCGTGGTCAACACGCGGATCTCTTCGTCATATTGCCGCAACAAAATGTACGAGGTCGCCACTTGTGCTGACAACAATAAGCGCACATTCTCGGTGTCTGCGGCCGCTTGATCAGCGGTGTTACGAGAGGCTTCGACGTCGCGCCGCACTTTACCCAGCCAATCGATTTCATAGGTCATCAGTGCGACAGGCCTGAAATCATTTTGAACCGTTTGGATATTGACGCTGTCGTAGGTCGTGGTGGGACGATTGGCTGAAGTTAAAGTGCGAGTCGCCGTGCCCGAGACCGACAGGGTCGGCAGCAATGCCGCGCCGCGCGCCTCGCTTTGCGCGATCGCCTGATCTAATCTGGCCAGCGAGGCTTGTAACGTGTTGTTGTTTTCAAGGCAACGTTCAATTAGTTGATTCAGTGTTTTGTCATTAAAGCTTGTCCACCACTTGTCTTTGGGTAAGCTGTCTGAGGGCTCGGCGACCTTCCAAAGGGCAGGGTTTGCACCTGGCAGGGCTTTCCAGTTGGAAGGGATCTCAAGCTCTGGGCGCGCATAATCAGGGCCGATTGGCGAGCAACCGGCACAGGCTAAGGCAATCAAACACAAAGTGAACGTGCGTTTCATGGGCGCTTAGTCGGGGTTTCGATCTTGACGATTTGCCCGTCTGTAATCGAATCGAGTGGGTTAAGGATAATGTCGTCGTCGATTGTCAGACCTGAGCGAACTTCGACCTGCAGGCCGTAATCGATCCCGAGTGAAACTTTTTTCTTGAGGATCTTGTTGTCTTTCACGGTGGCCACAAAGGGGCCCCCAGCACCAAAGATTAACGAGTTGGTTGGGACGAGCAACTGCTTGCCGGCCGAGATATTTAACGCAGCTTCGATATAAGCGCCGGGCATGAGGACGCCAGTGTCGTTCGGTACTTCAATATCGACCTGCAGCGATCGCGTACTCGTATCAATCGCGCCGGCCGTGCGGGCAATACGTCCTTTAACGGGTTTGTCGGGCGCACTGTTTTGTGTGATTAAGACCTCGTCGCCAACTTTGATCTGCGAGGCGCGGTCTTGGGGAAGGTATACATAAACGTGAAGCTTTTCAACGTTTGCCATCGTGAACAGAGATTGGGCGGTACCAACGTTACCGGCGTTGACGAGGTCACCCATATTGACATTGCGCCGTGTGATCGTGCCATCAAAGGGTGCGACCACTGTGCCAAAGCTTTGTAGGTCGCGTAAGCGCTTTAATACGGCCTCAGTTTGTTTAAACAGCGCAGTTTTTTCGTCGAGCTCTTGTTGCGAGACGGCGTCTTCAGCCCGTAAGCGCTTCCAGCGTTCATAGGCCGTTTTTGCCAGTTGAAAATTAGCGGTGGCTTCTTCGACCTGTTTATTGACTTCGGGGATATCTAAGATCGCGAGCGTTTCACCCTTTTTTGCGGTGTCGCCAATATCTTTGAGCCACTGTTTAACGTACCCATTTACACGCGCATAAATTTGTGATTCGTTGATGCCGAGTAGGGTGCCTGGCAGAACCAGCTTGGTATTAGGACCGGTCGCGGCCGGTGGCGCCGGTTTTGTGACCAAGACGTGCATGATGGTGTTTTGTTCTGCGCGCTGGGCAAGTACATCACCGTAAGACCAGCGGGTAAACAAGGTCTTGGCCATTCCAAAACATAGCAGTAGCAATAGTACAAACACAAATAGTTTTTTCGTCTTGACCACTCGGGCTCGACTCAGGTCGTGATCGGGCCCCTGCTTGTGAAACTCAGGCATGCCTTGGTGCGCGTGGCGTTCTTCTGTCATGTGAGAGCTCGTCGTTGTTCGTTGCGTCGCGCCAGCATGCGATGGAAAGTGGCAAAAAGTACTGGCACAAATAACAAGGTTGAAACTGTGGCAAAGAGGAGGCCGCCAATTACTGCACGACCTAGAGGGGCATTTTGCTCAGAGCCCTCACCGATGCCGATCGCGATGGGGATCATGCCCAGAATCATGGCTAAGGCAGTCATTAAGACGGGACGCAAGCGTGTCGAACCCGCTTCAAGGGCTGCGGACAACGCAGGTAGGCCATCAGCTAAGCGCTGCCGCGCAAAAGAGATCACAAGCACACTATTGGCTGTCGCAACGCCCATCGTCATAATGGCCCCGGTGAGTGCTGGTACGCTCAGGTTTGTGGCCGTCAAAATCAGCATCCAGGCAATACCCGCAAGCGCAGCGATTAAGGCAGCGATCACAATAAAGGGATCCAGCCAAGATTGAAAGTTCACCACAATAAGAAGGTAGACCAAGACGATTGCACCGATTAAACCGATGGCTAAGCCTGTGTATGAATTTTTCATGGTTTCGACCTGCCCACGCATCACCATACGACTGCCGCGTGGCAACTCAGCGCGCGCCTCATCCATGATTTTTTGAACGTCACTCGCCACGCCGGCAAGATCGCGGCCACGCACGTTGGCATAGATATCAATCGTGGGCTGGATGTTGTAACGCGTCAAAATTGCAAGCTCTGCGGTCGGGGTCACAGTGACCAGATTGCCTAGAAGTTGAGTACCACGACCAGTCGCTGCATTGGCCGCGGCCAACGCGCTTGAGGCCGCTGCGTTAGAGGGGCCAACGGGTAAACGTAACAAGTCATCGAGCGATTCTATCTTTGCCTGTGGGGCTTGCACTTGAATAGAGTAATTAATATTGTTACTTGGATTCAGCCAAAATGACGGTGAAGTTTGAGCACTACCCGAGAGTGGTAGCAGAATGTTTTGCGCCAAATCAGCAGGGGTTAAGTTGAGCCCTTGCATGCGGGTGCGATCCATCTTTAAAGAAATGGATGGTTTGTCTAGGCGTTGATGAATGTGCACGTCAGCCGCGCCCGATACTCCAGCAATTTTAGTCACGAGTTTGCCGGCAAGTTTTTGATTGGCGGCGTAGTTTGCTCCAACAATTTGAACGTCAATTGCAGAGGGAAGACCAAAATTTAAAATCTGCGTCACGATATCAGCGGGTTGAAAAAAGAATTCAACATCCGGAAAATTCTTGCGAAGTTCTGGAAGCAAGGCTTCCATGTATTCTTCACTTGGTCGATGGCCGTGTTTTAAGGTGATCATGATGTCGGCATCGAAAGCACCGATCGTGCCAGAGCTACTGTAAGACAGGTTGATGCCGCTATTCGGTAAGCCAACGTTATCGAGGATGGTCTCTAAATCTTTTTCTGGGATCACTTGACGGATGACGGTTTGCACTTCGTCGGCAATGATGGCGGTACGCTCAACACGCGTTCCACTGGGTGCGCGCATGTGTAACTTGATTTGGCCAGTATCTACCAGCGGAAACAGATCGCGACCGAGCAAAGCAAAAATGCCGCACGAGGCGATGCAAAAGAAAAGAAAGCCGAAAATGAATTGTTTGCGGTGAGTCAGTAAGTGGCTTAGCAGCAGAACATAAGCGGTGCGAAACTTTTCGAATCGGTTGTTAAACTGTACATGAATAGCGTAGATCACTCGATCGATACGACCCTGTTTTGTGGTTGCTTGACCAAGCAGCATGTAAGCCATGGTCGGTACGAGTGTTCGCGACAAAATGTACGACGCCAGCATTGCAAAGATAACAGCCTCTGCAAGGGGCACGAAAAGATACTTTGCAACTCCGCCCAAAAAGAACATTGGCACAAACACAATACAAATACATAGGGTCGATACAAAGGCTGGCACGGCGATCTCGCCGGCACCCTCCATGATGGCTTCGTAGAGTTCAGTACCCATGTGTAAATGCCGCTCGATGTTTTCGAGTGTGACTGTTGCATCGTCAACCAGAATGCCAACCGCCAGAGCAAGACCACCGAGCGTCATGATGTTGATCGTTTCGCCTAACAGTTGCAGCACAATAAGCGAGCTAAATATCGAGAGTGGAATCGACACCGCAATAATGACAGTGGTGCGCCAGTTTCCTAAAAACAACAGCAACATGATCGCGGTGAGCACGGCAGCGATCAGCGCTTCGTGCACGACACCCGCAATCGCTTCTTTTACAAAGATCGATTGATCGGCGAGTAGCTTGACCTCAACACCCTCAGGCAAAAGCGGCAGTAGGGAGGGTAATTTTTCTTTTAAAGCATTGACAACATCAAGCGTTGACGCACCGCCATTTTTTAAAACCGACACTAGCAAGCCACGCTGACCATCTTGCCGCACGATATTGATTTGCGGTGAAAAACCATCGCGAACATGCGCGACTTCGCGTAAAAAAGTCGTGGCACCGTTCACGGTTCGGACGGGGATATTATTCAGTTCGGCAATACTAGGTGGCGAAGCGTTCAGCGAGACGTTGAACTCTGTATCGCCGATTTTTGTGGTACCTGCAGGCAGCGTCAAGTTTTGCGTGGTGATGGCGTTGATCACATCAGAAGACGTCATGCCCTTCGCAAGCAGTGCTTGGGGGTCAATGTCAACAGATACTGCGCGTGATTTGCCACCGTACGGAAAAGGTATGGCGATGCCAGGAATCGTAATAAGTTGAGGACGTAACACATTCAATGCGGCGTCAAATAATTCTTTTTCTGGCAAAACCGTACTCGACATACCAAGTTGGATAACTGGGACCGATGAGGCCGTGTATTTAATGACGAGAGGTGGGGTAATGCCAGGAGGCATTTGTCGCAGAACGGCTTGAGATACCGCGACAATCTGTGAGAGTGCCGCCTGGATGTTGACGTTTGGCTGAAAAAAGATCTTGATGATCGCGATGCCGTTTAATGACTGGGACTCGATATGCTC
>Ga0136644_10002605_pt1 | contig 13729 bp, 12 predicted proteins | sample C_130820_EF_Meta_FD_94780 | JGI IMG/M metagenome (GOLD analysis project Ga0136644, IMG submission 94780) | Freshwater microbial communities from Lake Croche, Canada to study carbon cycling - C_130820_EF_MetaG (v2) (version 2) | ecosystem: Environmental > Aquatic > Freshwater > Lake | place... | reverse complement strand
CTGAATGCTCGGTGGTTGGACATACAATGCTTATATTTTGGGTAATATCATCCGATTCTTGATGTAAAACAATCATATTAATCCTTTTTTTGTACAATTCCATGCAAATAATTTCCCATAGATACGTGTAATCAATCGGCTCGTCACTATTAATATACTTGCAAAAATTCTCATAACCATTTGCAATCTTTTTAAACTCTGCCGTGCCTCCCATTTCCTTGTACAATTTACTTTTCTTATAAGCGGAAATATCTTGGCCCTCGTAATCTTTAGAAAAGGTGTGAGACAAGTTTCCATTATGAAACGATTGTATCGTATCAATTGTAACCACCTTAAGTATTTTACTTTTTAGAACCTCCACACTATCCATATTTAATAAAAAGGCAACCGATGCAAGAAAGGATTGATTCTTTGTATTTTCAACACCTTTTCGCAAAAGACATGGATAATTTAATTTAATCTTTCTTTTTTGTATGTTACTGTAACAGTCTGCGGTTGAAACCTGAAAAAATCTGCCAAGTAATGGTGTCAAGTGACCCTTTCTACCTTCATCCAGCGGAAATTTATTACCATCTTGTATATAATTGGCCTGTTTTTCGGGCTCTTTTTCTACCTCTATTTGCTTGTAACTTTTTAATGCAGTATCAATGCGTTTTTCTATTACATCGGGCTTCTTTTTATCCGCTCCATGTTTTTCTGTAAAACAGCACGGCATGTAATAGCCTTGTGGATGTTGCTTACTCAAAAAACCAACACGAGTCATATAACTTGGTAATTTACCGGGCTTTGATAATTCGACAATGTATTTTGTCTGAATATTTAAATGTTTTTTGCTATCAGGTACATCTCTTGAGATAAGATTTTCCTTTTTAACTTTTGAAGGATGAACGGCGATATTATGTTTCAAGTCCCAAAATCGTGGACAAATATAATAATAGGGATTCTTCGAGTCTGTACCATATTCAATGACATTATCATAAGAACCGGGAGCTTCCATGTCAATACGGTCTTTCTCTTCTTTTGTAAGAATCACAGGCTGTCGTTTTGCAGACCACAAACACATTCTGCTGTATTGACTGTGTTTTCCATCCGTTGTTTTATAAAAGAGGGTTGGCTCTCTTTCTTGAAGTCGTTTTAAAAAGGGATTACTTGGCGTAAACCTTATTTTGGTTAAGTCTGCATCGTCCTCTGATGTGATGTAATGCACATTGTTGTATTTCCCTCTTACTGTATAGTTTATGTCATAAATATATAAAACATCTTTATCATCCAATTTATTTTTCCATCCAAAGCTTGCTGTCAAATATACTTTTTTAAGATAATCTTCGCTAGGGTCCGAGGTCCATTCATTTATCTCATTTAGATAGGTGATTACTCTTTTCTCATTACCTGCCTTATCATATACCATAATTTTCTCGGTATCAGAACTATTTATTTGGCTTAATTGTTCATCTGTAAGGGTTACCACAAAGCCCTTGCATTTTGTACCCGTCTTTTTTACGAGGGTACATTCTGAACCATTAAATGCTCTAAAAGAATCAATTATCTCTGCAGGGTAAATGGAAAGTTTCTTTTTAAATAACTTTATTAACGCTTCGGGGTGATTATGGTCATAAATAAAAACGTCCATGGTAGCCCCTCCTGTTAAATTTGATGTAGATAAACTATCATCTAGACCCATATCGTTTAAAACAAACTCCGAATCAGATTTTATTTTCTCATCTTCAGCATTTAAATTTGTTTCCTTTGCTTCTGTTTCCTGCGGTTCTGATTCCTGTGGTTCTGATTCCTGTGGTTCTGATTCCTGTGGTTCTGGTTCATTTAAAGCATTTAAATCTGTTTCCTGTGGTTCCTCTTCATATTCAAATTCGCTTTCTGATTCACCAGTTTCTGACTTATCTAATTCTAAATCTGATGCATTTAAATCAAGATTTGAAACAGAATCTCTAGATTCAATAGGTTCGTCTTGTACCAAAGGCTCAGACTCTATCAAAGGCTCGTCTTGTATCAAAGGCTCGGACTCTACACTAGTCTCATCAAATCGAGTTTCATTCGATTCAGCCTTGAGTTCAAATTCATTCGCTCCTTCAACATTTTCGCTCATGCGTCCAAGAGTAAACTCCTCCACAAAAATCTCTGGATTTATTTTATTTATAACATTTACTACCTTTACATCCTCTACCTTTTTGCATCCGTCATCGCTTACAATGCCCTGTGAGATGGATATAAGATTTGTCACGTATAATTCAATAAACTTTATGTATTTAATATTGTCAATCGACTGAACGGTTACCTCTACGGTTTTATCCATTTTTTCGATTGAGACAAGAAACCCAGGACTTATTTTTAACTTTCGTATACGATTTATTTTTACTTCTTGGTCAACTTGTATCGTTTGCAAAAAATTATTTATATAATCCGTTGCTTTATCCACATCATTTTTCATAAAATTAACAGAAAAAATATGAACCATTTCATGAAAGGGTACAAGATGATTGATGGCTTCTGTGATATAAGAATCCATGCTCTCCAAGGTATTAAAGTTTGAAACCCGTTTATACCGAAGGGTGGGCCCTTTATCATCGATGTAATTAAAAATAGGAGAGAAACAACCTATTTTATTTTTTATATCAAGTTTGCCTGTTCTTTTAAAGATAAATTTATAATTTAAATCAATAATGTCTACATTATCGTGATGAAGGCTTGTAAAATGTGAAAATATTTTCTCTGATGGGTCAAAGTATTCAATTAACTTCTTTAGTACATCGGTCGTTGTCTTTTTGATAAGTTTTTCAACATCATCCACGGTAAACAGATTTAGTTTTTCTAATTTAAAATAAATGTGTCCATTTTTGTCGATGGTCATAATTAACGGATTTTCATTGTAAAATAAATAGGTAATACAGTTTGGTGTTTTTTGTTCGTTTCCGTATTTTAAAATGGTCTTTTTCTTTAAAAAAGGTATCTTATTTCCATTTTCGCTGTATTTATCACAATATAGTCTATAAATATTATCCTGTTTTTTAGTACCATTCAATTTAATAAAAGGATATTCCAGTCTTGTTTGTAAAAGTTTAAAAAAGATATCTACAGGAAATTTAAAAGACTGTAACGTATACAAAACAAAAAATATACTTGTTATCCCCTGATTTATGTCCGTTTTATTATAAATCTTATGATGAAAATCAATCAATTTGTTATAATCCATGTATTTATCACTTATATCTTGGTAAGGATTCATTTCTTTTAATTTTCCTTGACTACATAGATAGGGATAATAGACATTTAGCGTCTGATTTATCTCAAGACCATTCTTATTTACATATTCTATCACGTCGCTTGCGATACAGACATAGACTCTTTCTTTTATGTCGGGATAAGACATCCATAAAGCATTGGATTCTGTATTGGAATCTTCTATATTATTAAATGGGTTCTCGTATGGATTTACGACAAAAGAAGATGCTCTGCTGATTCCTATGGGAACATTTGTCTCGACTTCCAAATTTAATTTTAACAAATCGTCGAGCTCATAAGTGTCCTTCCTCTCGTCGTTTTTAATTCCATGGTTGAGACAAAAAGCATGAAAAACAGAGTACGTTATATTTTTTGTATTATTTAATGTCAACTTTTTATAAATATCATAGGGGTTCAAAGTCTCCCTCTTTTTATAAAAAAGGTAGTAATGTTCTATATTTTTAACATCGATTCTTAAAGACAGTTTATTTTTAACATTTTCTATGGTATCATCTTCATAAATAGAAATAACATGTGTTTCTATTTCCGATTCTCCTTTTAATATTAAAAATTCAATATCGGACATATTATATATGTCTATTATTTATATGACAAATTAGCGATTAGCGATTAGCTATCTGGAATTTTATTCAAATTTTCTGTTACAACATTTAAATCTTCTGTGATACCATTTAATGCCTCCATTAAAGATACGCTTCTTTGAGTAGTAGTATTTAAAGGAATAATGGATACATTTACAGAACCCAATACATCCTTTAATTTATTTCTAATACTAACTACATTATTTTGTATGGCAAGTAAATTAGTTTTTTGATTATTAATAGAAGTCAAACTAACAGCATTTAAATTTTTATAGGATTCTGAGCCTAGTCCTGTCTGAATTTGTTCAAGAGAGGACATGAGGTCTATCGTTGACGTAGTCCCCGTATTCGTACCGGTTAAATCCTTTATATTATTTATCGTTTTTGTCACATTACCTTTTACAAGAGCGATACTTTCGAGCGTATTATTAAGATAAGTATCCGTGTAACCTTCTCTAGTATTTAATACGTAAAGTAAAATAAAAAAGGTCATAATAGCCGCAATCAATACATAATCCATTAAAATTATATTATAAATTAAAACAGATTAAAACAGAGTTTTAATAAAGTTGATGTAATTAATTGCATTGACGATTTTTGTTTTTTTTTCAGGGTCATCTATGGTAGATAATTCATTTTTAAGAAAGGTAACGGTCTGTTTGAAAGAGTCATCCGTACTCATAAAACCCTCTCTTTTGTATTGAGTAAGAAGCAAACATACTAAAAATAAAAATAATAATAAAATATATTCATATCCTTTCATATAAATTGTAATAGATTTAATAAATCGTCTAAATATTCGCCTTGTTTTTGAGTGACACCCGAATTTATAATAGTTTGAATACACTTACATGCATCATTTATATTTCCAGATTGAATTGGATAGTAATCTGGTCTTAATTCTTGGTGATAAGGATTGAAACCCTCTCGAATAAAAAATGTTAGATATAGTATTATAGCTGCAATGATTATGTACAGACACATATACTATATCTATTTAAAATATGGATTGTCAGAAATAGTCATTCCACAATAATCAGTTTTTTCTTTTTTATAATCAATCGGTATATATAATTTAGCCTTTACCGCCTCTTGAAGCAAATACTTAAAGTTATCCCAAAAGGTCTTATCATGTCCAATACTTTCAGTCGTAATATGAGACATTTCATGGATGGCAACGAACATAAGTGTGTTCTCGTCAATTAAGTTGTTATTATTTTCTTTTTGTTTGTTTAGACAAAAGGCAATCTTTCTACCTTTATTTTCGCTATAAGCCGTAAACTCGCTTGTAGGCAAGGTTTCTACAATTTTTGAAGAGTTAAAATTTTTTATTAGTTTTTTAACTCTTTTATCTTCCGGATTTGTCGCCTTTAAGTATTCCACAAGTTTATCCATCTTTTTCGCAGTTTTTGCTAAAAGGTCTGAGGCTTCTTGTATATTACTTCTTTCTCTCACACAGTACTTGTCTCCGTCTACGGTCGAGACAACACACTTTAACTGAAAGATATCCGATTCTTTATAGATTTTATAAGCAACAAATAATAACAATCCTACCATAACGACTGCCAAAAAATCCTCCTTATCCATTATAGAATACCTTTATTTTAATCAGCGTCTATCATGTTCTCTATGCCATCTTTCTTCACGTTCTCTTTGTTCACGTTCTCTATGCCATCTTTCGTCGTGTTCATGTCCTTTGTGTTCGTCCTCCTTAACGAGTTTCCATCCGGATTCCTTGTAAACAACAAATGCGATGAGACCGATTAATAGAACTACTATAATTAATCCTAAAGTAACGTAAGCGTCCATTAATAATTAAAAATATATTATTTTTAAACATTTCCAATTTCAAGAGGTCTTCTAAAGGTATCCGCATCTATGGTACTATTATTCCATGGACCTATATTCGCCTTTGGTATAATAGGCTCCGAACGCTCTTGATAGTTTGCGTTTCTCAAAGAATTTCCTACAGTGTTAATTCCGATTAATTGACCCGCCGTCAAAAGATTCATATTTTTCAAGTCGTTTGATGCAGGATTTATAGACGCCCATTCGCTATTCTGGTCCTTTGGAAGTAAATCACTGGGGTCCATTTTTGCACCCGTAGAGGCAACTGGTTGATTTCCGCCTACTTGAAGAAAATTTCCTCCTTGTAAGGTTGAAGCGGAGGCAATGTTCATGGAAGAGTCTACCGACGAAGGCCCGGATTGACTAGAGTTATCTTCCTGTTGATAAGACCCCCCTTGGAAGTTCGTCATTTTATCCTTAACAGAAGATTTTGACCCATTATATCTAAATAAAACGGCGATAAAAACAACAACTAATAAGGCTAACATTACACCGAAAAAATTTGTATTTGGTTTGTTAAACATTTTACCAAGTTTCATTATATAGAGTAGAATATAAAATATTTTTATTATAAGTATTAAAATCATTCTTCTTCGTCTTCGTCATCTACCATTTCAGCTAAATCCAATTTTGTTTTTATTTTTTTATTTATTAAAATATTTCTAATATTTTGGATAATATTTTCCTTTATTTTTGTATTTATTAATTCGTAGACTTCGTATATGCCTAATTCTTCTAATTGTAAATTTGTTTCTTCTAAATTTTCAACATCCATGTTGTACTCGTCTAATTCGTCGGTTCTTGATTCTTCTCTTAATTCATTTTTAACATCGATTAACTCCTCCTTCAACTCTTCCTTAACTTTCACTTCTTCCTTAACTTCAGCCACAGGGGTGTCTAAAATCTGCGAATTTTCATTCACTTCGTCTGTATCGGATAATATATATAAGTTATTCAACTCAATCTCAAATAAAAAGTGTTTGCTGTTAAATTTAATCCCTTTAATATGAAATGTGGGTATAATATTAGAATCATTCAGTTGCTCTAAATTTTTTATGTTATCATTTGAATCGACGATAATCATCCGTGACTCGTCAATAGAGCATAAAACATCAAAACAATTATTTTTAATATTACTTTTCAATGGATTAATAAAACAACACTCAATATCAGTTATCGTTAAAGGGTCTTCAAACCAATCTGTGGATGACTGATGAAAAAGGTGTATTAAATCATTATAAAACTGCTCAAACCATTCTAAATAATCCTTGCTTGTAATAGAAACATGTATATAATTATCTGTCGATTTATAGATACTCTTTTTTCTATAGTAACAAACACGATTGGTTTTTATAACAAGCGGAGAATTATTGTAAGTTATTTTACAAAAGTAATTATCGTCATCTAGTTCTACTGCATTCCCTATATTTATTTTACTACTATCATAATGGTCTAGTACATTCATTATACATAAGATACTAATAAAATAAAATAAAAATGACGCAATTAAAGTATAGATTAATACTATATGTTTCCGTTGGGCTTACATCTTGATTTTTTTGAAAAAAAACAAAAAAATCTTTCTTATATTGAGCCTTTTAATTTAGAAAACGAAAAGGAAATCTTTAATATGGTTTTTGGACTGAAATCCGTAAAAAATACTTCGAAAAAAAACAGGTCTAAGACAAAGAGTAAAAAATCAAAAACTTCGAAATTAAAGTGATTCGGACCATTTCTCCTTATTAAAGGGTGAAATTAAAAACTTACTAATCTTTTTATCCTTCTCTTTTTGTATCGTTTCATCGGAAATAGGAAGATAACGATGCTTTTTCATATAGTCCAAATCTTTATCCGAAGCATAAGGTTTTTTACCGTAACAATTTACGCCAAACTTTATATTTTTATTTTTCATGTATCCTCCATTTACTCCGGGTCGTCCGCAGTCATGCTCATGATTTGGTATTTTTTTTAGTTCATTATAAACCGCTTTTTGAATAGGAAATAAAGCCAGCTGTCCATCCGACCACCCGTAACTACACCAGTTTCCTCCATTATTATAAGCTTTTTCAATCTCGTCATAACTGGCTAATCTAGCGTCATAGGTACTGCATACATCATGTGCTTGTTCATAAGTATAATTATTTCCTCCTACGTGAAAAACCTCTCCCGGTTCTTCACATCGTTCAGGCGAAGGGTGACTAGGCTCAATATGTCCTTTGTCGACATGCACTTCTATTTCAGGTTTTTTATCATCGTCAAAAAGATGTTTAAACGTATCGTTGAAATTAAAATCCTTATCATTAAAATAACGCACATTCATAACAAGTATTACAATTAATACTACCCATAAAATAACTTCAATAACAAATATCCATGGCTTTGTTTCAGGACTACTAAGTTTTGTACTATTTAAGATGCTAAATAATATAATATAAATCACAATGACAAATACCAAAAGAATAATACTTTTAATTCGATAGACGTTAAAAAATTCGTCACTTCTTTCCTCCTCGTTTTTTTTTTCGTCGTAATGAACATCTGTATTGTTTATTTTACCAAGTTTAACATCTTTTGTTTCCTTATTAGAAGAAGATTCCTTCTTTGTATCCATTTATAATGTTTTATTATTTTATTTTTCTATAAAATAAGCAATAGTTTTTATCGTTAATAATATTCATTTCTGGTATATTTTGTACGGTTTCATCGTCAATGATAAACCATCCGTTTTTTTTTATACAAATATAATAATGCCCCCCTTTTACGGACCCAACATGGTTAATAATACCAAATAATTCATATTTACAATCATTATGTTTTTCATAAATAGTATAAGGCTGAATATTAAAAATAAACGGACATTGAACGACATTTGTTTTTTTATAGAATCTTGTGTCCCATCTTTTTAATTGTATCACTAATATCTCAGGAAAATAACAGATAAAGGTCTTTTTTATAACGCTTTTTTTAGTTTTTGATTTTTCATCGTACCACGCATTTTCATCCGTCATGATTTCTTCTTTAAATGTTTCTAAAAAACACATATCTAAGGTGGTCGGGTTCATATTTGGAATGGTAAGTTCAATTGTGTTACCATTTTCTATTTTATAAAACTCTCTCTTCTCCGTTTTTATATTAATATAGTTGTATAAAATACATGATAAAAATAGTTTGTTTATGATTGAAGATTCATTTTTTTCAATCTGTTGTAGATGATTGTTTATAATAGAATAGGGTGTTTTTAAAAGTTCGAATCTTTCTATTCTATTAAAAGAATTATGTATATTTTCAATAATAAAAAAAAAGAATTCGTTTGCATCATTTTGCTGACCATAACAGAATTCTTCTCTCCCCTTTTTTCTGGCAATTTCAATCATCTTAATAATAAAATCCCTAGGGTTAACCCTATTATTTTCCATCATGGACCTATTAATTTTTATTAATTCTAAACTTAAGTCTGCTTCTGGTATATTATTAATTTTTTTTGCATGATTAAGATAGATGTTAAGTCCCTCGATATGATATAATATTTGAAGTATTGAATTTAAGTAGCAATAATTACCTAGATTCAATAAACCACACGAAGACGGAAACGTATACGTATTCATTATTTATTATTAGGGTTTTAATTTAAATAATAATTTGTCTAATAATATATGGAGCAACAGCTATTACTTAAAAGTAGTCAAAACTTAACAGAAATGATTAAACTTTTAAAGATTCATGAGGAAACAATCTCTAGAGTCACTCGTTTAAGAGCGTCAACAGACAATCATATTGTTGACCTTTTTAATGTTGTTATTACAAATGAAAACATACGTTTAAATAATGCAAATAACACAAATGTAGATTTTGATAATACTATTTTTGTAGAAACAACCTATTCTGAAATTACTGGTCCAATATCTACTAGCTGTCCTATTACACGTGAAGATTTTTCAGAAAATGACGAGGTAATTATGATACGTGAATGCAGACACATTTTTAAAAAGACTGCGTTTCGAACATGGATGCAAAACAATCATACCTGCCCGTGTTGTAGAATTACTCTTCCTTAAATGGTATCCTTTGTAAAATTATGGATTAGGTTTGTTTTATTTTCATTCACTACGTCGCCACATTCTTTTATGTTTTCATACATGTATCTTATTAAGGTATTTGGTGCATTGCTTCCTACCTTTATTAATTGTCTATTTTTGAGATAATTTTTAATAGTACTTATGTTTGTTTTTTTCAATAACTGAAATTTATCTTTATTCAATTTACGTGTATGTAAATTCTCGATTAAAACATCAACAGATTTGGTCCTTTTATTCTTACCGACCTTTATTTTTTTCGTAACAGGTACTTGTACAGGGACCTGTTCTGAAAAAGGCTCATCGCAAATTTGCATTTCGGATACTTGTAAAACGGGTACGGGAACAGGTTCTACCTTTTCATTTAGAGATACAGGTTCACATTTATTATTCAGAGACCATTCTTTAAAAGTTGGTTTGGTACCATTTTTTAATACACCATAGGGTTTATCGGGGTTTACAATGTTTACAATTTCAACGGGTTGAACGGGCTGAACCAGTTGTACTGTTTGAACCTGTACTTCTGGACAATTTGTCTCGGGTTTAACATCATCAAACCCTCCTTCATTGACAGGAAGAACAACGGATTTTTTTTGTGTTTTTCTACGTTGTATCAATTTATTAAGCAATGCCTGTCTAAGGTTGGGTTCATTAATAGATAAAACCGGAACCTTCTTTTTACTTTTTTTGTTACTAACCTTTAAATGTTCTGGTTCTATTTTTATTGTTTTTAAACTCATATAAGATATTCTACAAAAAATTTGGGAATCTTTAACATATTAAAAAATTGATTTAGAACTATTCACAGATAATATTCGTAAAATGACTCACCCTGAATCTAAAACCATGGACAATTCCCAGAAGGAAGAATCTTTGGAAGAATACAAGATGAAGGATTGTTGGAAAGTAATTGAAAGCTATTTTCAAAATAAACATTTGCTACAGCTTGTAAAACATCAGATAGAGTCCTATAATGATTTCATTCAGAATCAAATTAAAAAGACTGTTGAGATGTTTAATCCAATCAATATTAAATCTCCTCACGATTACATCAAAGAGTTTAGAAAATATAGGTTGGAGATTATCATCGATTTTGAGAATTTGTGTGTTTACAGACCAGAGATTCACGAGAACAATGGTGCTACAAAACTAATGTTTCCCAATAATGCAAGGCTGCGAAACTTTACGTATACGTCTAACATTACTCTTGACCTGAATATTAAATATATCATTCGTACGGGAGAGCAGCTGGAGAATGAAGAAATTAAGAATGTGAAACTATCAAAAATCCAGTTTGGTAAAATTCCAATTATGTTAAAGTCATGTATCTGTATTTTAAATCAATATAATTACATCAATCCAGAAGTCATGGAGGAATGTAAAATGGACCCTGGCGGATATTTTATCATCAATGGTTCAGAGAAAACCTGTATTGGTCAAGAAAAACCTGCAGACAACATCATCTTTTGTTACAAGCAAAAGCCTGGGCATAAATGGCTTTGGACATCAGAGATTAGGTCCGTACCTGACTGGAAATGTATTTCTCCAAAACAGATTTACATGATGATTTCTTCAAAGCTTATTTCATGTGGCAATGAGATTTTGGTTCAAATTCCTCGACTTAAACGACAGATTCCTCTGTTTATTCTCTTTCGTGCACTTGGCTTGAAAAGTGATAAAGAAATCTGTAATATTATTTGCTTGGACATTGACCATTCAGAAAACGCTGAAATTTTGAATTATTTGAAGGCATCTATCTTACAGACATCGGACTGCGTAACCTATGAAGATTGTTTGAAATATGTGATTAATTCGGTTATTTATACGCCGCTGAACATGGATAAGGATGAAGGACAAAAAAAGAAACGTGAGTTTGCTTTGGATGTTCTTACTAACGATTTGTTTCCAAACTGCGTGACAGATACAGAAAAGGTTTACTTGCTTGGTTACATGACCAATCGTATTATTAAATGTGCGCTTGGTCACATTCCAAGCGATGACCGAGACTGTTACAACAATAAAAGGATTGAATTGACAGGTACTTTGATGAACAATCTCTTCCGAAATTATTTCAATAAGGTTGTCAAAGATATTCAAAAAAGAGTTATTCGTGAAATCAATAATGGTTCGTGGAAATCAACCGAGGACTATACAAGCATTATTACTCTTACAAATATTTATAAAATCGTTAAATCTTCTACGATTGAGAATGGGTTAAAGAGAGCGCTCTCTACAGGAGATTTCGGTATTAAGCATTTGAATTCAAACAAGGTGGGTGTTGCACAGGTACTAAACCGTCTGACCTATGCATCCACACTGAGTCATTTGCGCAGAATTAACATGCCGATTGATAAAAGTGGGAAACTGATTGAGCCACGAAAGTTACACGGCTCTTCATGGGGATTTCTTTGTCCAGCCGAGACACCAGAAGGCCAGTCGATTGGTGTTGTAAAAAATCTAAGTTACATGACGATTGTCTCTGGGTATTCAGACAGTGCACCCATATATGAGTATTTAAAATCAAAGATTACTTTATTAAACAAAGATATTAAAACATGTGAATTGTTTAACAAAGTAAAAGTGTTTGTCAATGGTCGTTGGGTCGGTGTTACAGATTCTCCTATTGACTTATTTGACGATTTGAAACTTAAAAAGTCAAAGGGTATCATCAATATTTATACGTCTATTGTTTTGAACTATAAGACAAAAGAGATTTTCATTACCAATGAATACGGTCGTCTCCTGCGTCCGCTGTTTAAAGTACGAGACAATAAGCTTCTTATTACAAAAGATATGATTAAAAGAATTGAAACGGGTGAACTAGTATGGGATGATTTATTGGTCAGTTTAAAAATAGAAGAGTCTGTCATTGAATACGTAGACCCTTTCGAACAATCCGCAAGTATGATTGCGATTAAGCCAATTCATATTCAACAGGGGTTTCATTATACCCACTGCGAGATTCATCCGAGTACTATATTTGGAGTGATTGCTTCGTGTATTCCTTTTCCAGAGCACAATCAGTCGCCTCGTAATACCTATCAATCAGCGATGGGTAAACAAGCGATGGGAGTCTATGTCTCGAACATAAATAGTCGAATGGATAAGACGGCCTATGTGTTGAATTATACGATGAGACCTCTTGTAGAAACGAGAATCATGAATATGCTTAAATTGAATCGACTTCCATCAGGAAATCAGGTAATTGTAGCCATTATGACACACAGTGGATACAATCAGGAAGATAGTATTTTGTTTAACAAAGGAAGTATTGACCGTGGTCTCTTTCATGCAACCATTTATCATACGGAAAAGGATGAAGACAAGAAGACAAATGGCGAGGAAGAGCTTCACATAAAGCCGAATAAAATGAATACCAAAAATATGAAGTTTGGAAACTACGAAAAAATTAATAAGAATGGAGTGATTGACGAAAACGAACTTATTGAGGATAAGGACATTATTATCGCAAAAGTAGTTGCGATTAAGGAGAATAAAAATGATAATACAAAACTCATCAAGTATGAAGACCAGAGCAGGTCTTACCGTACTGACGAAGAGTGTTATGTAGATAAGAATTATATTGATAGAAATGGCGAGGGATATAACTTTACAAAGGTTCGTATTAGGACGCTGCGTAAACCTAATATTGGTGATAAGTTTTCGAGCCGCCACGGACAAAAGGGTACGATTGGTAACATTATTAATGAGGAGGATATGCCTTTTACGAAGGATGGGCTACGACCTGATTTGATTATCAATCCTCACGCTATCCCTTCACGCATGACGATTGCTCAAATTAAGGAAACTGTACTGGGCAAGCTTCTTTTAGAACTGGGATTGTTTGGAGATGGTACCAGTTTCGGCGAATTAAATTTAGAAACGATTTTCAAGGAGCTAAAAAAGTATAACTACGAATCTAAAGGCAATGAGCTTCTCTATGATGGGAAGACGGGACAACAAATCGAG
>Ga0136644_10002604_pt1 | contig 13729 bp, 19 predicted proteins | sample C_130820_EF_Meta_FD_94780 | JGI IMG/M metagenome (GOLD analysis project Ga0136644, IMG submission 94780) | Freshwater microbial communities from Lake Croche, Canada to study carbon cycling - C_130820_EF_MetaG (v2) (version 2) | ecosystem: Environmental > Aquatic > Freshwater > Lake | place... | reverse complement strand
TATCTGTATATAATAGATAATACCGAATAGGTCACATATCAAGAGTAACTGATTTTTTTTAAATTTGAGAGGACTGGTCCTTTAAAACCTATCATCTTCGAATATGGAGTGCCCTATTTGCCTAAATGATGTGAGCGCTTCAACAGGTAAGACTGTACTTTCGTGCGGCCACACCTTTCATCTTAGATGTAGTGTGAAGTGGCTCGCAAAGTCGCCTTCTTGTCCCTGCTGCCGCAAGCAAGCAGGTGAGATGGAGTCAGTTAAGGAAATATTAACCGATCCTCGTGTTTCCAAATACAGACTGCTTCTCAAGTCCAGGGAGAAGGAGCTTGCTATTGCTAAGATGGAGACTAGTATTCTTAGGCGGGAGGTAACTAAGCTCGAGATCGATGCTCGCAAGCACTTTACGCCAGAAGAACAAAAGTGGTATGACTTCTCTCTTATTCTTGAAATGGCACAACCTATCATCTTTGAGGAATGGTGCTATGCATCAGACTCTGATGGGAACGACTTAGAAATGCCAGCCTTCCAAAGCGATCGAATCGCTCGCGCGGAAGAAGAGGCCCAAGATGTTCGCTACGGGGTGCTCTTCGAACAGTTCATGATAGATAACGCATACAAGTTTGCGGTTGAGTCGCACAAGCAGGCCGCGCGCGTGCACTCGACACTACCGCTTGCTACCTTGGGTGACATTGGTCGCGCCGCAGCCGCTCTTGCACGCGTTCGCGGCCTTGCAACCATCTAAGAGCTAATAAAAAATTTGAGGCCACTCAGTGAGCTTAAGTTTTTTACTGAAATGCCTTACACCGCCCAGCACTATATTAAGTACTCCAAAATAATCCCCTACTACATTCCCTGGCTAACCTCAGAGCGGCTGCTTGATTATCAGATCATGGACCTTCATCTCGAGCATACACCTTTTCCAAAGAGTGCTGTCGCGGTCATCTCCTTCTGGACGAATCATAATGGCTATCAACGCTGCTATTTGAATGATAGGGCTGAACGTATTGACTATGGCAACTGTTCTTCGCTCCTTAAGGGTGTTGTTGATAAGTGGCTAAAGGATCTCAAGGAAGAGTCTCACTCTTTGATGTTATAAAAATCGCCCAGCCATTTCTATCACTGCTCTTCTCAAGACACTCCCAATCTTCACTCCTGGATAGCTTTGAAAGATTATCACAGTTTTTCATACAGATTGTATCATCAAGCGCAATCACCTTTGGATTTAGTTTTAATGCGGCATTGAGATCGCCCTCGCCGCAGAACTCGCCACCATCAAGAATCACTACATCTATCTGCGGAGGAAGTGTCACAAGTGGGGCATTTGCAAAGTCTTCCACATCCTGACCGTAATGAATCATGAAATGTGTTTGAATACTATTAAAGAGTGGCGACTGTGTAATATCCTCATATGACATCATACTAGAGGCTATCTTTCCATATAAGAGTTTTAGATTATCTGGCCTATAAGACCAGTTTTGCACGGCCTCGTCAAACATATTACGATTTGCCTCAACAGAATAAATCATAGTGTCCTTGCGATTCTTTGTAGCATTTACAAGACACCGTGTTGTACCCATTCCATTCCAGGTACCAACATCTAAAAAAGTCTTGTATGCCTCCTGCGAAGCAATTTGCATGATTGCCTTTCCAAAGGATGAATCTGGATTAATCTGTCCCTGCATCTATAGAAGCATACAAACATTATTTTAGGTCTCAACTAAAATTTGAATCTAGACAGAGCAGTAGGCTCAAACAATAAGCAGAATGGCACATATTCGCGATGATAACTTTAAGACAATCTACATTGTCCGCGAGGCAAACTCAGAGGAACCGCTAGCTGTCTTCAGGGATCTGCGCGACGCCTACCGTTTCTCTACAAATCGCTGTATGGAAATCTGCCGTGCTGCATATATAACAGTAAAGGAGTATTACATTCTTGAGGAGGAGCTTTCTAAGGTTATTCGCACAACTATCTGGTACGATTCTGCAACAGGGCTTAATAATAGTATTGCGAGATATACGATTACGGATTATTAACGGCTAGTACTGAAGTTAAGTACATGGTGGTACTTAGCAATAAATTTGAACTTGTCGACCTTAAAATATTTTTTTAAGAAAGATGGCGACCTACAAGCCCCGTCTGAATAAGTATACTCTTCCTAAGAATCGCGTTGTCGAGCCAATCTCTTCGCTCTCTCCTGATAACTTTCCCGAGTTTGGCAGGGCTACGCCTTCGCCGCGTTCTCCCTTGAATTTCAAGCAGCAGATTCTGACAGCGGAAGAGCAACGCAAAAAGGCAGATGATCCATCTAACTATGATTCCACAAAGATTCGAATGATGAAGCGCGAGCAGCTTGAAAAGGATGGATGGGCTGTTCTCCCCCTTCCAAAGGGCGGTCGCGGCGGCGCTTATATCAGTGGTTTTGACATCTCTACGCCTGAGAAGTTTGAGATTGACCTATTCATGGAGTCACTAGAAAAACCCCTAGCACCCTCTGGGCTAGTGTATGACTATGAAACGGACTAATGGCTAGGTATCAGCGGCAGGCTTCTTCACCTTAAACTTCTTTTTCACAACAGGAGGTTCTTCTTCAGGGCTAGGAAGATAGCCCATGTCCCGAATCACATCATGCTTCTCAATATTCTTATACGCTGGATGATTTACAATGACATTCAGCATCTCCTCGCGATCGATCTTATAGTGCTCCGAAATAGCAGTAAGAATGTTCTGGAATACATCAGAGGTGTGCTGCATAACAACGGTTAGAACTGCATTCATAGCGGTCGGCGCATCCTTTACGGGTACAAAGGGGGCCGCATCATTCTCTATAGGCGCCGTGCGCTTGATCTCAAACTTCTTTGGCATTCTGGTAAAAAATATAATAGCTCTCGGTCCCCACTCAAATTTAGTTTAAAACCTGTTTTACAAAGCGCGTAATATCAATATTACCATTCATCGATCGCATTTCTTCAATCGTAAACCAGCCAATGTCGCTAATCTCGCGAATATCATTGATATGTGTTTTTAGTTCGTGATCAACTTCAAACTGAAAGTATTCTGGCCCAGAACCATCCTTGTTTCTCGATAGAATCACTGACCTCGGATACTCGCATGGACGATCAAGAGTTATACCAGTTTCCTCATAGAGCTCTCGAATCGCACAGTCAATCGCAAGCTCCCCGCGATTTCTATGACCCTTTGGAAACGACCACTTGTTTGATTGCCGACCCTTTACAAGAAGATACTTCTGCGATTGCGTCATACAAATAACTCCATAGACATAATGTGTATGTGGTCTGTATGCATGAAATGACTTTGGAAATGATCGATCAACAATCATATAGTTGCACGGATGCGTGTTGATAAGGTACTGGTTGCCAGCTTAAAATTTAGGCAGCGGAGTTAATATAATGAACTACTATGTTGTCCCGCGTTTATCCGATGGTCTAGGAAACAGACTATTTCAGTATGCAGTTGCGGTAGGGCTCGCTAAAAAATGGAATCGCCAGGTAAGATTCCTAAAAAGTTTTATGGTTCCTACGATACACGGAGATTATATGGACTTTCTAAAACTCTTTCCAGATGTTCCAGTAGAAGAGACCCTAGAAAATCCCACTATTCTTTCAAGCCCCAACGCGGACACTTTCAACTATAGAGAGTTTTCAGAAGATCCACCTTCCAACCATGTACTTTTAATAGACTATAGGCAGAATCCCTGCTATTTCCAAAAGGTTGTCTTGAATCCTGTATGGAATCTTGAGCCATCCACCGGCCTCGATGGTTCCTGGATGATACATTTTAGGCGCGGCGATTATGATACACTTAAACATTATTCTATTAATTTGCTAAAATATTACAGGCGGTGTATTCTAGCAGTACCAGAGGGCGCGCATCTTCGTGTATTTAGCGATGAACCTGCGAAGTGTAAGGATCTACTAGAGGATATTATTGGTGACCGCGATATAATCATATCCTGGTCTACAGAAAAAACTGATATAACAGCCTTACATGAAATGTCGCACTGCACCGGCGGTGCAATAACTGCAAATAGTACTTTTAGTTGGTGGGGGGCTTATTTTGCTAAAGAGCGCGCCCCTAAAACTTTTCAGGCATTTTATCCCAGTTCCTGGGGTGAAGGTTTACCCAACCCTATAGGCGCGGTGCCCTTATGGGGCGACTGTGTTGATGTCAGATAAAATTCGAGGGCCGCAGCGCCCTAAGTTTATTTTTAGTTAACATGGTGATTCCGCTCTGGGATAACTTCCAGTACAAGCCGCATCAAATCACAGGTGTTAACTGGATGAAAGAGCGCGAGAACTTTCAGCCCGCCGGCGGTATTCTCTGCGATGAGATGGGTCTGGGAAAGACGATTCAGATGCTCGGCCTTCTGAAGAACTCTCCTGGCTCGCATACTCTTCTTCTTGCTCCTGTGGCGGTCCTAAATCAGTGGGCCGATCTTGCCAAGAAATCTAAGATTATGGTCTTCAAGCACAAGATAACTGCGCGGCATATGTCATGGGAACTCGATGGCCCCTTTCACATCAAGGCCCCCAAGCTCTATCTTATTGGCTACGAGATGGCCCGCTCGAAGTTCCAACTTGTCACGATGATGGCCTGGGACCGTATTATCTGCGACGAGGCGCACCGCTGTGCTTCAGGAAAGGGTCTAACGAATCTTGTCAATCAGATCACCGTTTCTAAGCGCTGGTTTCTCACTGCAACACCCATTGTTAACGGGATGAAGGACCTGACGACTCTCCTTGAAATGATCGGCCTCGAGGTCCGTGGCGCCAAGTTCGAGGATCTCGGTTCCATCATTAAGAAGTATGTTCTCGCGCGCTCGATGGATGACCTGCGCGCGTCGATCCCTGATGCACCTCCGAAGCCTGAGATTCACACGGTATCTCTGCCATTTATCACGGAGGATGAGCGCGAGTTCTACATCGGCATGTCAGGTGCTATTGTGAAGCGGTGGCGCGCCCTGGCCGCTGATGGTGGTGGCTCTGCTCTCATGCGTCTTCAGCTCTTCATGCGCCTCAGACAGCTCAGCGTTCATCCGCAGGTTTATATTGAGTCGCGGAAGAAGGCGATCGGATATCTCGGCTACAATCGTTCTGATTGGACTCTTCCAGCCACGAAGTTCGAGAAGATCTTTGAGTTGACGAAGACGAGTGCAAAGTGGATTATCTTCTGCCATTTTCACCCTGAGATGGAGCTTCTTAAGAAGGAACTGAAGGCTCGCCCCTGGATTCGCAATGTGTACACTTATAATGGCTCGATGAGTCATAATGAGCGGACAAATATTCTGGAGGCAACGAAGGATCCTCTGCCTGAGGGCTCTGCTCTTTCAGATGTGATTCTGATTCAGCTTCAGGCTGGTGGCGTTGGTCTCAATCTCCAACACTTTACACATATCATCTTCTCTGGTCCTTGGTGGACGAGTGCCCTTATGGAGCAGGCCGTTGGGCGGGCGGTGCGTATCGGTCAGAAGGCAACCGTTCAGGTCTATCATCTCCGTTTAGTTGAAGAGGAGAACATTAATATTGATAGGGTCATGATGGAAAAAGCAGAAGAGAAGGGAAGCCTCTGTAAGGCGACCTTGGAAATGGCATCTCGATGCATTTAGAAGGGTTACATATTTTTTAGCAGGTTTAAGTACATAGCGGTACTTAAATTAAATACATGGCTCTGATGGCTATTTAAGGTATTCTTCAATACGATCCAACTCATCCATGGACTTAATAAGAGTATAGTTAATATCATCATATTTAAAATTTTTTTTCTCTAAGATAATCCATTTTTTAACACTATTTTTAGTAGCTTCATTAAAACATGCACAAATAGGACCACTATTTACTGCTATAATATATTTTGCATGTGTAGATATTGCTCCAATATCTTGCATTTTTAAATCATCTGAGAAAGTGCATTTTATAGAGTTATTTACATAAGTCGTTGTTGCTACATTATATTTATTAGCAAGTTTTATACACATTGCGTCCATTTTTGATATATTATAGTTCAGTTGAATAGATTTTGGCTCTGCATTTATAATTAATATATCAAGATTGTGATATTTCTTATCGATATTATTATATATATCTTGTAAATAATCTTCTTTTTGGTATAATGATGTATTTATATTTAAGTTATTAAGTTCTAATATATTTAGAATATTCTTATAAAATAAATTAAAATACTTATCAAAATCATGGTAATTATAGTGTGGTGTATTATCAATATTGTTACCCATCCATAATTCTATAGCATCATTTGGTTTTTTACTTAATGCATGCATTGATACTACATCACTATCTATATATCTTTGTAGTTCATCTATATTTTTATTATATACATTATCATAATAATACTTTATTTTAATATTATGTTTTTTTAGTTCATTCGATATATTATATAAAAATTTCAAATTCAATATATTATCACCATAATGAAATTTATTATAAAAGCTAAAGACTTTATCTGCGCCACCAATATGTTTAAGAGGCTTTAATGTTCGTCTTTTTCTATATTTTTTTATTTTTCTAGTTAATCTCATTATCTATATACAGACTCTAAATTAAACGCTGTACCATCAAGATAAAAAATCATAGGGGTTTATTTATCCTTATATTATACAATTAATGCTTTTTTATCCCTATTTGCACCCTATGAACTAAAGGTAGATCCTGATAATATAGCACATTGATTGCATAATATCATCATATATAGCACTTCAAGCTCATTTGCCGTAGTATAATATACTATTATTTTTGTCTCCTGAATCCTTTAGAAACAATTCGCGAGGCCGATATAATTCCTGCGGTAGTACACCGTGAGCTTCGGCTGGCCCTTAGCATTCAGACAGTCCATCTCGGCGAAGCTGTTATAGCGCTTGCCATTATTGTTCACGATGTAAAGCTTTCCGTGGTAATCCTCGACAGCCACCTCGCGAATTATCTCACCACAACAGAGGAGCATTCGTCCCGTGCAGGTATTGCGGATGTACGGACGATCATAGTTCTTCTGCTCGTCGGTCATCGTGGCAATGTGCCTCTCCCAGTAGCGAAGGTTATGTTCCATCCAGTTCCCCACATTGAGCGTAGAGTTACTACACTTAGCAACACGCTCCTTCGCATAGTCCAACATCCGCTGGGGTGAAGTAACAACATCAACCTTTACGCGAACGGAGAAGCGCTTCATTAGCTGTTGGAGCTTCTCAGGGTCGCTCATCTCGGGCTTAATGGCATTCCACTCACGCTCCATTGTCGCATTGGCATAGGGCACAACCGTAACAGAGCCCTTCGTCGGCAGAGACAGGCGCCACTCGCGCTCCGTATTAAAGAAGCTCTTGTGGTAGGGCCGCTCATCAAGGCGGCCCGTGGCCTCGGTGCTCTCTGCACGCTTGACCTCGCCCCCAGCGACCGACTTTACCTGGAGAATCCCCTTACTTACGACAATCGCAACGCAGTAGTTCCTGTCGTCAAAGATCCACTTCAGCTTTGTCCCAACGGCACGCTTAGGAATGGTCGCCAGCTCGGCCTCACGCTCGGCATTCGCAATCTGCTTTACAAGCTCCTCCATAGATGCCTTCTTCGCCTCAAGCTCCGCACGCAGGATGTTGATATCGACAATGGCTGCCATCTTATTCGTAAAAAATAGAGGCTCGCCGACGCCTTCGATTTTTTTTGGCATCGAGCTTAAATGTCGTCAATATTGAGCTCGCCATCGGACCCGACCGCCTCTTCAGCCTCATCCCAGTCAAAGGCATCCTCCTCCTCACTAACTGTTGTCATGTTGAAGAAGCCCCTGGGCGCCTCAGGAAAGTGCTTCTCGAGAACCTTCACCTGCAGTCGGTTCATCACACCAATAATCTTACTGCCATAGGCCTCACTCTGCAGGAGAACAAAGGAGTTGGGGAAGATGGCGATCGAGTTATCTGACTTTCGCGCGGCGCCGGCGGAGCACTTGAGCGAACCCTTCAGAGCGGCAGTGATTGTCTTATTGTCGGTTGTCAGAAGCTCCGCGCGGCCGCCGCCAAAGTTCTTGATGACACGCGCAAGCATGACGCCTTCGATGACCTCCTTCTCCATGATGTCCTCAACAAAGGCACAGGTTAGCTCGCGATTCTTCTTGGGTCCGCCGCGCTCCTTGTTCGACTGCTTCTTGTGGCCCTTGCCGCCGGCGAGATTCTTCTTATGTGCGGACATTCTGATACATTACCTCTTGCGAAAGAGGTCTTCAAATTTTTAAAAAAATACCGCCATGTAACGGCTAGTACTAGCCGTTATAAAGATTTGCGACCCTTAGATCACATTCTTTAGCTGGTTCCAAAAGACAATCGGTGCAAGCATGATATACTGGCCGACATGGTAGTGCTCGTCGTGCGACTTGATCGGCCGGTTGCCGTTGTTCACAATGGCGTCGCGAGAGCTCGCCGCCGTGAGAAGAGTCACCTTTCCCGTCTTATTATTTACCATGGCTCCCTTGATCCAGGTCTCATTCTTGCGCTCGCTCTTCATCACAAACGACAGGCGCCAATCGGCCGGCTTCTGTGTGATTGGGAGAAGCCGCAGCTTTGTCTCCTCTGTTAGCGGCATAGTCGACCAGATCTCATCATTGGGGATTGCCTCGATGGCGCCTGTGTCAATCTCACGAAGCTGAGTTGCGTCAAGCTTGTATGAGAGCATGCCTGGCGGCAAAGGGCGCAAAGAGTCCTTCTTGTGGAGGCGGTAGACATTCGGCTTCTTTGAGTAGGGACGCAGCTCGAATGACATTTTGGTCGATGATAGTAAAAAATAGGCCGCGCCGCCGTTCGATTTTTATTTAGTCTCGCTGAAGAGCTGCCTTCTGTATGTCGCGCATCTCGTCGCCATGGTCCTCACCACAGACAGCGGTCATCTTGCCGCAAAAGGTTCAGGGCTCAATCCTTACAGGTGGTGCCGCACATATTTACCAGAGCGCGGGCCCCCGCCAGGTAGGCCTCGTCCTTCTCCACTAGCGCATTTTCGATCGCGACGGCCTTCGCGAGTGTGGCGACGACGGGCTCGGCAGCCTCCTTGGCGAGCGGCTTCTTGGTAACCTCTGTCAAGTGAAGCTCATTCGGTACATGTCCGCAGTAGTTGCTGTAAGGGTCAAACAGCTTACCGAGCCAGAACTTCTTTGACATAGCCTTCTTGATGGCATCTAGGCTGAAGTCGTCACGCGTAGGCATGGGGCGACCAAGGTCCTCCTCATCCCACTCGTCAGGATAGTCATTGAGTTCACAGAAGCTGTCATACCACTCGGTGCGAATGTACTCTGCAGCCTGCTCCAGCGTGTCGAAGGTCTTGTTGTTACGGCTCTCAAAGCCGCTGCTCTGCGTGCGCGTGATGTAGGTCACAAGGAACATTTTGCTTATACGCTTTTAGGGTGTGTAAAAAACTTTGGGCCTTTCGGCCGTTCAAATTTTATTTTTGTCTTTTTCAAAAGAGGTGCGAAAGCTGGAAGCGAGACCCACGCCATTCCGCCATAATGGTCCGCTTGGTATCAGCTTCAAACCCTGTAAAGTAAGGAGAAGAGATATGAGACTCTTCGCGACAAGTAAACTTTGCGCCAGGAAAGCGCAACTCCAACTCTTTGAGCTTGAGCGCATCAGTGGTTGCAGTGAGCGGCGTATGCATAAGCTTTCTAAGCTGATAGAGCGGCACTGCAGGCGGTGTAACTGTAATCTTGCCGTCCTTGTGCAGCGTCTTAATCCAGTCTTCATCGGTGGCAAAGAGCGTCTTAATAAGGGGTGCACGGCGCTGCCATGATGCACCACGTTCCTTAGAAAGGCGGATTATCCCACAGGGCCTGCAGGTGCAATGCTCCATGTTGTGGCAAAGGCCGCCGCCCTCAAAGACATTCTTGACCTCCAGAATGCCCTTCTTCGTCACAATGGCGACGCAGTAGGTGTCTTCATTGACCGATGACACCCACTTGAGCTTTGTCCCAATGGGGTACACCTCTGACTTCTGCTGAGCGTTTATAAGCTCAGCATCCAGCTTCGCAATCTGCGTCTCCAAGTCCAAGATCATTGAGTTGTAGGCGTTCAGCTGGAGGCTTAGCGACTCACGGGCATTCACGAGGGCGGACTTCTTGGCGGAAATGAGCGACTCAATGGAGGCGACAGACATCTTTGTATATGTTTGGTGTGGTAATAAAAATACTGAGAGGGTATCCCGCATTCAAATTTTTTTCATTACTAGCCGTTACAAGGTCTTTAGAAGAGGTGTGAGAGGTCAATGTAAAGCCCGTGCCATTCCGCCATGAGCTGAGGCTTCCCATTTGCGAAGGTTCCGAAGCTGTCAAAGAATGGCGCGGAGATGTGCGCATTTTCGCAGTAGATGTTCCCGTAGCGAATGTTGTGCTTGTAGGTGATCTCGTACTGCCGGTCCTTCGTCGTCAGTACAAACTTCGCCCCAGGAAAGCGCTTCTCAAGCTCCTCTAGGCGACCCCCATCCGTGAGCATCGTCAGTGGCTTCATACTGAGCTCCGTGATAGCCTCATCAGAGTAGTCTGCGAGGTGAAAGCTTTGGTTGGAAGCCTCAGCCTCTTCATTCTGCATCTGAATGTAGGCGTCATACTCCCTCTCTTCTGCCGCGTGAAGCTTCATATAGAGCACCTTTAGATTAATCTCGGCGTCGCGAATCTTATTCTTAATCTCGGTGACCTGTGCGGTGTAGTAAAAGGGGTTCGTCATCATTTTTGTAGTAATAAAAAAGGCCACTCGCTCTTCAATTTTACCGCCATGTAACGCCAAAAGAAAAACGATGTCGTCCTACCCAAAGGGTGCTGAGCGTGTACAGTATCGCCGGACTAGTCGTCTTCTTTTTTATGGGTTTTAGTTTTTTTGGGGGGGGGTTGGGGGATTACCAGTCGCTCGGACCGGCGGCGCGCGCCTTCTTTGCAGGGCCCTTCTGGCTCAGGCCCTCAAAGCGGTTCTCTGACTTGGGCGCCGCGGGCCGCCAGCGGTCGCGCGTGACAGGCAGCACATTCCACTCAGACTTCCACTCAGGCTGGTTCTGGTGAACGTACTCGCACTTGTGCGGCGCGCGGAACTCGCCTTTGGCGTCAGTGTACTCGTGGCCCCAGCACTCAGAGCAGGGCTTGTTGCTAAAGCAGCCGTCCTTGCCGTCGATTGCGTAAAGCCACTTGCACGGCGCGAGGATGAGCTTCTTTGGCGGCGGCGCCGCGCCGCGCACAGCCTTGGGAGCTTTGAGCGACTGGCGGAAAGCCAGCTCCTGCGAGTACTGCGCCTGGCGGAGCGCCTCAGCCGCAATGGCACGCTGCTTCTCGCGCGCGGCCTCGGCCTCGAGGCGCTTTCGCGTCTCCTCGACCGTCTCGCGGGCGCGCTCCTCAGCATAGAGCGACTCATTCCAGCAGCCCCATGATCCGTGCATGAGGGTGGTGTAGTCGTCGACGCACTGCTTGGAGCGAAAGAGGGGGTGCTGCCGGCAGTTGATGCCGGTGCACGAAGTGGCGGGGTGCCACATGTTGACCGTAAAGTTATTCTCGCGGTCGGCGAGGCACAGGTTGCTGATTGCCCGGTGGCGCTCCTCGAGGGAGCGCGGCGGGTTTGAGATCGTAAACATTTTGGATGCTTTTGCCGAGATTGTGTGCGTGTGTCTCGGCAGACGCTTTTTGGGGGCAGCCGGCTTCGAATTTTTTTTGGAATCGAAGCGGCTTTGGCGGCTTTGGCAAAGCCTTGATGGGGATGGCAAAGCCTTGGCAGGCCTTTGGCAAATCCTTGGCAGGCCTTTGGCAAAGCCTTGGTAGCCTTTGGCAAAGCCTTGGTGACCCTTTGGCAAAGCCTTGGTGGGCCTTTGGTAAAGCCTTGGTGGGCCTTTAGCAAAGCCTTGGTAGCCTTTAGCAAAGCCTTGGCAGTCCTTTGGCAAAGCCTTACTAAAACCTTGGCAGCCCTTTGGTAATGCTTTGACACCCCCTTAGCAAAGCTTTACCAAAGCTTTGCCAAAGGCCCGCTAAAGCTTTGACACCCCTTCACAAAGGCTTTGTCAAAGGCCCGCTAAAGCTTTGCCAAAGGCCCGCTAAAGCTTTGCCAAAGGCCCGCTAAAGCTTTGCCAAAGGCCCGCTAAAGCTTTGCCAAAGGCCCGCTAAAGCTTTGACCCTTTCACAAAAGCCTTGTCAAAGCTTTGACAAAAGCGGTAAAAGTCAGTCGACGCCCCTTCGATTTCAAAAAAAAATTCGAAGCCACTTTTCCCCTCAACCATCGATACGGTTAATACTAGCAAACAGTAATCCAGCAATCAAAATGAGCTCTGCCATCATCGCCCCCGAGTCGCTCCTTCGCACCATCGCCTCGCTCCAGTCGGAGCTGGCCGCCCTTCAGTCCGCCCTCGGCGTCGAGGGCGTCGTCATTGCACCCGCAAAGGGCGCGAAGGCGAAGAAGGTGAAGGACCCCAACGCGGAGCCAAAGGAGCCCAATGTGTGGATCAAGTTCACGCAGCGCGTCGGCGCCCTCATCAAGGAGGCGAACCCTGACAACAAGGCGCCCGCGACCATCGGCAAGCAGTTCTGCTCTTTCCTCAAGGAGCAGAAGCCCTATGACAAGTGGGCCGACGCTGACATCCTCGACGCTTTCACCAGCTGGTCGCCGCCCGAGCAGTCTAAGATGGAGCTCGCAGGTAAGACGAAGAAGGCCTCCAGCTCGGCCTCGGAGTCTGGCTCTGTCAGTGACGCCACGGAGCGCAAGAAGCGCGCGCCGCTCAGCGACGAGGCAAAGGCCGCGCGAAAGGAGAAGATGGCCGCGACAAAGGCTGCGAAGGAGGCCGCCGCCGCGCCCGAGGTCGAAAAGCCCATCGAGGACATCGTCGCGCCTGCGCCGGCACCGGCAAAGGCCGCCTTCAAGCCCAAGGTCGTGGCAAAGCCCTCCTACACCATGGAGCAGCTCATCGACCTCGACGGCTTTGAGTTCGAGGGTGTCTCCTACGGGCGCAACTGCCGCGGCGATGTCGTCAACGAGGACGGCTCCTACTTCGGCCACTGGAACGGAAAGACGGTGACGAAGGGTGCCGCGCCGGCCGATTGGGCTGCCATCCAGGCCGCGATGTAAAGCGACCAACCCCCAAAACCAAATACAAAAAAGAGGCGCAAGCCCACCTCTTTTTTGTTTCGTTCAATTCTAAAATAAAATCGACACAGTCCGCTACCCTTGGTGATACTATCACATCGAATCAAATGGAGGATTATGAAAAGCGCCGCAAGAAGAAGGATAAGGCAAAGGAAAAGGCGGGGCAGTACTCTACAAAGCATGTGCGTATTCAGATCGCTTTGGCTGAAAAGGTTGCAATGAAAAAGTAAATTTGAAGTCAGCCCCTTTATTTTTATTGAGTACCATACAACACGACAAAGATGAACGCCTCTATCAAGTCATCAAGCAATACCTTTTCGAAGCTGCCCTATGACACAAAGCTTCTCATTGCTGAGTTCCTGCCGAATACACACGTCTTCAATGATGTGCTTCGGCGTGACGAGCGCGTCTATAAGAAGTTTCCCAAGGACTATGCGCTCAAACACGCAATCATCGCCAAGCGGATTCACTACGAGACCATCGCTACGCGCCTTAACCAGTTGTTGGGCTGCCTCACACTCGGTCCGCGTATCGTGCGCGCTCAGAAGGACCTCAAGAAGCTCTTCACCTTCTTTCTAGACCCCTCAACCGCAATCATCTTTACGCACCAGCTATCC
>Ga0136644_10002601_pt1 | contig 13733 bp, 13 predicted proteins | sample C_130820_EF_Meta_FD_94780 | JGI IMG/M metagenome (GOLD analysis project Ga0136644, IMG submission 94780) | Freshwater microbial communities from Lake Croche, Canada to study carbon cycling - C_130820_EF_MetaG (v2) (version 2) | ecosystem: Environmental > Aquatic > Freshwater > Lake | place... | reverse complement strand
TCCTTTCTTGGTTTACGTTATAAAACACGTGTAAAGATTATAAGGATTATCAATATTATTATCATGAACCATAACGTTGAGCGGTTCAGTAAAGATGTTAGTATGAATAAAGATGAATGGAAACAATCTCTGGATAGAAATGATGAATATAGTAAGTTGTATAAACGGGCTTTTGCTAGTTTGAAAAGAGAAACCAACGCTTATTATTACATATATAATAAAACAAGCGAACTGTATGATGAGATGTGTACTCATTCTGAGAATTCAGAACGATATATTGAATTGAATACGAGACGGGGAAAATTATACAGGATCATGTATGAGAAAGAAAAAAGCATGAAATTACTAGATCTAGAAGTCACTATTTTGTCTGATTATTTGGATCACTATCTTTCCATAGCAAATCGGCATATGAAAACATCAGTGCGTAGTCGTAGTAATTTCTTTACTAAGAAATTCTATTCTGTGAAGCAAATTACGAAAGCCAAACGTCAGCAGGTTGAGAAAGAAATCTGCGCGATTTGTTGCCAGACACATTCATATAAAGATCTAATAGAAACCACGTGTGGCCATGTGTTTGGAAAGCCTTGCTACCAACAATATATAGAATCTAATAAAGCAGGAAATATTGGGTGCTGTCCGATGTGTCGTACAAAAGATTATGATTTCCTGGTCTATTCTTTGAGAAAATAAGTGGATTTACATAGTTTTACGTTTTTTAAGAATCAAACAAAAGAAAAAGAAATCGGAGGCGAATTTTTTTTTGGACATTTATTTTTGTCCATTTTTATTTTTTTGATTGGAGAATATTTTCGTGGTTTTTGGGGAATTGAGTTTTTACTAAGCGGTGCAGTTATTCTTGTTTTTTTAGATAAAAAGTGTCTGCATAAGAAAATAAATACTTTTACTACTGAATATGTAAAACCATTTTGGACATTTTAGGAGAATGCAACCGTTTAAAATCCGGTTTAATAATCCTGATCAAAATAATATAAATGTATGTATATATAAAAGTTATGGAAAAAAAATTTGAGTGTGAGTTATGCAGATACAGTACAAACAGCGCTAAAGACTATGCTAAGCACCAACAAACAAAAAAACATAAAACTGCTGTTTCAAATCCCGAAAAGGCGTTACAAATCCAAGAAAATACCAACGTGTTCCCCTGTTGTTTTTGTGAAAAACCTTTTAGAAACCGAGTAACTCTTTGGAGACATAAACCTAAATGTGATAAAAATAAAGGAACCGAGACGGTGAATGAATTGAAACCAGAATCTCAGAAAGTTACAAACGAAATAATAACAAATGAAATTGTGATGGAAATATTGAAACAGAATAAAGAGATGCATAATTCAATGATGGAACAACAAAAAGTGTTTATTGAGCAAAATAACAAACTAATAGAATTAACTACAAAACAGAATACAACCCTGATTCAAAACAACACAACCAATAATACAACCACAACCAACAACAATAGTTTTAATCTCAACCTTTTCTTGAATGAGCAATGCAAGGATGCGATCAGTATCACTGATTTTGTAGAATCATTAAATCTGGATTCATCCGATATAAAAGCTACTGGGCAATTAGGATATGTATTGGGTATCTCCCGCATTTTCATCAATAAATTGAAAGAAATGGATGTCTATGAACGCCCCCTCCATTGTACAGATTATAAACGAGAAACTGTCTACATAAAAAATGAAGACACGTGGGAGAAAGATAACCAGGAAAAGAGCAAACTGCGACATATCGTTAGCAGAATCGCGCGAAAAAATCTAGAACAGTTACCTGCATGGCAAAATGAAAATCCTGATTACGTGACTTTGGATACACCGGAAAACAATGAATTCATGAAAATATCACTGAGTTCATTAGGGGGATATAGTAATGATGAAGAAAACAAACATGTAGATAAAATCATGCGAAATGTATTAAAAGAAGTTGTGGTTAGTAAGAATTGTCTTGTTGAAATTTAGTGTTTTGTTCTAACTGTATAGATAGGTGTCCTAGAAACAACGATGTAATAATAACAAACGTGGCTTTATCTAAATATACGGATCTACGTACTAGTTCATTCAAGAAAACGACAGCTTCAAAATAATAAGAAAAGGCAACTAATGATGGACCCATTGGACCATATGAACTCGGTCTATAGATCCGAATAGCGCCATTCAAGAATATCCAATACGCCAAGAAACGTTCAAACAATACATCCTCAATATGGTAATGTTTGAACATAGATAAATGAAGAGTATTCAATGTCGGCATTTTTACAATTTTTAATATAGCAAGTGCGCATAGAATATCATAATAGCCATTTATCGTAATAATGGTAGAAATCATAATAGAAAAACTATTAATATTTTTATATTATTTCTTGTAATTGATTTTTATACTGGAATGTCAGTAACCTTTTTTACAGTGCTGGTTGGATCAGACACGGGTAATCTAGTAGTACTTGTACTAGTACTAGTACTAATACTATTACTAGTATCCGTTTGAAGAGCTGATTTTACTAAGTTATTATCCAATTCATTATCCAATTCATTATCTAAGTCATTATCCAATCCATTTTCTGTATTTTCTTTCTTTATTTTTTCATGGAGATCCAGCGTCTTTGTAATACGTTTTTTAATATTGTGCTGTTGTAAATAGTATTTTCCGATGTCAGCAGTATTCGCAATACAGTTCATAATCGTATTGTAAGAAAACCCACATACTAACGTATCCTCATCCGATGTATATTGAACACTGTACCACCAATAAGGTGGAATAAACAGCATATAACCCTCTTTCACCTCAAACTCCAGGAATTTAACCTTGTCCATTTCATGCATGTATTTTTTCTGTGGTTTCCAGACATTGACAGGAGACCAAAATTCGTAATTCTCATAATCCTTGTTGACGTATAAAAACTGGGTACTTTTCCAGGGAGTCATTTTCACACTGACCTTTCCTGTATTTACGCAGAGATATTGGCGATAGCCAGTGTGGTAGCGTAACGGCGTTACCGTATTTTTAGATGCAGTACAGACGTCATATTGGGAAGTCGCAGTAAAATAGGGTTTAATAAAGGAGTCATTGGCTTTGAAATTGGATATCAGGCCAGATTCTTCTAGGAAGTCATCATTCTTTTCAGTAAAGTATTTGGATTTAGGATCAGTTCGCATAAGGTTCGTTCCAGTTTGGAAAGGGAGAACAATGTAGTCAATGGCATTGTCTAAGGTACTAGGACCAGTGCTAACGCTAGGACCAGTGCTAACGCTAGGACCAGTGCTAACGCTAGGACCATTTACAGTTGCCCAATAATCGTTTATATCTTTTACTTTGATCTCAAAACCTGAAAACCCATTTTCTGAAAGAGTATCATAATTTACTTTAGCAAAAAATTCGGGATGTATAGTTTTATATTCAAAAAGCACCGGTTGCTTAATTTCACATACTTCACTTAAGTGTTCGTTTGTAGAATAATCCATTTCATATATCTCTAAATCCTCGCTACGCTTATATTGATGAACAATGTGAATGTAGAGAAAAAGCAGAATGAGAAATAATAAAATATTTAGATAGATTGTCATTCTTTAGGAAAAAATGAATATATATGTATGGTGGGTGTTTTTTAGATAGTTAGTAAACGAATAAATTATTTTGTAGGATAAATATATATATAAGTTGAAAACATGGCCGCATTTATTGTTTATCCCAATTTGTTAGCTAGAGATATAACTACTACTGTAACTTCAGATGATTTTATGACGGCCGCAATAGATGCTTATAATAATGAGACGAGGGATATTGTATTGAATCCTACAGCTGGACCTGGAGTTGGAACTCCAATAAATGTTCATTTAGCTCAACCAAGCAATGATCCTGCTACTGATACAGCCTTAGACAACAACAAAGGTGTAATAAAAAATATGTTGGAAAAATTAGTAGAACTTAGTGGCAAAGATGGGGAATCAGTACAATTATTTATTACTAATAAAGACAGATTTACGCATTATACTATTGGCACTCAAAAGAGTATAGTTCACGAGTGTTTTAGAGATTCTAATATTATCGGAATGGATGGTACAACTATAAATTTGACCTCGGCCTTAGGACAATCTTTAACTGCAAAAGCAGGAACAGCAGCAACAGCAATAACAACAGCAACAGCAGCAGCAGCAGCAGCAGCAGCAGCAGCAGCAGCAGCACCAGCAGTAGTGCCAGCAGCAGCAGCAGCAGCAGCAGCAGCAACCTATGCAGCTGACGGATATGATGTTGGAATTAGATATTACACAGATAAATATGGTAAAAAATTAGTTAAATTAAAGATAGAAGAATTAGCAGTTCCAGAAACGGTTACACAGGGATCAGATTTAGATACATCTCCTGCGGTTAATAACAAATTAGCAGCAGTAAATATAGCAGCAAAAATTGATGCTACCACGGGTCTTAGTCCTGTAAAAAAACAGACGTTTACAGATTTTTATAAAACAGATCCCGGAGCAAATATTTCTGCAAGATCAACGTTCTATTCCAATACAGTAGGAAGTGCTATTTTTGATCTAGAAAAGAAAAGAGATGCAGCGGTACCAGGAACAGATATAAATAATATTGAAGAATTTATTACGTTTTTGTATACGATGCCGGACAAAAAAACAAAGTTACTGATGGCGGGAGATTATACGAACACCGTTGGAGATATTACCGGGAGCGTATATGAAGTGTACAAAGCATTTATGGCTGATATAGGTTATACTACTACTGCTGCTGCTACTACTACTGCTACTGCTACCAGTGCTGCTGCTGCTGCTGCTACTACTGCTACTGATAATAATTATATTGCAATAGATGTTGAAATAGACGGATTAATAAGAGCGCTTAATAGTACTAGCACTAACGCATTGAGACAAAAAGCTTATTTAGAAACTTTAAAAAAAAATGCAGCAGGAGCGCACGGAACTAATTATGCAGATTTAATGGTAAATGGTAAAATAACAGAAAAGAGAAGAGAAGCAATAATAAAAAATATAAGAAAATTAGCAAAAGACCGTATACCTCCAGCCGGTCACAAAACCGGTTTAGCTGGTACGCTGGTAAACAAGGATTTTACATATAGCTTTTTGAAAATTCCTATGACAAATGCTGAAATTAGCGCAGCAATCATTCCTGGTCCAGGTGTAACAGGCGGTCGCCGCACAAGAAAACATAAGAAGTCCAATACAATGAAGGGCGGAAGACGCCACAGGAAATCTAGAAGATCCCGAAAATATTAAGATTAAGGTCAATCGGTAAGTAATTTTTAATTATAGACAGGAGACCCATATCCTATTAGTGAATAAATAAATTTTTTCACGGATAGACCTTAATCACTATCATTAATTTTGGGAGCCAAATAAAACGTCATTTTTGCATCCACCAACGTTGGATCCAAAGAGTAAATAATTTTCATCGGATAGTTCTTCATTAACTGTATCTCCATGTTTCTAGACACTTTATGATAAGCACAAATATTATTCAGCATCGTCAAACTAAAAGACAGTTTCATCTCCTCACCCTCATTGATCGCATAACTATCCAAATCTTCAATATCAATATTTACACTCATCTTACCCATCCCTTCAGCAAATGATTTCAATTCTATCTTCTCCTCACTGCACTCAATATCAATACAGTCACCGAACAAACGCAATTGACCAACCAAACCCGCAAACGTCACTGCAGGAATCGTCAATTCAGCATCACATTCCATATCAGGTATCGCCATCAGTTCATAGTCCAAGTCCATCAAAGGTAGTTCAAAATGTTTATCAAAGACAGTCTTATCCTCTGAAGTAAAATGAATGAATAGCTTGTCATTGTCTTCAGGATCAAAGACCAATTGAATGATCTGGTTTTTCTCACGCATATTTAGAATTTTAAAGAACAATGTAGAATTGATACCGAGAGGAATGGCAGATCCATTGGAATGTTCATACTGATCAAACCAACCACAAGGTAAAATGAATTCAAAGACGGAGACACGGGCAGCATCCATAGACTGCAAATACATACGATTTTCTTCAAACTGGACATTTACATGCTCCGTGAATCCCTTGATATGTTGGAACATAGCAGAGAAAACCTCGGCCTTTTGACTGTTGCTGATAATGACGTTCATGGTTGATATATTGATAAGAAAGGATGTTTATTCTTTATTATCTTATGTTGAAAATCATTCAATTTTTTAGAAGGGCAGCGTCCATCAACGCCGGACTCTCTTTTTTATCATACAATACGATTTTTTCCTTCACTAATGGATGTATAAACGCGGAAAGCAATTTAGAAATATTCTGAAACGTAGCAGGAGTATAATAGATATGCATATTGGTCAACTTAGATGAAAAATCATTGTTACTTGCCATACAGTGGTGTAAAAACAATTCAACAACGCCTTTGTATCTCTCCGCCGCACTAATAGTAAACGAATCTAAATTCACATGAGTACTATAATCACCATAATGTTCAATACAATATTCAAAGCAAACCAAGATATAGGAGACAACACGTACATAATTATCAGGAGTAGCAAAAGTTTTAAAGAGAGGATAGTTTAAAAAGACGCGATTGGTATTAGGAATAACAAAGACAGTTTTCGCAATAAGATCATCAATACCTATAGCAGCAGCAATTGTGGCTGCACAATCCATCTTCTGCTTGGTTTTGAAAAAGGTGTTCTTCTTATTATCGCTATAATACTGGTTAGTTAATTCAGTAATTTTTTGATTAAAATCAGGTTGTGATTCTGTGTTCATAATATAGAATTAGAACGTTATAATTCTATATTTTTTACGCTAAATAAATTATTGTTCAGATCCAGATCCAGATCCGGATTCTATTAGTGCAGATGGATCGTTGCTAATTTCAAACGTCTGGTTTTCAATAGGTTGGTTTGTAGATCCTAAATCAGAAAGAATATGGATTCTCTCCTCCAACAAGGTTTTATTTACATCCATAGTATAGGATTGTAACTTAAGGACAATGTCTTTTAGATTTGCAACCTCTTCGGCGATCATATCAAAGCGGTTGCTAAATTCGGCCAATACTTCATTGACCGAGTCATCCGATTGACTCATTATGATCGGGTTAGGATCATTGTTTGGGCGCACCTCATCAAAATGTACGTGTTTTTGCTCTTTAGATTCTTTCATAAAGCGTTCCAAATTCAATAACCTATTATCTATCACTGCGATGACTTGTGGAAGGGTGAATCCAGATGGTTGAGCAACATTGCTACTATTGCTTTGAATCGTATTACTATATTGTGTTGAAGAAACAGATTGGGGGGGCGGGGGAGGATTACCCGCAAAGGCACGGCGGTTTTTTGCAGAAGCATTAGACTTACTCATGTTTGTATAATATACAATGAAGACGGATGTCTCTAAATGTTTATAAACGTAAAAAGATAAAACAGAAATTAAAATATAGAAATAGTGTTTTACTAGTATGTATAAAAGACATTATGCGCGTAGAATTAATCAGTTATTCACAGTCACCGCCAGTTTCTTTGAGTAAAAAAGGAGATGAGAAACCGAGTCAGAGTCTGCAGGATCTAGTAGCCTATTGTGCCCGAGTATCTAATCCAGCGAACCAACAAAACACCGAAACCAACGAACGCCTGATTAACTATTTAACAACGAATCAGCATTGGTCGCCACTAGAAATGGTGAGTATTTGTTTAGAAATTACCACAACCCGAGATATTGCGAGACAGATATTAAGACATCGTTCTTTCTCATTTCAGGAGTTCTCACAAAGGTACGCAATAGCAGATTTAGGAATAGAATATAGAGAAGCACGTCTACAGGATACGAAAAATCGCCAAAATAGTATAGAAATCCAGGATCCGAGAATCCAAGATGAATGGGATGATATGCAAGAAAAAGTTGCTGAAATTAGCAAATTTGCTTATCAGTGGGCATTGGATAATAAAATCGCAAAGGAACAGGCTAGGGCAGTGTTGCCCGAGGGAATGACGGTTTCAAGACTCTATATGAACGGCACATTAAGGTCATGGGTACATTATATTCAATTACGTAGCGCTAATGGAACACAGAAGGAACATAGAGAAGTCGCTCTAGAATGTGCAAAAGTAATTGAGACGATTTTTCCGATGATCCGTGATTTCATAACTATCAAACCTATTTAGAAACATTTATTTTCTATAGGGTTTCTATACAATTAAAATAAAAAAGGATGGAAATATTGCATGAAGTAAAAGATTTGAATAGAAAAACATTCCTTTCTCATGTGTTTTCAACAACTGAAGAAGGAAAGGCTGAGGTATTAAATGTAGTTCAATATTCATTGATGGGTGTTGTGCCCGTGGTTATTTTGAACAAATTGATCCAACGATTTATTCCCGAAGCCGATCCAGAGAAATCCTCTTTAGAACTTTTAGTAGAAATTTTCATTCAATTGGTGGTGATGTTCTGTGGTATTATTTTGATTCATAGATTGATTACCTATATTCCGACGTATAGTGGATTCAAATATGAGAACTTGATGTTGACCAATGTCATTCTGGCTTTCTTGATTATTGTATTAAGTATTCAAACAAAATTAGGCATCAAGGTGAATATTTTGGTAGATCGCGTCAATGAATTATGGAATGGCACAGATGGAAAAGAGAAGAAGGAGAATGTGAGAAATGGAGTCAGAGTGAGCCAACCCTTATCCAAGCATAGCCCGAGTCAAGCAGATTATTTAGATAATTCAGGAACTCAATCAGGAATGTTCCCACCAGCACCCGTAGCAACGACCCGCCAATCAGGTGCATCAGATATGTATGATATGATGATGCCTGGACGTGGAGCCAATTCTGGACCTGATTATGGATTATTGAGCGGACCCATGGCGGCCAATAGCGTATTGGGTGGCGCATTTGGATCTATGTTCTAAACAATTGATTTGTTAAGATAAATATAACAAATCAAGTAACGTTGTAGTAATTATTCGTTTTTTTCAAGTGATTTAGCATACAAGAGAAAGAAGATAATTTGTGTCCAAACACTTCTGCCGCATTTTTCCCAATCATGTAATCAATAAACGCCTTTTCCTCAAAATTGTATTCGGTAAGTCGTCCTTCGTCTTTAGTTATAACTGTATTTTTAATGTCAGCGTTGTTTAAATCAATCAATGTGTCAATGTTTGTAGTGGCTATATATATTTTAAGAGACGGATTTTTAAATCTAGATTTCAGTCTATCTAACAAATCATGTAATGTTTCAATAGTATCTAATTGAAAATGTCTTGTGAAATCAATTTCATATCTATAATGAATAAAATTATATTGTTCATTTTCTTTTACTAGTTTACTTGTTATTTCATGAAAGACAGTTAACAATTTTTCACAAGGCGTTATTAAATTATTAATGTTATCCACTATTTTACTAAACTTATAAACACACCAAAATTGTTTTATTATGATATATTCCGATCTTATGGCAAGAAGCTGATTTAAAATATCAGAAGTTGAGTCAAACATTTTATTAGCTAAAATAGATTCATAGTTGTATGTGTTTTCTGGATGAATTTCTAATTTATTAAAATCAGTAAATAATTCTTTGTATTTTTCAAGGAATGAAATATCAAACAGATTTTCAAATTTTTCATTATACCAAGATAGTAAATCGGGATTTCTAAAACTACAGTACCGAAATGAAAAGTTGATATTGTTAATAATGCAAAAATTTACAGCACAGTTAATATCATAAAATTGATTACATAACCCACCGAATGTGTCAAATATAAGTATCATTACTGTATTACACTATTAAACTATTAAACTATTACATTATAAAAATATATTTGTATGTACTTATTCTTTGTAGTAATACTTGTGCTGTTTTGGTATTCAGTGTATTTTTATTTACTGTTTGTATTCCAGTAATCAATGTATTCTTTTTGTTGATCGGGTGTATTGTATATTTTAAATTCATTGTCTTCAATTAAATAATGATCAATATAATTCTTGGGTATTTTATAATGTTTCTTAAATTCATTATATAAGTCATAAATGTTCTTATTTACCGTTAAATTATCGGGGTAAATATGTATAGGTTTTTCAAAAATTTCGCCTAAAATTCTGTCCCAGTAACTAATATCAGAGAAAAGTAATTTTATAAAGATTATATTATTCTTTTCAATTCGTACATAGTTTTTATCAAAATCAAATTTTTCAAACAATGGTAGATTATAATGTGTTAATACTTCATTTATTGGATGATAAGATTCAAATAAATACATTTCATTATCATTATACCAATTAATAATTTCTGTTACCGTTAAATCTTTGTAATTTGGTAAAAACCTTTTAATATTTTGAAAAAAACTAGAAATACTTCTTTCTATGGGTGTTCTATAAGAATCAATAATGTATATTTTTTTATATTCAGCGCTTTTGTCTATATAATCAAAAATAGATCTATCTTTTTTTAAATTGTTTAACCAATATTTATTATCGTGCGTATGAGAAGTATTGTAACCATTATTCTTTAATGTTTCATACAATGTCATGCTTCCACATTTTCCGCCACAGTAAACAAAAACATCAAATGTATCCATTGTATAATATAATCAAAACATTAGTATTTTTTATTGTTTACTAATTATTTTTATTTTTATCAATACTGCGGTTTTACCATTCCTTAGAATTTTAAGTTAAAACGCACTCTATGTGGTTGCGGATTTTAATTTTCATTGGTGTAAACAGTTTTATTAATTACAAAAACAATATCGTCGTATCTGTTTTTGTTTTCTCTTAAGTCATACGTTTGTATATATTTTTTAAGACGATCAGGAACTTCACTTTTAAGCTGGTCAATCCAATCCCACTTTTGTACGTCTTCTATAATTAAAATTCCATCATCTTTTAAAAGTGGGGAATAATATTTAATAAACTTCTTCATGCTTTCTAAAGTATGTGGCCCATCGTCAAGAATCATATCAAATATAGTTCCTTTGTTCAAAAAAGTAGTTGTTACATAGTTTTCATCGTAAGCATCAATTGATGCGTGCAATACAATCCTGTTATTGTTTTTTATTTCATTCCAAATTTTTTCAGTAGGAATTATATCTAAACCATAAACAGTTGCGTTTACAAAAAAATCATGCCAAAGTTTTATACTTCCTCCATAACAAATTCCTACTTCTAAAATATTGGTAGCACTTTCTTTTTTACCTACTAATAAATTTTGATATAAATCTAAATATGAATGTACTGTATTTTTATCGGTTCTTTCATTATTAACAATATCTTTTAAACTCATTTTATATTTAATATTGATAATTTATTTTGTTCTCTAAAGTCTATCAGTTGAATTTATAAATATAACTAAAAAAATTTAGATCAACGTTTGTTGTTTCCATACGGCAATATTTTCAGTAATTCCCAAATTATCTACTTCTGTAAAGTTGTATTCTAATTTCTTAGATAGTAATACTTCCCAATCATATCCATCATAAATATCACTGTCTTTACTTTCTTCATACATTGAAAGAATCGTATCAGTAAAAGATGCGAACTGTGTTCCAGAAATTTTATAAAACGATGTGTAATAATATTTTCTATTAATAACTTCTTCTTTTCTTTTAAAAATATTTGACTCGTTTACATAGGTATCAAAACAAAAAGAATCATTAATCCAGTACCTCCCAGATATTTTGAAAAAATGGTTCATATGAATAGCCAATCTGTGATCTTTTATATATTGTAGTACATAGGCCGTCTGGGCTAGTTCGCCATATAATTTATAAGCTTTATTATTTGTATAATCATAGATATCTAAGTCGGTTGTAATATTTAAAAATAGATCTGTTTTCTCGTGTAGCGTAGAATATTGATCTTGAGAAAAGTCGGAATTATCAAATAAAATAATATAACTATTTGGAATATGACATCGTATAGATTCAATGGTTTGTAATGTTTGGTCATATCGTTCTTCAGATGTATAGATAGATCTTGAATCTGAATAATTAAATCTATTTGTAGAGACGATGATTTTGGAAGAGATAAATACGAAATTTTGCGGGGGTTTGGTTTGGTTAAAAACATTGCCAAAATAAGAATCCCAAAAAGAATTAAAATAAATGGCAGGATCAATTGTATAGAAATAATCCTGTTTTTTCTCAGATACCTGATTCCAGTTTTCTGTTAGCCAATCAATAGTAGGAAAGGAATAGGAGTTCTTATATTCTGAGAGTCTACTGCTTATGACACTCGGGAAATTCTTTTGTTGATAAAAGATGGGTAATTCAGTTATCATCATGAGAGTAAGTGTGTAAGAATAGGTTTCTGGCCATAGCGATGTTTCTACCCATAGATGAGGTTTGTGTTCTGTTAAAAGTCCATTTAACTCTTCTATGTTTTTGTAAGGATATTTTTCAATAAAATCGCCGTCTTTATCAAAATACGGAATGTTTCCAAATAAAACAATGCGAATATGTTGTTTATTTCTATCTTTATTTTTATTCTTTTGATTCTGCTTTTTTGCAAACAATACCAACTGTTCTATGATATAATATCCTTTTAAATTAGATATATTTCCTAGAAGTCCAACAACTAAATCATTTTGACCATTTTCTATTCTTTTCAAAAGGTTACAATGATCAGGTAACTGTGCAATAATGAATTTACTCTTATTGACTTTGGATCCAAATAATGCAATATTTTGTTTGTGTTGAGTGATAACCTGATTACATTTTTCTATTGGAAAAGAACACGTCATTGTATGATTCATGAGTTCATGATAATAGCCTTGCGCAAAATCATAGAGAAGACTATAGTCATGTGTAATAGCGCTAACTTCTAGACCTAAAGTAAACAACGAATCAAGAAAGGGTTTTTTATGGCCTATAATAGAATTAATAAATATTTTGCTCATTATGTTTCTCAAATTAGTAACAAACGCAATGGCTTCATCTACAGTATAGACTTTCTCTAACATAAATTCATCGTTCACATAGAAATGAATTCCCGTTGAAAACTGTCTAGCAATGAGAAAAGGTTGTTTTGTTTTGTATGCAGTTATAATGCTGTTTAAAAATAGTCCACAACCTCCACCATAATTAGGGAAATCAACTATGAAAATAAAAGGAGAAAGATCATCAATAGTATGTATGACGGTTAGACCAGGAAACAATGGTTGATTAAATGTTTTTTCATAGGACAATGTATTTGGATTACTAGGTACGCCTAGTGTTTTGTTTTTTGTAAAGTTTTTGAATGCAGGATAATCATTATCCAGAATTGTAAAGGAAAAGTCATAGTTAGTCTTAGTCACCCTATTGTATTCTTTTTTAATAGATACATTAGAACCAATTAACCCCCCTTTTTTACCATATTTATTCCAATGCATGAATCCGGTTTCTTTAGATAATACTGTTTTATCATCTAAGCTGTTGGCCATCTTATAATAGAGCCAATCAAAGTGTACGTCTTCATAGAGTTCATGTTCAGGTGACCTAATATAGTTATTGTTTTTTCCAAAGAGATTCCAAAAACATGCAGCGTCTTCTAATCCGGAAAAGGAATACCAACAATTCTTGTATTGTTTATAAAAATACTCTATGTCTAATTCATCAATAAATATACCATAAAGAGAAAGATCTATGCATCCATCTTTCGTAGGAAAGCACGAAAGTTCCTCTTCATTATCGTTAAAGATTGATTTTGAAATAGCTGACGTTATTTTTTTAATATA
>Ga0136644_10002600_pt1 | contig 13739 bp, 11 predicted proteins | sample C_130820_EF_Meta_FD_94780 | JGI IMG/M metagenome (GOLD analysis project Ga0136644, IMG submission 94780) | Freshwater microbial communities from Lake Croche, Canada to study carbon cycling - C_130820_EF_MetaG (v2) (version 2) | ecosystem: Environmental > Aquatic > Freshwater > Lake | place... | reverse complement strand
CACGACTCGCTCGTATGGGCCAAGGACTATAAGCTCGACAGGAAGACCTTTGCCGGCTACAGCTACGGCCAGGCCTATGAGGGGGCTGACGCCGCCTGGACCGATATCGAGTTCGACATCTGGGGATCGAAGCCCGATGATATCAGGAAGCATCCGGAGAAGATCGTGACCGGCATGCGGGTCTGCCGCTATTACCAGCCGCCGAAGGGAAAGGGCACTTTGCCGGACATTGTCCAGAAGCTTCTGGCCACCCGAAAGGCCAAGCGCAAGGAGGCTGAAAAGGAGCCGGACGCCTTCAAGAAGGCCTTGCTGGATGCCGAGCAGCTGGCCTACAAGCTGACGGCCAACTCCCTGTATGGCCAGCTGGGCTCCCCCACCTTCAAGATTCGCCTCCAGCATCTGGCAGCCTCCGTCACAGCCTACGGTCGAAAGCAGATTCTCTTCGCGAAGGCGGCGATCGAGCAGTTCTATGGACCCGCTGCGAACCGACCGGATTGCTCCGCCGAGACCGTCTACGGTGATACGGACTCGCTCTTTATTGGCTTCAATGTGAAGGATCCGGTGACAGGCAAGCCCCTCGAGGGTCGCGAGGCGATTGTCGCCACGCAGCGGCTTACGGAAGAGGCCGGTAAGATGGTCACGACCTGTCTGAAGCCGCCGCACGACTTCGAGTATGATAAGGTGTTCTCGCCGTTCATTATCTTTAGCAAGAAGCGCTACGTGGGCAACAAGTACGAGGAGTCGCCGGACGACTACTACCAGAACAGCATGGGTATTGCCACGAAACGTCGTGACTATGCCGGCATCGTGAAGGTCATCTATGGCGGTGCCATCCGTATTCTGCTGACGGATCGGAATCCCGTAGCCGCCGCCGCCTTCGTGAAATCGAAGCTGATGGACCTGGCCGACGGAAAGGTGAGTCTGACGCAGCTCACAATGACAAAGTCTCTCCGGGCGGAGTACTCGACTCCTACGCCACCGGCCCATAAGGTGCTGGCCAACCGGATCACGGCCCGTGATCCAGGCAATGCGCCGGCCTCGGGGGATCGCATCAGCTTCCTCTATGTGCTACCGGAGGCGGGGCAGACGGTCTCCAAGCTGCAGGGCGATCGCATCGAGACGCCCACCTATATGAAGACCAAGGGTCTGAAGGTGGACGCCAAGTTCTATATGGAGCACCAGCTGATGAACCCGATTTCCCAGCTCTTCTCGCTGATTCTCGAGGAGCTTCCGGGCTGTCCAACGGGAAAGGAGGAGGATCGAGAGTACATTGCCGGCGAGTACCTCTTTCGGGAGGCGCTCGATGCCTGTGACAAGGGGGCGCGCAAGCGTCTGGCGGCGAAGCTGGGTGTCACCGTCGAGTCGACGGTTGCGCCCAGACGCTCGCCCCGTATCGCTGTCGAGAACAAGGTTGTGGAAAAGCCCAAGACGCAGGCCAAGCTGACGATGTTCGCCGAGAAGTTTCTGCTTGACAAGCTCTCCAAGAAGCCGAAGTCTCCTCGGACGTCGCCGGAACCGAGTCCCTAAACCACTAATAGAAGGGGTAATGAGCGCCAGAGCGCTTCTGGACGATGCCGAACGCCACGACCACTATAGGGCCCGCTGTTTTCAATCGGAGGCGAACTCTGCCGCTAGAAAAGGTCAGCTGTATGAACCTTCTTTTGTTGCCGCCGACGTCGCCGCCTTTATGAGCGAGTACGCGGAAGCCACTCCGCTCCTACAGGATGCCCGTATTCTTGTACTACATCCTTCTGCCGATAGTGGCTTTCCGCATACTCGGCCAGGGAATCTGATCTGCATGCCGGCCGGCGCCTGTAGGAAGACTCTCGAATGCCGAGAAACTCTGTTGCATGAGGCGATTCACTTGCACCAGCGGGCCCATCTCAATGCCTGGATCGAGCACTGTAGAGAACAAGGATGGGAGCCGATTTCTTCGGAACAGATTCCTCCACACCTTCTGAAAAATATCCGCATCAATCCTGACACTATCTCGCTGCCATTCTGGGCCTGGAAGGGTACTCACGTCCCACTTCCTCTTTTTTCTGGAGATAAGCTGTCCGCGGTAGATATCCGCTGGCTGAACCTCAGCACAGGAGAGTTATCTGGCCCGCCTACTTCTTTTACTGTGAAGTATGGCGCGCCGTCGCAGCCAGAGCATCCGTTCGAGATTCTTGCCGTCAACTATGCGTCTGCTGGATATAGGAGCAGTGCTGATATATTTAACGCCTTCCAGTAGATGGAGATTGATCTCCATGAAGTGGGAATACCATTCAAATCGGAACTCACGGCATCTATACCTGAGACCCTGATTCCGAAAGAACTTATCGCAGGAACGCTCATATCCGCTACAGGAGCTACAAGATGTCGGCTGGAATATAAGGAGGCCGTGAATCATGGAAGCTACGGGTATATACAGAGAGTATTGCGAGATGGAGTGAGCTGCGTTTGTAAGCGCCCTCTTCGCTCAGGTGAGAGCTTTGCGTCAGAGGCCATTATACAGCTTCTGGCCGGTCGTACTCTAGAGTTAAAGGGCATCTATTCCGCGGTGCCAAAAGTTCTGGACATCTATAGATATGTCCGTGAAACTCGTTTCACTATGGAATTCATAGGGGGTCGTTCGGCTCTAGAGGAGATATTCGAATCTCCAGATCCTGATACGACACTTCTCCAGATTCTTGCCCAAACCTGTCTCCTATTAGCGATTCTGGAAGAGACGATTCATCTCGATCATCGTGATCTGAAAATGACGAATCTCTGGATTCGGAAGGCGGCCGTTGACTATCGGGTATCCATAGGGGGTTCCATATGGAAAATCGCCGCGCCCTTCCAAGTTGTTATTCTCGATTTCGGATTCGCCTGCATAGGCGATGGCTTCGGTAAGACCATTGTGAATCTTGGAGATGTGATTCCTGATATGGATCCGTGCCCAAAGGATGGGCGCGATCTATATCAATGTATTATGAGTCTCTTATCGGTGGAAAAGGTGAAGCAGCGATTGACTGCGGAAACGCGGGCCATGCTGCAGTCATGGGTTGGCGCTATAGGTTCTTTAACATGGACCTATCTAATAACGGCGCATCCGCGCTTTCGCCTTCTTAATCTACGCCCCATGAACCTCCTGTTGACCCTGTCTCAGCTTGGAGGACATATAGCGCTCAATGAAGCGTAGCTCGGTCTTTGGCCGTCCACTTTTCTGTAGCAAATATAGAAAATCTTTCGGTGTCAGTAAGGTCTCCGATAGATTTTCATCGACTTCTTCTAACTGTATACGAGCATCAGGGCGTTGCTCGACGCTGTTTCCTGGGCCTTCTCCGCCCTTTTGAGTACCTGAGGTACCAGAGGAACCCGAGGCACCATAGGCTCCATATGCGCCGTAACCTGGGCCTGATGGTCCGGATGGTCCGGATGGTCCGGATGGCCCTTTCGGGCCATGGCCATTTAAGTTTTCTGCCATAATAACGCCGGCGCTGAAACCAATAGGATACTGCTGTAAGAATCCTTCTCTGTAGCCCTGTGAATAGGTTTGTGGGCCTGAGGCGCCTGAAGGCCCAGAAGGCCCTGAAGGTCCTAAAGCACCTAAAGGACCAGAAGGTCCTGAAGCCCCCCCTCCAGCCGCGCATTGAGGATATACATCCGTCATGACTACCGAGCCAGCAATCACCATTGGCCTCTTCATGCTACAAAAGGCATCGTGCTCAACACCTATAGCCTTATCCGACATTTCCGCAAGAATCAGTTCCAGAATCTTGATAGGGTCGCGAAGCCCAGTATCGGTCGCCCCCTTTTTCCCAGAGCCCGCGCTTGTTCCATTTACAAAACCCTCAGCATATCCGTCCTTTGATCCATCTATTTTTCCATTTATATATTTGTTAACCCCGCTTGGCATATTAAAGATTCCAGGGGGAAACTTCATTGGTGACGTAAAGTCGGCTAGGCTTATAGCTAGAAACGCGCCTCCTAAAATAGCAATCAAAGGGAACGGAAAATTTCCCAATAGATTGAGCATACCGTTTCTCCGGTTGCGAAGTCGTTCCGCTGCCTCATCAGCCTTTTTCCGATTCTCTTCCTCCCTTTTCCGATTCTCTTCTTCTTCTCTCTGTTTTCGAGCCAGTTCGGCGTCCTCATCGGCCTTTTTCTTTCGAAGTCGCTCTATTTCATCATCGTCAGCGCGACGTTTCGGCGGAGGATCATCGTTATCAAGGGCATTCTTAGCATCCTCATCCGCCTTCTTTTTATTTTCCAGGTCCTTATCCGCCTTCGCTTTAGCGTCCTTTAGTTTAGCATCTACCGCATCAGCATCATCCTTACGAGCCTTCGCAGCCATCGGATCAGGAGCACCCGTTTTCGCCAAATCCGCCGCCGCCGCGTCACGGTCTTCAGCAGCCTTTTTTGCCTTTGCAACAGCATTTGTATGGGCGTCATTGGCAGCCTTTGCCGCCGCCGCAGCCGCATCTACGTCATCTTTTGTCTTCGTAACACCAGGGTCTCTGGGAGGCTTGGCCGCTGCCGCCGCCGCATCCGCATCCCCACGCTGTTTCTGTAGATCTGTGCGCGTAGTATTATTACCATCTATATCCCTATTTACAGAATCCCTTTTCGCCGCGGCTGCAACTGGATCCTTCGGTGGAGGATCGCGAGTCTTTGGAGGCGTTGGCGCGTCCGGTTCCGGCGTTTTCGACTTATCCTTTGCATTGTTCCCCGCATCCTTTGCATCCTTTGCGGCTCCTTCGGCAGTATCGGCCTTTGTACGAGCATCTCTCAACTGACCTTCAACCCTATCAAGATCCGCTTGACGATTTTTAAAGGATGCGTCCGCCGTCGTCGCGTTGCTTCTTGCATTTGCTACGGACGCCGCCGCAGTCGTTGAGTCCCTCGTGCCAGACATTGCACCAGCCGCATTTTCCTTCGCACCCTTGGCACCTGCATTAAGAGTATCACGACCACTTCGTATTACTGCGCCCGTATTCGACGCATGAGCAACCGCACCATCTGCTGCATCAGTATTCGACGGCTTTGATACCGGATCAAGAGCCTTCGCGTGTCCGTCGGCCGCCTTTAATGCCGCAGCATTTGCAGAGTTTGCCGCGCTTTGTCTATTAGCTGCCGCCGCCGCGCCATTTGAGCCCCTCGTTAGATCACTTGTCGCCGCACCCTTGTTATCTTCGGTATCTTTATCCTTGTTACGAGCTACCTTCTCTTTTAACCGACTCGTCGCAGCATCACGGGCCTCCTTTGCCTTTGCTCTTTGTGCAGCCTCCTCTCTTACCTTCTTATATTTCACGTCGTTTTGCTGCTTCTTTTTCATACGCGCGTTTTTGGCCGTAGCCGCTTTTCGCACAGCATCGACGTTTCTCCGTGTTTTTGTAACCTTTGTTGTTCTAGGAGGAGCTCGGGCTGCGGCGGCCGATCTACCCTTTACAATATCACGGGCCTGAATCTTTGTCCGTCGTTCGATGTCGACTTTCTGTCTTTCAAAAGCTTCCCTTTGCTTTTCAACTCTGACTCTATCAGATGTGGCCTTGCGCGCATTAACAGTCGCCTGCTTCATCTTAGCCAGCCTAGCCGAGTTCGCCTTTCTCGAAGCCTCTACTCGGTCGCGTGCCAACTCCTGTGGTGTTTTTCTTATCGGTGTACCGTCAGGGTTGGTACCATCCTTGTCTCTCGGTCTACCGCCAGGTCCATCCGGCCCATTCGGTCCATCCGGTCTAGCATCTGGCCGAGTGGATGGCCCACCTGTTCTTGGATTGACTGTAGACCTACGGGATGCACCTCCTATATGGTCCTTTTCCATATCCTCCTTAAAAAAGGGGGATATTTAAAAGGGTTTGTAGATCCTACGCAGCGTGTTAGGCTCGTGACCGCCATTGCTCACCGCACACGTTACAGATATAGACGAATTTCAGATTCACCGTATCGTACTTGAGATAGATCACATCGCGCTCGCCCCCTCCATTGCTTCCACAACCGCCGTTCGGGCACTTAATCATCGTCGTGTGCGGATAGGTGTTGTCGAGGCGAGTGAATTCATTGAGCAGAATCTTGTAGCCCTCGCTGGAGCGCTCCTGCACCAGCTTCTCCACGATGAGCCCGCCCTTCTCCTCGGCCTCCTGATGACCACAGTTACGACATAAACGGGTCAGATTATTTGCCTCCGCATCTAGGAACATATAATAACGACAATGCGGGCAAAACTTCATTGTCTCTCTATACCACGGGGTGTTAAAGTGGCTATGGGCAATTTTATAGCGACGCCGCTAACGCCATTTCTTTTAATAGCAACCAATCCGTGGTCCCCGACATGGAATAGATTAGCCCCGTATATGTCTTATCTTCAGTATGAGCCTGAACCTTCGTATTGAGTTTTCTCAAAAGTTCGTCCTGGAGTTCGCAGAGCACGTCCTTGAACTCCTCCCAAACGGGCGGACAGGCGTCCCGTTTCAGCCGGAGAAGGTCCCGAAAGGAGAGGCTCAGAAGCCTCGACTCGATGAATGCAGTATAGTTCGCCGCCCTCGGGTCCGTGAGTTTCACGGTCTCATAGGTCGGCTCATTCACGATCGGGTTTTCCTCCAAGAGGCTCTGAATCGTGAGCAGCATCTTACTCAGCGTGATGGCCGCCGTCCAGGCCGGACCCTTCCAGGTGCCCAGAATCGACAGACACACCTTGCCCGTCACATAGAGATTCGGATGAAAGCGGGTGGATCCGTCGCTCGTTACAAAGTTCACCCTTGGGCTCGAAAGCGGATAATCCGCGGGGAGCTGGACATCAAAGATGAGGGGGCAGTCCGCGTAGGGCGTGCCCTCGGGCCCAATAATCAGGGCCTTGCCCTTCTTGACATCCGCCTCATTGAACCAGTAGAAGATGCGGTTTTTCCGCATGGCTTCGGACTGCACTTCCTTGATTTCGTGCAAGATTCGCTTGCTAGTGTTAATCATGATTGGTATGGTATCTCAAGCGGTCTTTAACCATTCGAGGATGCCGTGAATCATCCCGGGTCCCCGACCCCTTATGTCGGCCCACGATTAGCTCTTGGCATCTCTGGTCATGATTATCGACTTTACGTGTGGCAAAATTGGCTGCGTTAGTCGCCGGATACAGTAGTTACAATGGCCACGAGTAAACTCGACCACCCCCTCACAAAGTTCCTGAATGCCAGGATCACAACCGACTCTAAGTGTGCCACTATGACCTGTATGGCCGCCGGCGGTGGCAAGTGGTTCATTGCCGATGAGCACTATCCAGAGTTTATCCGACTTATGCACGACTATCTCTTTATCAAGAAATTCGCGCCTAGGTCGTTCGTTGAGCAGCCCCGCAAGGGCGAGCCAAAGCCGCTCTTGATTGATCTTGACTTCCGTTATCCAGTTGACGTCAGCCTTACGCGCACCTTTACATTAGAGCAGATTGGCAAGTTCTGTGAGCAAATCGTGCTCGCTCTCAAGGCCTTCTTTACGATGGAGGCTGATGAGCTCCGCTTCTTTGTTACGCTCAGGCCTGCGCCGTATCGGTCCGGCCAGGCGACGAAGGATGGTATCCACATCATGTGTCCTGACATCGCGCTCAGCAACGAAAAGCAGAAGGCGGTTCGTAACTGGATGCTGTCTCAGGATACGGTACGCAAGTGCTTTGCGGACACCGGGTTTACGAACGAGCCAGAGGACATCTATGACGAGTCGATGGTACGGAAGCAGGGATGGATCTTCTATGGGGAGTCGAAGCCGAATATCCCTCCCTATAAACTTGAATCCGTGTATCGCTACAGTGCGTCAGACAATGAATGGGACAATGATCCTACTCCCTATACGGCAAAGCAGCTCATGACGTTGCTCTCAGTCCGATATGGAGTTAAGAATGATACAAATGTTGTGCGCGAAGAGGCTGCAGCTGCCTATGCAGCAATCCAGGATTGGGGAGCACCTCCTCAAGTCGTTCATGAGCAGACACCGGAGGAGGCTGCGCAGCGCAATGAGACCCTCCTCGCCCTGCAGGCCTACTCTCCAGGCAACATGGATGATGAAGAGCGTATCGTCCTTCGTCGCCTTACCATGGAGTGTCTTAAGGATGAGCGCGCATCCAACTACGACACGTGGATTCGGGTTGGCTGGTGTCTGCACAACATTGATCCAAGCGAGGATGGCTTCCAGCTCTGGATGGACTTTAGCGCTCGCTCGACGAAGTCTGCAGGCAATAATACGGCCCAGCTGAAGCGTGACTGGTTTCATGGATGGCGAAAGGAAGGTGAGGGGCCTCGGCTCACGGATCGCTCTCTTAAGAAGTGGGCGCGTGAAGATAACCCGGATCTATACACCGAAATCGTATCTGAATACCTGAGCTCATATATCAAGAATGAGCTTGAGCCGACGCATCACCACGTGGCTAAGCTCATGAAGAAGATGTATGGGCCTAACTACGTTGCATCCAATCACGCAAAAGATACCGTCTGGTATAAGTACGATGACTCGGTCAATATGTGGCAGAAGCTGAACCAGGGCATTGAGTTGCGAATGAAGGTGAACACCGAGGTGGCAGATAAGATTAGTAATGCCCGAAGCACAATCAGTGCGAATAACGAGGTTGATCTTCAGAAGAGAAAGGATTTGATGAAGGTTGAGATGAATCTTTACAGCAGCGGCTTCGGCAACTCCGTTATGGAGATGGCGAAGCAGCAGTTTAACGACGAGCGGTTTGAGGGGCGTCTCAACATCAATCCCTATCTCTTCGCCTGTCACAATGGCATCCTCGATCTCCGTGTGCCGGGCGCCGATGGCCGGGACCATGTAGTCTTTCGCGACGGTCGGCCAGAGGACTACGTGAGCTTCCTCGGTGGCCAGAATCTTCCGGAGATGGAGGCTATTAGTTACAAGCCCTACAACCCTGAGGATCCGGCCCAGCTGGAGATCGCCGACTTCTTCTCAAAGCTGTTTCCGGACAAGGATGTTCGGGCCTACACACTCCGCCTACTCGCATCCTGTCTCGAGGGCACGAACAAGGAGCAGTGCTTCTACGTGGCGACCGGTGTGGGAGGCAACGGAAAGTCGAAGCTGGTGGAGCTGATGCGGATGACCTTCGGAGACTACCAGACCTCACTGCAGGCGACAGTGCTGACCCGGAAGCGTCCGGAGTCGGGTGCGGCGAATCCGGATATCATGGCCGTCAAGTGCCGCCGCTTCATCTATCTCCAGGAGCCGGATGACAAGGAGCCGATCAACACTTCACGCATGAAGCAGTTTTCCGGTGAAGACATGGTGGAGGCCCGCGCCCTGTATGGCGACCAGGAGAAGTTCATGATCATGGGCAAGATGATAATGATGTGCAACAAGCTGCCGCCGGTCACCACGATGGACCGCGGTACTTGGCGCCGTATCCGCGTCATCGAGTTCGTCAGCAAGTTCGTGATGCCCGATCACCCCGAGTATCTCTTGAAGCGCCCCAACGTCTTCCTGATCGACCCGCTGCTCGACAAGAAGCTCCGCACTTGGCGCGAGCCCTTCCTGGCCCTGCTCGTGCACATCTACGAGAAGGAGTATCTGGTGAATGGTCTGAGCCCGGTGCCCGCGGCCGTGATGCGCGCCGTCGACAAGTACAAGGAGAACTTCGATCTGTATGCGCGCTTCCGGGGCGAGCGCGTGCGTCTTCCGATGACGGAAGATGAGCGGACAAAGTGCCGTATGGAGCCAATCTCGACGAAGGCGATCAAGTCGATTCTGGCGTCCTGGAATAAGGATGCGAAGGTCTCGCTCGACTTCGACACGGTAGCGAATCGGCTTTCCGAAGAGTTCGGAGAGCCGATGAACGGAAAGCTTTGGCCGGCGATCATGGTCTTCTCGGACGATGGTCTGGTCGCCGAGCACGACGCGAAGCACGAGGTCCATGTGTAAGAGCAGGCCACACATTAGGCAAAGTACTTCAGAACTCCCGCAATCATGACACCAAGTATGATTGCGCAGAGTACGACAACAGAAGCGGCGGTTATTTTTTGATCGGAATACATGACCACATAGATCAAGGCGACTAGGAATAACATTCCATATGACGCAAAGAAGATTAGAAAGATCCAGTCCTGTTTGGTAGCCAGGCCCCAGGCCGCCAGCTTCGACGGCTTCTTTGCCGAAGAACGGTCTCGAAACTCCGTATTCAGAGTATCGGTCTCCGCCGTGAGCTTCGTGAGCTCATTCTGCAAATCGATCTTTTCCTTATTCAGAATCTTCGAGTTTGTAATCGAGCCGCCTTGACTTCCGTTCAATTGCTGGTACTCTGTAAATAGGTCTTCCGTTTTTGCCAACGAGTACTTCAGTACGGTGATTTTGCCATTAAGATCCAGGTCACTCATTCTATCGTGTCGTGGTAAAGTTATCGTCAGGCACTTATCATTTGCGCAGCATATTACCGGGAACTGGCAGATGTTACTGTTGTATCTGGTATAGCTATGCCAGGCGTCGAAGCAGTGGCCCCCGCAGTTGTAGCCGGGCAACTCGGGCACGACGACTGGCCCATAAACGCCGCCCAGAAATCACCGAAGCTCGGGTTCGACACCTTGCTTGGAACCTTCTGTCCGTCATCGTTGAACCGGAATCTATGCCAGTACTTCGGGTCGCGCCGGGCAGATGTGAAGAATACACGGTTCACTATAATGGCCGCGATCAAGGCAAGGGTCAAGCCGGTAACGTAATATGTGAAGGCCGGGCCGACCTGGCCCGCCTTCTTAAAATAGAATACTATGGCCGCGATCAAAACCCCAATAAAAAGGAGCTGCAAGGTAAAGACCGTGTCCATTTTGCTGTTGTACTGCCATTCATTGATCTGCACCTGTCTATTGATAGAATCCGATGAGGGCTGAGGCATTCTATCGAGATTGGACATTTAGTTTCGCGCGATATAGATTAGGAGTCCGACAGCCAGTAGATTAAGAAACCCATAGTACCCAATATAGCTGGCGGCGGTCGCAACCTTTTCCTCGGAAAGCGCAAGCACGTCGTTTGGATCGGGACGCATCTAACTTGAGATACTATTTATAAACAAAATAGAGCACGACGCCAATAAGGGCCGCTAAGACAATCCAAAAGGAGATTGTGAATTGCTGCATTAAAGCTGATAGACCCAGGTCGTAACTTGATCCGATGCGTTGCACGAAAATATAGATGCCCATGAGCTGGAACAAATAGGCGATCGATATGAAGCAGAGACCTGCCGAAATGCCGATCAAAATCGAATAGGACCGTGGCCGTATATCACGCTCGATCGGGAACCAGCTTTCGTAATAGCTGGTTTGCTTGTCCTTTACTGTACTGAGCCGCTCCTTTGCAATCTCTATGTTTCTTTTCTCTTCCGCGATCTGTTTCTGTAGGGACTCGATCTGTAGCTGCGTGTTGGAATCCGCCGTGGCCAAGCCAGTAAGGCCGCGAATCTTTTCTTCCAGGCAGTTGCCGGTATTAAAAATATCAACTTGTATTGCGGGTATCTCAGCGGGAGTTGGAAGTCGTCTTGGTGGTGTTCCTAATGGATCTGAAGAGAGAGCGAGCTCTTTTCCATTCTTCCACCCATCAAAGGCGATTTTTGTTCCTATACGAGCTACAATATCGGAGCTACAGGCGCTCATTCTACTTAGGGAGCACATACCCGATAGGAGGTGTAGACGCCGGCCGATGGACTCGGTCGTGTAATCTTGACAATGTCGCCGGGGCTCAGTGCCATTAGCCGCGCAATCATGTCCTCATGGAAACGGATGAGCGGCAGCTGCGTCTTCGAGTTCGCCCGAATCGACTTCAGAAACTCGGCATGCGTGTCCTTCGGGACGATCTCATGCTTCGGAACGAGGGCGTGCTTTAGCGGATTGTGAATCAGCGTATGGGCCTGGAAGAAGCTCACGTGCAGCTTCTTTGATAGCATGTAGGTCGTGGCGATCGTGTGAAAGGCATCGACGACGGGCTCCAGCGTGATTACGATCAGCTCCGTTGTCTCGGGATCCACTGGATCGGACTCCTCGGGATCCGTAAGACCGCTCATGAAGCCGGCCAGACGGAGCTTGATCTTCGGTGCGAACTCCACACGGCACTTCATCATGCCCGTATCGGTGGCGGCCTCGGCGGTCCGCTCGAGATCCATGCGGAAGGCACCTGGGCCAGCGGCAGCCATGGCGCCGATCTCGAAGGGGCCGAACTTGTTGAAGGGGGTCACGTTGAACCCACGGTCGCCAAGAACCTCAAGAAGCGTTTTACGGCTATGATATAGCACATCAAGCGTTTCGTAGTCCATGCCTGGCTTCTATTGGAATGGTGTGTCAAATTTTACTTAAGCGGTTCAAAAGTCGCTTCCGTCAAGTGCCAGGATTAATAACTCCAAAGGAGTTATTAATCCAGCCTACTTGACTATGTTTGTGTTGTAGGCCATGTTAAATGCCTCTCATAGAGAGTGATTTAACTTGGCACACCACGTTACACGTTAGCCCTGCTTCGTCACCGTGACTTTCGCAGCCGCATTATAGGCCTCTTTGGGCGGTCCGCCCATCTTACTTACATTGACCGCGCTCGGAGAAGGTGATCGGGACCGATTATTGTTTCTTGCCGCCTGATTCGGTGATGGCGGAGGTGCGTTGAGCCCAATCGAGCGCATGGCCTGGGCACTCGTATCGACGGCAATCGTGGGCGGTGCGCCCGGAACGGTCGGTGGAAGAAACTCGGCACCCGATGCGCCGACATTTACCGGGACGACCAAAAACGGCTGACTTGAGCTCGATATATTGACGGAGCCACTCGCTGCAGGCGCTGCCGCAGCCGCATTAGAAAACGGCACATTCGCCATATTGTCTTCTCTGAGGTCCGACTCGACCGGTTCATCGCGGGCCATAGGCGCAACACGTGCTGAGTTTCTAGCCGTATTAAGAGCCGTCAGCGCATCGATGTCCAGGACCTCGGCCGGCTCTTCGGATCGCAGAGGCGGCCCAGCAAATCCAATCGCAGCATTGGCGAGGCGATTGGCTCCCTCAATGGACTCCTCGGCCAACTCCTCATCGGCACCCAAGGCCGCCAAGTCCGCCGGTGAGGCCGCAACCTCCTCTGTAACAGGCACCAGCTCCGGGACAGTCGTCTCCAATAGAACGCGCTCCGGAAGAGGCGCCGACGCCAGTTGCTGCTGCTGATCCGCCGTAAGCGACTGCAGCTGCGGTCCCCTGAGGCGCGTGACATCCTTGTCCGTAAGACACCGGATACTCATATTGAGGTAGGTGGCCAGCTCCTGGTCTAGGAGCTTCAGAGCATAGGGAATCTCGACCTTTGAGAAGGTCGTCAAGCTCCGCTTCACCGGCGGCAGAATCTCCAGCGTATTTGCCGTATTTCCTATAAATTGCATGGGCCCGTCGCAGGAGGGGCACAGGAAAAGCCGATCCTTTTCATTGTAGATCGGGATCGAGCCGCAGCCGTTACAGTAATAGGTCTCATAGCCGTCCGCCCGCTTCATCATGGACTCGCGCAAGAATCCGGACACGCCGTGGGCTACGATCGCGTCGCGCTCCATCTCACCGATACGGAGACCACCCTGATTTCCACGACCCCCCGTCGGCTGGTGCGTGCGCTGCTCTCGGCGCCCAGCTCCGCGCGCATTCCACTTGTCTTCTACGAGGTGCTTGAGACGCATTCCATAGACATTGCCAACGAAGACCGTGGTTGGAATCATCTGTCCGGACATGCCGTCATACATCAGCTCCTCTCCATTCGGCTCCATGCCCAGCGAATCCCTGAGGACCTTG
>Ga0136644_10002599_pt1 | contig 13743 bp, 12 predicted proteins | sample C_130820_EF_Meta_FD_94780 | JGI IMG/M metagenome (GOLD analysis project Ga0136644, IMG submission 94780) | Freshwater microbial communities from Lake Croche, Canada to study carbon cycling - C_130820_EF_MetaG (v2) (version 2) | ecosystem: Environmental > Aquatic > Freshwater > Lake | place... | reverse complement strand
GACGTCTGGCCAAGGACAACCTGGATGGAGCCGCAAACCAGGAGTACGCGGATGAAGTTGGACGCTTTGGTCATGGGAAATCAAATCGGTTGAATCTGGGACAGCTCAGGTCAAGGCGCAGGGTTTAGCTTGATGACAGAACGCAAGGAGTTGGGGGCCGAGACTACGACCTCATCTTTATCAATGGCAACAACCTTGTAGGTGACATTGCCAAGATTCAGGGTGTCGCCGGTCCGTTTGCCGACAAAGGACTTCTTGTCCCATCGATAATCGAGGTCAGCGGCCCACGCCAGGGTCTTGGAATATGGCTTGTTGGTTGATAAAGTAATGATTTCGTCTCCGTCGGTCAGGGCAATAACCACCTCCGGGGCGGATTCCTTGGCACCCTTGATATCTCGGAGAAGAAACAGATCGTTCTTGCTACCGACGTTCAGGGAGACGGTGGTGGGACGCCGCTTCGAAGCTTGTTTTTCGTAGGTACGGGTCACTTCAAATTGATAGCGGAATTGACCATCCGCACCGACGGGTCCGAGGTAATTGATTTCCAGCGGCAACGGTGTGGCCTTGGTGTACACCAGACCGACAGCACCTGTGGAATCGGTCACCGGGTTGAGGTTTCCCCCCTTGTCCCTCATCCAGGTAACAGGATTGAACGTATTGTGGGTTCCGGATAGTTCGATGGCTTCAGGCTTGCCGAGGCGCGCCAGCGCGGCTGCGCCCACCGTTAGATCGACGGGTTTGAGAGGCTTTTTCTTGCCGGAAACTTTCTTTTCCAACTGCTCGTCTAAAGCCTGACGGACTTCCTGGACATGGAACGCCATCAGAAGGGAGCCGATGGCGACGATGAGAAGGACTGCTCCCAGGACGAGTTTCTCGTAATGTTTGGTGAGAAATTTCATTCCGAACCGTGATTACTGGCCTGTGGTTTTGACGGGGGCCGCAGAAGCGGCATTGGTTCCCGTGGATGCGGCGGGTGTGGTCAACTTGACAATATCCAAGCCAATGGTGACCCGGAGCAACTTGGGCTCCAAAACAGGCTCATTGGGCCGGGTGGGCGTGGCAGCAACCGCGGGTTGTTGCATCCGTGCGTAAGGACCCACGCCGTATCGGGCGGCCATGGATGGGCTGACACCACCGGGTAGACCCACGCCTGTCATCGGTACGCTGCTGGCACTGGAGTCCGCAGCCACCCCCCGCTCCACGTTCAAGGTTTTGATGTTGTAAGACGCCGGGGCATCCTTCAGACCAGCGAGCACGGCGGACAGTTCGGAACTAAACCCCTGAAAGGATATTTCGTAGGGATAGATGGCAGCTCCGGTCACGGCGTTGGTGGTCACTTTTTTCGCCAAAAGGAAATCAGTGGAGGAATTGGAGTCGTTGGTTCCCACCGTGGTTCGCTTGATGGAGACCAGCGAATGAACGCGGGCTGAATACAAAATGCGGCACAGCCCGGTGATATCGTCGAGGTGAAGGACGAGCGGAACCAGGGCCTTGTCCGGTATCTGGAGGACTTTGCGTTGCTCTCCAAAGGTAAAATCGTATTTGTCCGGCAGCTTGACACCGGTTTTTTCCGCTTCGCGGACCAGACCGGCAAGCCGACTTTCCAGGAGTCCCTTGAATGCGGCGTTGTCGAGTCCTTCCGGCTTGGCTTGAACTCCGAACCGTTCACGGGCGGCCTTCTTAAAATCCTCCACCCGCTGTTGTTCCTCTTTCACCTGCTTCAAATTCTCCGGGTTGGGAAAAGGATCAGCAGCAACGATGGCGTCCAGGGCTGACGTCTTCGTTTGAAGATCGCCATAGGCGGTTTGGGCTCCATCCCAGGATTGGTAGAAGTAGAAACCAGCGGCCAGAAGGAATAGACCGGCGACGGCCAGGCCGACAACGAACAGGAGATTGCGTTTGATCCAGGCCATATCAAAGCTTGATGGGACGCTTGAGTTTCAAGCTGATGGGAAAAGTAAAGGTGGGAGTGGTGTCGTCGACCGTCTCCAAATTTCCATTCAACTGGGTCTCATTGGAGTCGAAGAGCGGGTCGGCCTTCAGTTCCTTTACCAGCTGGTACGGAATCTCGGCGTTCCGCTCCTTCTGCTTCAAATTGACGGCCCGGATGGTCAGCCGAAGGGTGCTGAGTTCGTTGGTCGATCCGGAAGGCTTTGGTTTTTCGGCCTGGGTGGCGGGAGTTGCTTCCGCCGTGGGTGCAGCTGCGGCGTCGCCTCCGGCAGCCCCTTGAGCTCCCATGGCGTAAGGGCCGAGGCGATAGCGCTTCATCATTTCCGGGCTCATGAAAAAGCTCCTCGGGGAGCTTTCCTCTTCGGCCGGTGCGACGTTGACCGTCGGTTCTGTGGAGAGGAGAACATCCACCCAGACACCCACGGGAACACCGTGTTTCTGGCGCATGTTCTCTTCGACCGTCAGCATCGAACGGCGCAGAGAGGTCAAAATGGCAGGCCAATAGGAGCGATTATCAAGCCATTCCCCCAGCTGATTGGCTTCGCCCGAGGCCTTGTTGAGCTTGGCTTGTTCGGACTCCAACTGGGTCTTCTTGGCTTCCAAGGGCGCCAGCTGTTCGCCGATCTTTGCGGTCGCCTGCTGATAGACATCACCGACCTTGGCGAAGAGCAAACCGGCGGCTCCCACTCCGGCGGCCAGAGCATACGAGGCCGCCAAAAGATAAGGTTTTTTGGCCGAAAACTCCTGTCGGGACAGGGAGGCTTTGGGCATCAAGTTGAACTCCACCGGGCAGCGGGCAACGGCCCTCAATCCCAGTCCAACCACTTCGCCAAAGCATTGCGCGACTTTTTCCAGTTCCTGCACGGGAACGGTCGGGTCGATTTCAACGTTACGAAATGGATTAAAGAATTCGACCGGAAGGTTCAACTTCTCCTGGAAGAATTCGGCGGCATAGGCCATTCCGGAACCCCCGCCGCAGAGGTACACGCGAACGGGCGCTCCGCCGCCCTGCTGGGTCCGATAGAACTGGATGGTCTGGTTGACCTGCAAATGCAGCCGGGTCAGCACATTGCGGGCGACCTTCGAGACCGCCGCCTGACGGGGGTCCTCTGGTTCCTCGTAAGCCCCGCCCAGACTGACAAAACCGTTGGCGAGCTTGAATTTCTCGGCGTCATCAAACCGCAGCTTTGCCTCGGCAGCAAATTCCTGGGTGATGGCGTTGGCGCCAATGTTGATGCTTCGGGAGTAATACTTGTTGGCCTCGAAAAGGAGGACGTTGCTGGTTTTGGCTCCGATGTCGAGCAGGAGACTGCATCCTTCCTGGTCGGCGTAGTTGAAGCGGAACGCGTTGGCCAGGGCACCAACCGAGGCATCCACCACGGTCATTTTCAGTCCGGCGGACTCCCCGGCTCCAAACAGCTTTTCGACCAGGTCCGATTTGATGGCCACCAGAAGGACCTCCAACTCGCCTCCTGGAGCGGATCCAAGAATCTGGTAATCCCACGCCGTTTCGGCGAGGGGAAAGGGAACGTTCTGCTGGGCCTCGTACTGAATGATCTGGGTGACCTTTGAGGAATCGACCGGCGGTAATTTGACGAACTTTGAGAAAACCTGGTAACCGGGAGCGCAGAGATTTCCATTCCGGGCAAGGAACCCGAATTCGGAAAGCATGTCGATCAACCCTTTCTTGACCACGGCGTCCCGGGCGGCGTCCTGAGAGCCGGCAAGGCCAATGGACTTGATGCCAAAGCGGAGCAGCCGCAACCCGCTTTGCGGCGTCGCAGCGAACTCGGCGATCTTGAGGCTCCCGGCCCCGCAATCGACCCCTAAAAATGATTTCGACTTCAGCATGGTTGCTGTTGGTTGTGACGTGGTGCCGAATAAAAAATCGTCTTCTGCGGAAAGCCCGCAGGCAGACGATCACAACGTGCTCAAGGGCTACCTAGAGAAGTAGAGGGGTCTGGTCAAACAGAAAAACCAGTGAGGACGAGAAAAAGTTCACAAGTGTTCACAATGAATTGCAAATTTTGGCCGGAAAACAGGAATTGACCCTTCCGGGGCAGGAATGGATTCCCGTCGACTCCCGGAGGCCCGATGTTGAAGCCGTTGATCCGCGATCAGGGAATACCGGATGCATTCGATGCCCCCTCCCGGGTGGCATCCGGGGAATGCAGAAGTTCTTCGAACGACGAAACAACCCAATCCGGTTGATGGAGTCGCAGGTCATGGACAGAGAAGGCACCGGTGGCAACAGCGAGGCACGGTGCCTGAATGGCCCTGGCACATTCAATGTCCGCGGGGGTATCGCCAATGACGACGATCGCGGAACCGGGCACCGGGGTTCCGAGACATTTCGAAACCCGTTGCCTCGCGACGACGGCCAGTTGGTTCCGGCTTTCATGGTCGTCACCGAAGGCTCCCAGCACGAAGCGATGTTCCAGGCCGTGAGCGGCGAGCTTCAAGACGGCTCCCATCCGGACGTTGCCCGTGAGCAATCCCATCAAGGGCGGTTCCGGCAAGGATTCGAGGACATGAAGCAGGGCGGGAACGGCTGGGCACAACTCTCCTCCTCCCCGTGACAATTCCTCCTCCAAAAGAAACGCATACACGGCGAGGAAGCGTTCACACTCGACCGCTGTGTCCGGGAGGCCCGCGCCCGCCAGGAATTGCCGGGCGAGGGAGGTATCGGTGCGCCCGTGGAACGACACCCGGTCCATGGCCCCGGGGTGTCCCCACAGGGCGGCCGTGCGGCGGAAAGCGCGCACTCCGGCACCGCCGGTGCGGAGGAGGGTTCCGTCGATATCAAACAGGAACGCCCGGTACTTTTCGAGGGAAGGACGGTTTTCCGGGTAAACCGCTCCTTTTGGGCTCACCTCATCGACCGGCATGGCACGCACACTCATTTTACTCCTGCGGATAGAGCAGGATGCGGTCATGAACGACCAGGATCAGGTCGTTTCGCCCATCGCCGGTGACATCCGCGACAACCGCCTCACGGGGCTCGCTCAATTCCGAGCGACGATTCCGGTAGGACCGCTCCTCAAAAACCGCCCATCGATTGGCGGCGGCCAGTTGGTGCGGAGCTTCGTAGGCAACCAAATCGACGTAATTCCGGGCCGTTTCGAGGAACACCAGATCTTTCCGTCCGTCATGGTTCAAATCCCCCGACGTGATATCGTGGAGGTAACCGTCCTTAATCGGCGTCTCATAGCCGTCGAGTTCGTTGAGTTCCCAGATGTCGCCGGACAGTTTTTTCCAGGCGACCGAATTGAGGCCCTGAAATCCAACGGCATTCGGCTTGTCGGCACCGAGCGACAACGGGACGAGGGATGTGAAATCGGTGACCGGGAGGAGCGAACTTTTTCCGGCCTTCCAGACGCCACTGGCGTCGCGGGTGCTGACGGTCAGTGCCTTGCGTTCCGCATCCAGAAGAAACAGCACCGGGGGTTTGCCTTCGCCCTGGCTGATGGCCGCCACGCCGGTCAGGCGGGAGCTGCTGGAGGCACCGTTGATTTGGTCGCGGACGGTGAAATTCCACGTTGGCTTCTCCTTCCCATCGCTGGCCAGCACCACCGCCCGGAGATAGTTTTTCTGCGCCAGGAGCAATTCCGGCTTTCCGTCGCCATCGACATCGGCGGTGGCCAGCCAGGGGTTGTCGGTCGTACCCCCGGGAGGATTCACATCCACCTCGGTGAACAAGGCTCCGTCACGGATTTCCTTCCGTTGGACCAGCACCTTGATTTTCTCGTACGGCGTCAAAACCACCAGATCATTGAGTCCATCCTGGTCCGCATCGAGAATGGTCAGACTGGTGGGTGTTCCCTTGAACGTCGGCGACAGCCGCTGGACCACGGTTGTCCCGGCAGCATCCAGCAGGACGAGTTCCCGGATCGTGGAGGTCTCCTCCTTGCCCTCCTTCCCAGGTTTCTTTTCCTCACGTTCGGTGATGGCGGCGAATCGGGGCTTTTCGCCCGGTCGAAGGATTCCGACCGCGATGGCGAGGGGTCGATCGGGAAGGGTGATGGGCTTTGGAAAATCGATGCGACCCGACGCGCCCAGGCTGGTGACGCCCACCTGTTTCTCGTCACCACTCAGAAGGAAGAGTTCATTGCGTCCGTCGCCGTCCCAATCCCCGGCCTCGATGTCGGCCACCCCGGTGAGGGTTGGAAATGATTGAACCGGTGCCAGTACCCCGTTGGGTTGTTGGAGTTGGACGTTGAGTTGACCTCCCTCCGGATCGGCCACCACGAGGTCCGGTCGTCCATCTCCGTTCAAATCGGTCCAGAGGACCCCCCGCCGACTCTTATCGGTCCGGGGCAGGGCCACCACGGAGAATTGGCCGTCCTTCAGGTCGGCGGAAAAGGATTCCGGGGCCTTTCGGGCGATGTGACCCACGGTGGCGCGGCCGGATTTGGCAGCAATGGTGATGATTTCAGTGACATGGTCTCCATCCAAATCATCCGCCCAATAACTGCGCACGGGAACAAAAGGAAGATGGATTTCCGGCCCGAATTGATGGGGAGCGATTTGAAGTCGGAATCGGAAGGGATTGGGGTGATCCCAATTGACCATCATCAGGTCATCCCTTCCGTCACCATCGAGGTCGAGGACCTGCAGGGCCTTGACCGTCCCGGAATAGGGAATCTTTTCGGGTTCGCCCAGGGAGCCATCGGGTAGTGCGGGCAGGACGTAGATGTGTTTTTCCGCGAGCAGGAGAAGGTCGGGACGTCCATCCGCATTGATGTCACCCACGGTCAGGGCATTGGAGTCCAGAATTCCATCATCCAGGGGCCAACGCTTGGGGGTCGCCCATCCGTTGGTGCCCAGGTTGTACTGGACCACGAGTTCGCGGGGGTCGCCGTAATAGGCCAGGTCGGGGCGTCCATCGCCATTGATATCAGCAACGACGAGGGAGGTGATGCGCTTTTCGGAAGAAATGGAATCGACGCGGAACCGGGCATCCGCAGGCAGTTCATTGATGTCTTTGCGCCCGACCTTGACCGGGGTGACCGGTGCGTTGGTCTTGCCCGTTCGGTTGTACAACAAGGTTAACTTGGATCGGTTGTTATTGACCACGACCAGGTCGTTCAATCCGTCCCCATCGAGGTCTGCGACGTGCAGCAGGCCGATCCCGTAGTCGAGGGGAAAGACCTCGGGACCGGAAAATCCGAACCGGTTGGTGGCGTCCGCCAGCAGGGATGCGGAAGCACCGAGGGCCGCGGCCCACGTCAACAGTCGAAGTGACATGCCCCAAGCTTGACCGAAGTTTACGTTCCGGCAAGCCGGTTGACCGGCCTTAGGGGCGGAGTTGACGACGGGCTGCCGCAATCTGCTCGTCCAGCTGCGCCAACCGTCGAACGGTATTCCGGACCAGCAGGTTTAGTCGGGTCTCCAATTCCATGCGGGCCACCGGGTCCTTACCCCCGCCCTCGCGGCCCGTGAGGTAGTCGTCCAGCACCCGGGTGGCTTCGCCCACCAATCCGCTCCATTCCGGCGGCGTATGAAGAAGGAGCAGATGCAACTGCGCCACCTTTCGTCGAAGGACGGGTCGTTGCGCCGGAAAGTCCCAGGTTTGAACCACTTCGCGCAGGGGCAGGGTGCGCCGGACCGTCTCGGTTCGATTGGTGAGCGGCAGGTCCGCCGTTTCCGTCATGATCACGGCCAGTTCCGCGATCACGCGGTCTGCGGGCCAGAATTGGCTGGGTCCCCGCCCCACCACCTCGATGGAGGCCACAGCCCACCATTTTTCGACATCCAGGAGGGACCGGAACTGACCGGCGCTGACCGCCAGAAAGGTCGTCTGCCAGTTCAAGGATCGATGGGCATCGCGGATGAACTCCCGAATCGCCCGGCGCCCACGGTCCTCGCGCAAAAGCTCATGAACGAGCAGCGTCGCACTGGCCCGGTAACGGCCATAACTGTCCAGGGAACTCAATTGCTCGGTTCCCGGCTGGGCCAGCTCGGAAAACGAAAGTGGACCATTGCCGCCCAGACTGTCGCGGGCCAGGGCGGCGGCATCACGATGACGGGAAGCGCGGATGGTGATGGTTTGAGACTCGGTGACCAGGTCGCGACCGACTTCGCCCAACAGGAGGCCGGTCAGGCCTTCGGTGAGCCACAAGGGGGGAACAGTGACCGGTTCGGCGGGATTCTCCCGGTTCATCTGCTCCAGGACATCGGCTTCCACCAGCAGGCGGACCAGCTGGGTCCAATCCATGCTATCCGGCAATTCGGCAAAGAATTTCCAGCCGTCCCGAAAGAGGCGGGGGTGAACCGTGATGGGTCCCTCTTCGAAATGGGCGGGCCGTACTTCAAAATGGACTGGAAGTCCGGCGCGGTCCGGAGCTCCCAGGCGGAGGTTGACCGCCCGCCGCACCCGTTCGCAGGTCACGGCCAGAAGGTCGGGATGAATGGGCACCTGCGGCTTGTCCCCCACGGGTGCCAGCCTCTGCCCTTTCACACCGGGACTCGGGGCTGGTCCAACGATCACAAACTGACCACTTTGACTGACCGCCGTCACCCGTCCCGAACCGATCATCAATCCGGGTGCGGCCGCCCGGACACCAGCGATGGCCATGGCCCACACGAGGAACATCCCACAGCTCCATCGGTAAAACCGCCGGGAGACACCGAAACGCATCGAAGATGGGTTCTCCGCCCGATCCGGGCGGTTTAGGGCTTGGATGCCGTCGGACCGGACGACGTCTTTTCAGGACTCTTGGCGGGTGCCGGGGTTTCGGTCTTGGGCTTCGAGCTTTCAACGTCCCCTTTGGCAGCGGTCTTGTACCCCTCGCTGCGGTAGTCGGTGATGTAAAATCCACTGCCCTTGAAAATCAGACCAGCCCCTCCGCCAATTCCGCGTTGGACCGCCCCTTTTCCCCATTTCTTCCGGGGGCAGACATCGGCCGGACAAATCTCCAAAGCCGCTGCCTTCATCGATTGGCTGTACTCGAATTGATGGCCGCACTTGCGGCAGCTGTATTCATAGGTCGGCATAGGCATCCATCAGACAAAAACAACAACAGTCTCATGACACGGTCGTTCTTCCTTCACGAAAACGGCCTGCCATTCCGTAGCATGACGGTCTGGAGGAGATTTTCAACCCCCGATACAGCTCATGGTCCGTTCGGGCTGGGCAAAGTCCGCCTGCCCGATGCGGTGACCCAACTCCTTGCCAAGGACCACCCGGCGCAGGCCGTCCGCAAGCTCATCGTCCCCGGCCCCTCCACGAATCCAGGACTTCAAATCATGTTCAACCACGCTGAAGAGGCAGGTGCGGATTTTACCGTCAGCGGTGACTCTCAACCGGTTGCAATGACCGCAGAAAGGTTGGGTGACCGGGGCGATGATACCAATCTCCCCCTCGCCTTGAGCAAAGGACCAGCGGCGGGCGGTCTCTGATGGATGTTGACCGGCGGTGATGGGGATCAGCTCAAATTCAGCCTGAAGGCTGGAAAGGATTTCACGCCCTGAAACAACCAACTCGCGTTGCCAGGCTCGGCCGGAGTCGAGAGGCATGAATTCAATGAACCGAAGGGCAAGTCGTCGCTCCCGGGCAAATCGGGCGAGGGCGGGGATTTCCTGATCATTCAGGCCCCGAATGATCACCGCATTGACTTTGACGGGCGAAAATCCAAAGCGCCGGGCGGCGTCGATGGACGCCATCACTTCCGCCAGGCCATCGCGTCCCGTCATCCGGCGGAAATTTTCCCGGTCGAGGGAGTCCATGCTGAAACTCACGCGTTGAAGACCTGCCTTTCGAAGCCCCTCCGCGCGGTCACCAAAGTGGAAACCGTTGGTGGTCATCGCCAGGTCCCGAATGCCTTCCAATCGGGCCAATCGGGTGACCAATTCCTCCAGGCCGCGCCGCAGAAGGGGCTCCCCTCCGGTGATCCGGATTTTTTCGATGCCCAACCCCACCGCCAAGCGGACGATCCGCTCGATTTCGTCGAAACTCAGGATTTCCGAGCGCGGCTTCCAGGCAGGTTCACGATGGAACCGGGGGGCGGCTTCTTCGGCTGCCGGGGTAAACTGGGTCCGGTAAAACCGGGCGGCCTCCTCCGTTTCAGGAAGGCAATAGAGGCACCGGAAATTGCAGCGGTCGGTGACGCTGACGCGCAGGTCCCGCATGACACGCCCATGGCTGTCCATGAGGGGTGAGCGCGCATTCATGGGGATAGCCTAGTGTCGTGTCTCCGAAATAGCTTGCCGTTTGTTGCCCCTAAATACCCCCAGGGCGAGGAGCAAGGAGGGAGCATACCTGACACCAGGCCGAGTCCGCCTCCAAGGCGACTCCGGTCCTGCGGACGGCCCATTGGGCATTCCCGAGGGCCATGCCATGGAGCGGTGGTATTCCTGCCTGCCGTTTCGCAGGTTTCCACACCTGCCGGGCCGTCGATGAATCGAGGCGCTCGGGGACGGGCTGCGGCCCAGCCGACGGGAATGCCTGGGTCACGCCGCAGAAGCCACTGCGCTGTACGAGGCGATGACCTCGATTTCGACATTGGCTCCCCGGGGGAGTGCTGCGATCTGGATGGTGGACCGGGCCGGGAACGGGGCCACAAAATACTGGCTGTAGAGCTCGTTCATCGACTGGAAGTCGGCCAGATTGGTCAGGAAGACCGTGCTCTTGACCACGTGGCGGAAATCCAGGCCCTCGCTTTTCAAAATGCGCTGGATGTTTTCCAAGACAATCCGGGATTGCTCCTTGACGTCCGTGGGCACCGGCCCCGACGGATTCGCCGGGTCAATCGGTATCTGACCAGAACAGAAGAGGAGGTCTCCCAGGCGGACGGCGTGAGAATAGGGTCCGATGGCTGGAGCAGCCCCGGCGGGCGAAATGGCAATTTTACTCATGAATCAACGGTTCTCTTCGTACCAGGACATCTGAATGTTTTCGAGAATCTTTTCGTTGGAACCGTCCGGTGCGTCGCTGAAGTCTTCCAGCTCCAGCACCATTTTGTGCAACTTCGGAAAGCTCAGGCGGAGCGGGTCTTGGTCCGGGAACTTATCCATGAGGGCCCAGGCAATTTCCTCGGTGTCTTTCCAGGTTAATTTCATACGGGTAACGCAATTCCTCGCCGACTCTGGTCCGGGCGTCAAGTGACGCCCAGGATACGAATCACGGTATCCCCATGTTTCAGCATCCGGCGCTCCTTCCAATGGCCCGGAATCTCCAGGGTGTCCCGTCGGGTGTGTCCGATGATGAAGAGGCCGTCCGGCATGATCAATCCGGGAAGGTGAGTCTCGTCGAGCAACCGCTGGGCGAGAGAAGAGGAGCGTCGCCCGACGTTTTTCTCGCCGTACGGGGGGTCGGCGATCACGAGTTCAAACCGACGGTCGGTAGCCGCCAATTGAGGCAGGGCGGTGAAGACATCCATCACCCGCAGTTCCACCCGGGAGGAATCGAGGCCGCTGGACGCGAGATTGTCCCGGTAGAAACGGGCGTGCCGCGATGATTTTTCAACGCTGAGCACCGACACCGCCCCACGGCTGAGACACTCCTGACCCAGGGCACCCGTTCCGGCAAAGAGGTCCAGCACCCGGGTGCCCTCCACAAATCCTCCCAGGCTGTTGAAGACGGCGAGCTTGACCTTGTCCGGCATGGGCCTGACTCCCAGGCCATCGGGCACCTTCAACAACCGCCCGGCGGCATCCCCGCCAATAATTCGCATGGCCGGACAATGGATCACGATGAAGCCCGCCGGAAGCATCTTCCGGCGGGCACAGCGCGGCCCGGCGATGACGCCGGCCCCCTCATCACGGTTTATTGCATGACGCAGTAGTTTTTCCCGTTGGCCGCCCGAATCAGGTTGCGCTGGATCAGGTAATTGCGCGAACCGAGGGTGACGTTGAAGTAGGCCCCGCTGGGGAGTGTCTGGGTCTTGCCAAACGTCCACGCACACTTGTCGGCATTTTCGTAGCCGACAGCATCCCACCAGCCAACCTCCGGGTCGGTCACGGTTTCCTCGAGCTCATGAGCGATGACCGAGACCATACCGTCCACACCTGGATTTCCGTTGGGGGAGCTGACCGATTGGGCGGCGCAACTGGACAGGCATTTCTTGGGATTTCCGACAAACGAATACCGGGCCTGACCAGCGTTGACATAGTCGGACGAGTGCCAACCGCAGAATTGTGAACAGAAACCGGTGTAGCTGATGTTGGCCGCAGAAGTCAGAATGAAGTACACGGCATCGGGATTATAAGGGAGGGCCTTGTTCGTCGCCGTTCCCACCGTCAGCGCATGATTGACGATGGTCAAAAAGGAGGAGTCCTTCAGGGTGGTTCCTGACGACCCGGAGTCATAGTACTCACCGCCAAAGATGACTTTGCCCGTGATATTGTATCCGTTGGTCGAATAGGTCTTGTTGATGTTGAAGTACGGGGAACCTCCAATGCTGTTGAGAAAATCACGGATAATCTGCTGCCCCGCCGGGGTGTCGGAACCATCGGTCGAATTCCAATTCCCGTACCAGATGACATAGACCACCGGGGTCTGGATCAACTCGCCACCAAAGTAGGAGATGGGGTTGGAGACGACATTCGTCGATCCAGCCGTGGGTGCGGAACGTATCCCGCGCTTGTTGATTTCATGCGGAACAATGGAAGGGTGTCCAGCAGCGAGGGCCGGAGTCATTCCGGTCAACCAACCGACGACCGCCAGGCAACCGATCCAGGAAAGTCGGGAGACGATGTGTGAGAGACTGGTTTGATGCGTCATATGCCTACGAAGAATCAGCATTCTCCCTAGTCCAATCAATGGATTTATCTAGGTTAACTTCGTAGGGATTCCTCGTATGGGCCTGAAAGGTGCTTATCGTTTTGTGTCGATAACGATAACATCGGAGAATTTAGTCATCTGAATCCGTTTTTGGGCGACTTGATCGCTGGGCGAACCGCCGACAATCCACTAGGTTGTGTTAGGATGACACCTCCTTCACCCCCTGAAAACAGTTCATCGGAACTGCCACGACCAAAGCGGCGGCCCCGATATTCCGGGAAAAATCCCCGTCGATTTGAGGAGAAATACAAGGAGCACCGACCGGAGCTGTACCCGGAAACGATTGAAAAGGTGATGGCGGGCGGGAAAACGCCGGCAGGGACTCACCGACCCATTCTGCTGGCTGAAGTCCTTGAGGTTCTTGCCGTTCGACCCGGTGACGTGGTGGTGGATTGCACGCTGGGATACGGCGGTCATTCACGGGAACTGCTGGGTGGCATTCAGCCTGGGGGACGGCTGATTGGTCTGGACATTGACCCTCTGGAGCAACCCAAGACGACTCAGAGGCTGAGCGAAGCTGGATTTGGGCCCGAAGTCTTTATTCCGGTCCGTCGAAACTTTGCCGGACTACCCCAGGTTCTCGCTGAACTCGAGCTGACGGGTGCCGATGCCATTCTGGCCGATCTGGGCGTCTCCTCGATGCAAATCGACGACCCATCGCGCGGATTCAGTTTCAAGGTGGACGGTCCGCTGGACCTGCGGCTCAATCCATCGCGCCCACCCTCAGCGGCCCAATTGCTGGCGACGATCCCGGTCGATCGACTGACCCTCCTTCTGGAGGAAAACGCCGATGAACCGCATGCGGCCGTGCTGGCCGGCGAATTGGTGACACTTCGTGAGCAGCGTCCCCTGGACCGCACTCAGACGCTGGCGACTGAGATTCGTGAGATTCTCGCGCGCCATCGTCTCAGCGGAGGACGGGAGGCGGACAACGACTGTGTCCGCCGGGTCTTTCAGGCACTCCGGATCGCGGTCAACGACGAGTTTGGCGCTCTGGATACCTTGCTTCG
>Ga0136644_10002596_pt1 | contig 13751 bp, 21 predicted proteins | sample C_130820_EF_Meta_FD_94780 | JGI IMG/M metagenome (GOLD analysis project Ga0136644, IMG submission 94780) | Freshwater microbial communities from Lake Croche, Canada to study carbon cycling - C_130820_EF_MetaG (v2) (version 2) | ecosystem: Environmental > Aquatic > Freshwater > Lake | place... | reverse complement strand
TAACGAGATCGTCCTCTACAGGTCCTATTAGTGTTAGAATAGATAATTCTACTATACAATTCACTGGTGGTCAAGTTGCTGTAAATGTACCGGTAGTCGCGAGTCAAATAAATTTTGGAAGTATAAATACTTTAGGGCAGACAATAAATGCTAGTGATCTAACATTTACCGGTCTTCCTACAACACCTCAATACCCTGGTACTTTGTATGTAGAAGGCGGCTATTTAAGGATATCATAATATGGCAATAGAAATTACATCAGAGTCAATAGTTAAAGTATTAATAAGAAGAGGTACAGATTCAGAGAGACAATTAACCACACTTACTGAAGGCGAGTTAGGCTATAGTATAGATACACAGCGTTTGTTTATCGGTGACGGCATTACTGCAGGAGGTGTTGTAGCAGGTAATAAGTTTTTTGGAAAAGTAGGGACCCCTTCTTCTTATAATTCAATTGCTCAAGATGGTGATATGGTTTATCAAACCTCCGGTCTAGCTAATGCCGAGAGATTGGTAGCTTATAATAAAAGCAGTAATACCTGGGTAGATGTACATCCTCAGCCGTATCGCGGTTATATTACAAACTCTATCGCTTGTTTAGAGAAAAGCAGTCAAAATGGGAAGTGGCGAGTAGCAAGAAGCTTTGTAGATGATTCAATCTCTCCTCCTAGCGGGTTAACGTTTAAGTATGATGATGATTTAGGACCAGGTTCATTAAACTCTATTACACAATTATATAATAGATTTGATTTTGATTCTAGATTTTTATCTCTTAGTGCATCGATGTCGCCTTTAAGTGGTAGTTTTTATTTTGGAAATTATAATACTAAAGCTGTTTCAAATAATTTAGAAGCTTCTGTTAACGTAGATAATTCGCTTTATATTAACGGTAATGTACCGGGCGCGCCCTATCAAATTAAAATTTTTGCGCAAGATCCAAGAAAGGGTACTGTATCTACATTTGAAGCAGTTAGTGGTGGATTAGATATACGTTGTAGTGGTAGTAATAATACGCAAAATACTTTACCTCTTAGCTTATCTATAGGAAAAAATGCAGGTTACCAGCTTCAGTATAATCAAGCTATAAACACCTTACAGACTGTATTTTCTGCTGCGCCGGGTAGAGGCGGTTATGGTATTCCAAATTTTGATTTTCGCGGTGTTACAAGATTTAGCGATGATGTATTCTTAACCCCTAATTCCGATTTAACTATCTACGGTAATTTATCAGTATTCGGAGATTCGACCTATATTGATACTACTATAACAACAACTAGCGCCTTAAGTGTTGTTAATCATAATAACAATGTAGTGGCTCTTCTAGTAGAACAGCTCAACAATTATGCTTATGATGATCAAGCAATTGCAATATTTAAAATAGGAAGCGCTCCAACGAGACCTAATTTAACATTGAGAGATAGTGCTTATGTGGGTATTAATAGTCTTGAAACCGAGAATTGGTCAAATAACGGGCAGATTAATTTCAATGTAACAGGGAGTTCGGTATTTAAAGATCATCCTGACTACTTAAGCACAGGCACCACGTTTAATGTTTTAAACAAATATATTATTTTAGGTAATTCTAGTAATCAAAGCTATTCAACTATTACTGGATATGCTAATAGGATGGATTTGTATGCAACAGGTGGATTATCAGTTTATGGAGGTGATATTGTTGCTTTTGCTACATCTGATTCAACTCTTAAGACAAACATTGAGCCTATTCAAAATTCTTTAGATAAGGTTAATAAGTTGAATGGAGTGTTATTTGATTGGAATGAAAAAGCTGAAGAAAAATACGGTAAAGTTGGTAGAGAAGCAGGAGTTATAGCGCAAGAAGTTGAAGTTGTATTGCCCGAAGTTGTTACAACAAGAGATGATGGTACAAAAGCTGTAAGATATGAAAAACTTGTACCTCTACTTATTGAAGCAATAAAGGAACTTAATAGAAAAGTAGAGGCGCAAAATGGCTGATACATACATCAACCCATCAGGCAGTATATCTGTTGGTAATACAGCAGGAAGCGGGCAGAGTCTTAATATATTAAAAAATTTTAGAACAAGTACAGGTGTTAACGTAAATACAAGTGTAGATTTTCTTAGAACGTTTTTTAGAGATAAAACTCAAAGCACTACAGATCCTAGAGCTTATAACCGTCCAATGGCTTTTACGGGATTTAGAGGAGGAATGGTCTTTAGAATAGATATAGTGGCTCTTAATGACTGTTCCTCAAGAGGGCCATATCACGATCGGAACGACGGTCTATTGCAACTCAGAGTTACAGGAGGCACAGGTAATTTATTTAATCTTTATTTACAGGGGCCTCCCCCTGGAGTACCCCATCCGGGAGGAGCAGGGGTTCGCACTATTAGTAGCGGAGGGATTGCTACATGGAGCCAATTGGGCGGCACTTACGATGGCGTTCTTCGCGGTACATATAGTCTTCTTATTGCAGATTCTTCAGGGGTAAATATTTCATCTACAGTCACATGTTATGAAGCAGGAAAGGGCTCCTCAAACATATTATTTGAAGGTATACTTTTTGAAAACGGTAGCAGTTTTTTTAATAAAGGTAATTAAGTATGAATATTCTTGCTGAAGAGTTAGAAAGTCTAAGTAAAGAAAAAGAACTGTTTGTTGTATATCAAGAAGAAGAAAATATAGAATTAACTATACCTTTTACAGGAAAAAATGGAATTAATAAAAACGACAAGCTTATCATTGGAAACAATTTTATAGAAAATAAACTAGTTGCTCTAGAAAAAAATAAAATTATAGGAATTAATTGGTATACTAGTGATCAAGAAGAGTCATTAAATACATATAAATCTATTATTAATAAAAAAATAGAATTATATGATAATTTAATTAATAACTTAAAGCATCATTATGATAATGATAGAAAATATATAATATATTCTGATTATATGGAATCATTATTTATGATTCCATTTAACGTTAAATCTATTAATGATTTAGAATCCAGCGAAAATATAGAAATGCGTATAACTCAATTTAAATTAGCTATAAATTTATCAGTTATTAAAGCTAAAGAAATAGTCGATGAAGAAGCTAAGGAATATATTGACGGTAATAATTTAAGTACATTAGAAGAAATACAAGCAATAAAAGAAATCATAGATGAATCTGTAGATTGTATAGATTATACAGACGCAAGAACGCCTAAAGAATTAATATTAAACTGTTGGCCGGTGATACTTACACCAAATCCGTTTATAGTTAATGTCTAATTTTCAAAAAATCTATAATTTGTTTAGCAGCAATAAGGATATTAAAGATTTTATATATAATATCAATTCTATTGGAAGAGGTCTTAAAAAATCTACATACAATCCAATATTGTTAACTCCGTTATCTACACTAATATCTTTTAACTTTTTTCGAGAAAAAATTTTAAATTTTAAAATTTACTGTGAAATATTTAGAACATTTAACGATAATGAAATTACAATGTTTTTACCAACTCCTAAAGACTTTAATAGTACTATTGAATATTGGGACAAAGATAGACCATCGAGTCTATGCTTTGGAATAAAGATAGATAGAAAGCAAAAATCTACTAAATATTTTCATATTAAACTTATTAAAAACTTTAAAAATTTTCCAGAGAATAATTTTTTAATATACAATAACATACATTATTCTGGCATAGGACTTAGTTTTGAGTATACAACAGGAACACAGACCAAAAAAAAATACTATTATTATATAACAGATACAACAGAAATTTTTAAATTTTTAAAAATTTTTAAATTAATTATACCTATAGAATGGATTGATCATATTGAGTTTACAGCATTAAATGAAAATAGCAATAAATATATAATAGTCTTTAAATATAATACACATAAATGTATCGATAGCATGAAAATTAACAGCTTAAAGACCGGTATTAAAAGAAGCGCTATTAATTTCTTTAAAAATAAATTCAATGTGCTGCCTTCATACTTTGGCAGTTATGATAAAGATATAGTTTCAATTTATTGGAGTGCAACTGAAACGCCGATTAGTATTAACGGTAATTATATTCTAAACAATACATATCTATCTTCTACTACAAACAATAGCATTATTTTAAAAAGCTCTGACATATTATAATAATATGAACAGTTATTATAACAAAACAAAAAATTATTATAATAAAATAGGAAATTTATACGGCGTATATACAAATTACCCTTTTTTAATAGAAGGGTTTAAATTTAACACCGATTTACCTAGTCATTTTAAAGAAATAATTAATATTGCTGAAATAACTGAAGATCATAATATTCTCGAAGCAGGCTGCGGGTTTGGAGGTGTATTAAAAAACCTGTCATTATTACGACCTAGAAATAAATATACAGGAATAACATTTACAGAAAACCACATACTAAAAAAACAGTATAGTAATATAAAATTAGAAAATTTTGATTGCACATCGTTTAATAGTGCTAGCTTTGATAGAGTCTTATTTATTGAAAGTTTTTCTCATTCTTTTAATAAAATCACTACCCTTAAAGAAGTATATAGATTGTTAAAGCCAGGCGGGCTTTGCTTTATATTGGACTTATCGGTTACTAATAAATTTTACAGTGAATGCGGAATAAATAAGCTAGCGCGAAAAAAGTATAGAGATCATTTAAATTTTTATGGTAATAAGCCAGTATGTTATAATTATATGAAAAAGGTAATTTTAAGATCAGGCTTTACTTTTATTTCTGGAAAAGAAAAATTATATAATGCTTTTTCTATTAAAAAAACACTATTAAATAAAGCTATAGAAAAAATTATTATTACAAAAAAAATAGATACTTTTTATAACTGGTATTTATTTAAAAAAATATGAAATCTGTTTTATTAATAACTGCAAGCTCTTATCATTATGACAGAGTACAAAAAGATCATCTGGTTATATTCTCTTAAAAAATAAATAAGTAAGTGAATATATTACTCTTAATTACCGTATGCAAGGCAAACAGGGCTAGAGTAAATAATGTACTAAGTTTATTAGAATTTTTTAAAAATGACCTGTCTAATAAGAATATAACCCCTATTTTTGTTACAAGCGTTGATGATGACTTGACTTTAAGTAATTATGAAGTAATAAAACTTGATATTAAAGATAAATATACAGATTTATATAGAAAACTTTTTTATGCTTATGAATATATACTTAACAAGTTTAATTTTGATTTTATATGCAAAATTGATGATGATACTGTAATTAATTTTGATAAACTAGATATTAAATCTTTAATAGGTTATGATTATATAGGACGAATGGTAAACTATAAAGAAATATCGTCAATAACAATTAATATAAATTTATTCTTGAAAGAACATACATTTAGCTTTAACCCTACAAATTATTATAAAAATGATTTTGTATTTGCATCAGGTGATTGTTATTTCTTAAGTAAAAAGGCAATATTACGTATTTTAAGTAAAAAAAATATAATTAGCGAAAATATAATTAGCGAGACAAATAAAGATATTATAGCTGAGGATCAACTATTTGGCTATATGCTAAATGACGAAGATATTAAAAAAAATAATATTTTAAATACATCAGAATTTATAGCTAAACATAGCTTGCAAGTTACAAAAGATTGGCTTTCTATACACCCTGTTAATGAAAGCTTATATACAAACCTTATAGGCAAATCAGTAGAAGAACAGCAAGACATATTGGGTAAAAGTATAATAAACTATAAATTAAGACTACTATATTTAAAGAAATTAGAAAAATTAATAAAACATGCAGTTATTAGTTTTTATAACGAGCATAAAACTATAGGTCTCGGTTAATGAATTTATCTGATACCATATTGTTTGTTTATACAACACGTGAAAGATACAATTATGCAAAAATTCTTAAGTCACAATTAACAGGAATAGATTTTTTATTTGTATATCATCAAGATGGTAAATTAAATAACGATAATTTAGTTGAACCATATATATTATTCGAAGAAAAAGAATGCTATGAAAACCTACCACTAAAGACTTATAATTGTTTAAATTATTTTTTAAAAACAAATAAAGAGTTTTTTATAAAAATGAATGATGATTGTGTTGTCGATATAAAGAAGTTAGACTTAAACATGATAAATTTTAGAAATTATGATATTATAGGTAAACAAATTAAAAATGACTATATTAATTTTTCTGAAAAAGAGCTGTTTAAAGCTAAACATATACATTATTTTAAAATAAAATCTTCAAAATTAACACCAAAACAAATTATTGATGTTCCATACGTAGAAGGTAGCTTTTATATTTTAAGCAGAAATACAGTTACAAAGGTTATATCTAAATTTAAAAAACAAGATTTTAACCGCAATTTAAACGAGTTTATTGGTGAAGATATGACTATGGGAATGTTTTTAAACAGTTTTAAAGATACTAAAGTTCTAGATATTACGTTAAAAACCGATCTTGATATGGATATTACAAAAGACTTCATATCTATACATCCTACAAACTATATTTTTATGGAAAAAATATTTAATATGAATGATGACGACAAACTAAAATTTTTATCTAAAATACAATTCTGTAATGAATATATATTAAAAGATAAATTTTTAGAGGACCTTTACCTAGCAAAGTCTGGCAATGCAAACTTGAATAACTAGGATCGACTTTAAATATATTAATGAAATCAGTATTAGTTCTTGTACCGCACTGTGATGATGAAATCTTAGGGTGTGGCGGCGCCATCCAATATCATATAGATAGGGGCGATAATGTTTCGGTTTGTTTTGTTAAAAGTGTTTATGATATAAGATCAAAAATACAGAAAAAAGATTCATTAAAAGCTAAAGCTGTCTTAAATTATAGTCACGCTTTTTATTTAAATATAAAACCTAAAAACCTTACATCAATTAATGCAGGTACACTATCTATTATCGAAAAGTTTATTAGTGATCAAACACCTGATATACTTTATACTACACACCCGGGAGATACACATCAAGATCATAAGGCTGTATACGATATTGTTAAAATCGTTACAAGAACATATAGTAAGTTTTTAATAAGCCAGATTCTATGTTGCGAGACTATAAGCAGTACAAATACAAGTATAGAATTAAATAATCCGTTTATACCTAACTACTACATTCATTTAACGGAAAATCAAATAAAAAATAAAATACATGCATTAAAAATTTATAATAACGAGCTAAGACCAGCGCCACATCCTAGAAGCGAAGAAGGTATTTTAAATACCGCAAAATATAGAGGACAAGCATGTGGAAGTCAATATGCTGAAGCTTTTGTTAATATAAGAACTATTTTAAATTAAAATAATTTTTATGAATAAATTTAGAGTTTAGGTTGTTGAAATGTTAGATAATTTTTTGTATAAAAGTAGTTTTTAATATCATAATCAAACATAAAGTAACTTAAGCTCAAAAAACACTGCACCACATCAGTATTGTTATAAATTTTAATATTGCTTTGCGTATAATAAGTGAAATGACGGTATTTATTTGTTAAGTCGAATTCTTTATTTTTAAAATGTATTTTTAATGAATCTGAGAGTAGAAATATATTATTGTATGTATAAGGTTTCATATCATATCCATTGCAAAGAAACGTTTGCCTAGGTTTTATAAAAACAGCAGCAAAACCATATCTGCTTTTATCATAAGTTAAAGTGTTTGTTTTTGTCAAAAATTTATTAAAGTCTAAGCAATCTTCCCAAATATACGCTTTATTATTTACAACTCTCATATAATGATTAGGTCTTATAGAGTTAGAAGCGTTTAATGATAAATAAACAAAAACAACTTTAACTGTATTAAGAGATCTACCTTCTAGCCATTCTAAAAATTTTTCTTTTTTAAATTTTATTATCCTACTGTTAAAGCGCTTTTTATTAATGTTAACGTCCGTAAATAAATACAGCCTTAATCTTTCGTCACTGTTTTTTAGATAGCTACATAGCTCAGCTCGTATAATATCAATATTGTCATAAAGTAACTTATAATCATTTAATGCAAACATTTAAATCTCCTTTTATTTCGTTAAACGCATTTTCAAATTCTATAATACTAAATAAATTTCTTCCGCTTTCAATTTTTCTTTCAAACATTAAGTAGTCTTCAAAGTTGTAAAAAAAGGTTTTAGTTTTTTCATTATTTTTTACAAATATAAAATTCTTAAATTTGTTTTTATAATATAACACATCTGCTTCTGTGTCTAAAAAGTCATCCTTAGGAAAACTACAGGATTCAGAAAAAACTACAGATTTTGCATTATAAAATAAAATTCTATTAATAGCTTTAAATCTTATATTTTGTAGATAATTGCTATATTCTTTGCTAGTAAGAGGGGAGGATTCATAAAATGAAACTGTATTTTTAAAATAAAGTATTTTACTCTCTTCTATATCTTTTATGCTTTGATCTGAGGGATTAACTATCCATAAAAATTTTTCAACCCTGCTATACTTACATTGAATATATTGATATAGCGTTGAGTCATCACAAACATGAAGAATTATATCTTTATTTAAAATATTTTTCATATTCATTTAAAATACCTATTTACATGTTTATTAATAAGAGATATTTTTATTTCTAAAGGCATATTTAACGCCGTATAGTGTAAAAAATGCGCTTTAATCAGATTCTTAATATTATCTTTATTTGTATAATATAATGTATTAAATTTAATATCCAATTCATTTATATCTAAATTTTCTTCAATAATAGCGTTATTAACATGAAACTGTTCATAAGAAGGTAATTCAGAGTTTTTATGTTTGTTAAAAACGTCATTAAATAATGTAAAATGTTTTTTAGGAATTCCTATTAATCCGCAATTATATTTAAAATTCTTAATTTTTAAAAATTCTGGAATACTTAAATCAATAGATATATCTCTAACTAAATTAATTTTTGAAAAATCTATATAACTTGTTAAGTCTGGTGCAGTGTTTTTTGGAAGCAAGTCTAAATCCCAGCATAAAATAAAATCATCATCTATAAATTTATTAGCTATTAGTTTAAGCCAGGAGGGATGTACTTTCTCATTATTATGCTCTAAAATAAAATAATTGATATTGTATTTTCTTAAGTAATCTCGTATAACTAGTGCACCGCTATTATTGTGGGGCTTATTACCCACGTTAACAAGAAATACGGTCATCTTATACTTAATTTATTATACACGCCTTTCAAGATAGGATGCTTAAATATTAAAAACATGAAAGCTATTATTATAGGGTCAGGAGCTGAAGTTTTAGCTAGAGGTGAGGGTAAAATAATAGATGGCTTTGACAAAGTTGTAAGAATTAACAAGTTTAAGATTCAACCTCCTTATTCAGAATATACAGGAACAAAAACTGATTATATATTTTGTAGAAAAAATAATTTATATCGTTTTTTTGAATCAGAAGAGTTTCAAAAAGAAAAAATAATTAAAATGTATAACAATTTTTTAGAGATTTATAAGCTTAAGCCTTCTAAAAAAATAGAACAAGCGTTTTATGATAATTTTTTTTATGAAAAGAAAAATCTCAAATTTAACAAAAAAATTATTTGTATAGATAGCGAAATAGAAGAAAAATATTTTTCTAAAGATTTAATTTATTTAAAGCCAACTGAGCTTACAATTTCTGATAATATGATAAAACCCCATACGACTGGTTATTTAGCTATTTTATTTTTTAAAAAGTATTTTAAAACCCATGAACTTTATATTTTAGGTTTCGATTGCTTTTTAAAGAGTTTTTATTATTGGGGAAAAGACATAGATGGTATAATACCACAGAAAGATATTAAAAGTAAAAAAACAAATCTTTATAATACACATCCCTTTCTATATGAGTATTTATCTATCAAAAAAATGTTATTAAATAAAGAAATTAAACAGTTTTAAAAAAAATATTAAATTTTGTATTTTTTAATTTTTCATAAAATTCATTAAAGTTTAAAATAATTTCATTTAACGGTCTAGTTTCCAATTTAAAAAACTTAGATTCTGGAGATATGTCAGTTTTTAGATTAAACAGTTTTTTAATTTTTTCTAACTCAATTTTTGAGTTAGCGCGTAAATCCTCATAATATATTTCTATAAATGGAATTCTATATCTTTCTAAAGAAGTTTTAATATCTATATAATGAATTTCAAAATCTTTATAAAAATTAAAAAAATTGTTTACATTACAGTTTATCTGTAAAAAAGGCTTTTCAAAATTAAGAAAGTCAATATTTTGACTATTAAATTGCTTCTCTCTTTCTTGTCTAATTAAACAGCTAACATACTGTTTTAAAGTATTTCTTCTTTTGAGTAGAATTACTTTTAAATTTTTGTTTATTCTTTTAAAAACATAAACTAAATTATTTTGTATTGCTGCATCAAAATGTGTAAAGAACCCCACATTAGTATTTGTTTTTTTACTTTTATAGCATGAATTAAAAAACGTTTGTAGAAGGAATGTTTTAGTAAATTCACCTATTAGTGGTTTATTAGATAAAATCTTATATATTTCATCTCTATAGCTGTGATAATCAAGAGGAAGCCAAGATAATTCAGGATGATTGCCAAGTATATCTGTTAAAAGATGTGTTCCTGAGCGAGGTTGTGTAATTAAAAAAAAATCCATTTTAGAATTTGGGTTGAAGTATGTATTATCTAGATAATTATACTTATGCCAGAAATAAATAATATATTTATAGGGTATGATAAAACAGAGATAGAAGCATTTAATGTATGTAAGTACTCATTACAAAAATTCTGCAAAGAACAGCTTAATATTATTCCATTAGATAAGACAGAATTAATAGAAAGAGGAATTTATAATAAAAGTAATGAAGGTACTTGTGCTACAGAATTTGCGTTTACTAGATTTTTAATTCCATTCTTATCCAATTATAAGGGATTTTCCTTATTCGTAGATTGCGATTTTATTTTTTTGGATGATATTTCTAAAGTTTTAAACTTTGTATCTGATAAAGCAGTTTATGTTGTACAGCATAATTATACTCCAAAAACAGATATTAAAATGGAAGGAAAGATTCAGACTGTATATCCTAGAAAAAATTGGTCAAGTTTTATGCTCTTTAATTGTGAGCATCCTAGCGTTGTAAAGCTTACTCCGGAATTAATTAATAAAGAAACAGGTGCATATCTCCACCGATTTATGTGGATAAATGACAATGAAATTGGTAAGCTCCCCCCGCAGTATAATTTTTTAGTAGGTTATTATGATAGGTCAATTAATCCTATAGGTGTACATTTTACAGATGGGGGTCCTTGGTTAGAGAGTTATAAAAATGTCGAGTTCAGTAAAGAATATTTTTCTTTATTAAAAGAATATAAGAATAGTGTAAAGTGATACCAAAACTTATTCATCAAACGTGGATAGGTAGTCGAATACCTAAAAATTGTGTCAGCTATGTTGAGAGTATTAAGAATCACTTTAAAGATTGGGAGTATAAATTATGGACAGATAGTGAATGTGAAAAATTATTAGAAGCTTATTATCCTAAGATTTATGAAAAATATTTAAAATGCCCTAATAACGGCGAAAAGGCAGATTTATTTAGATACTGTATATTGCATATGTATGGGGGGTTTTATTTTGATCTAGATTACGAGTGTTTTAAATCTTTTGAATATATAAATGGTTTCGAAAACTATGAATTATTTTTATTTTACGAAACCGAACATATGTTTAACGTATTTGGCAGTAACGGTATAATATCTAATAGTGTTATAGGCACACAAAAAAATTCATACTTCTTTGAAAAAATTATAAAGCATATTGAAAGTAATATGTTCTACAAAATAGCACAAGGAACAACGGGTAATAACCTCTGTAAAGTTGATTCTACGCTCTTTAGGACAGGGCCTTTTTTACTCACTAAAATATTTGCAACTCATAAGAAAAAAATTCTTATTGATAAGTGCTTTTTAGGGAGTAGTAATGAGTTTACTTATTACAATCAAAAGCCTAATGCTTACGGTATACATCATTGCATGCATACTTGGTTTAAAGAGTATGAATAGAGCTATATTTAAACAAAATCCAAGATAAATATTAATACATGATTAATAAGATTATTGAAAATTTCTTTAATTTTGATTTACCCTGTCCGCCAGAAATTCCTTTATGCGAACAAGTTAGAAGCTCGTATAAACAAGAGCTTCAAAAGCTCGAAGCATCTCCTGGATGCTCAGGTTGCGCAAAGGGGAAGCTTAAGTCTAGATTTGTCGAAGCAGTTTGGAAAGAGGCGTCAGCTAGCTTAAGTAAATCGCAATGACACTCCCTATTTTATTTATACTAGGTTATTTTATAACACAAACCTTACTGCTTATTTGGTTCTACAGTCCGCTAAAAATAACTTTAGGACAACTCTTTATAGATAAAAACTTGTACTCAGTGGATCAAGTTGAAACGGCAGTAATCATTAGAAATAAATGGTTAGGGGAATTAATAAGCTGCTATATATGCTGTTCTTTTTGGGCATCACTTGGTGTGAGCTTAATTCTAAAGAAGGTTTTCTCTCTTCCCTCGTTTTTTGTTTTACTTGCTTGGTTTTCTTACCCTTCTATATGTTATTTGTATAAAATTTTAGTTAAGAAGCATTCTTAAAAAACATATAGTATTTCATAAACTTTCTTACATATTTTCTTTCAAATTTGCGAGCATCAATTTCAAATTTATTAAAATAGTATTTTCTTGTATTCCTATTCATATCGTCGGTAGTATAATGCAGTTGGCTATCCTTTATGCCTAAGACTTGTGATTGCATCCAGTGTCTAAATTCATGCAAGAAGTGTAAAAATATAACAAATATTTTTTGCTTTTTTGATTTAGCAAGAAAATCAGGGTCGCTGCAAAGATAAATCTTATTTGTACCAAAATAGTAAGAACTTGAATCGCTGCAATAATCTACCTGCAAAACGAGATTAGTTTTTTTATATCTAGATGAACGCTCAATATCAGCATACAACGTACAAAGAGCGTTTTGCATGGCTTGAAGGTTGATGTCGTTTTTCCTGAGCCACTTTTTAGTTTTTGAGGTAGGCTTTATTTTAAAGACTCTCATATCTGTAGTATAAATAAAAAGACTTGAATATTCAAATTAAAAATATATAATATATTTATGTTTATCGAGCAATACTCAGTTATAGTAAAAGACATTCATTCTAAAAAGAATAAGAAGTATAAGATTGATGCAAATACAGCTGTTGACGCACACCACAAGGCGTTATCATACTGCAATGAGTTGACCCAAGACATTATTAAGATTAGTGACGCTTGCAGCAATACTGTCTATACGCTAACTAATGGGTTTAATGACGAATAATGAGCGCTGAAAAAGAGATTACTTCAGATTTAACAGTTTCAGACCTAAGAATATTAAATAATCTTATAGAAATGGTATCTACTAAAGGATTAATTAAACCAGCAGACTTTATGTTGATAGGTTCAATATACGAAAAGATTACTTCTCTGTTAAAGTCAGTTTCGCGCGAACAACCAATTAATGAATAATAAGATTACTCTTGAAAAAATAGGTAGTGCAGGTTCTTGTACTCACGTAAAAATCATTATTAATAACTCTGAAGTAGGCGCTTTATACTTAAAAGAAGAAGAGCTAGATGCCCTGCTGATGTGCCTTAAAAATGGTATTTATTCTTCTGAGACCGAGTTAGTGACAAATTTATTTGATGACGATGAAACTTTTGATTCAGATGAGGACAACGAAAATGATTAAATATTATT
>Ga0136644_10002594_pt1 | contig 13757 bp, 15 predicted proteins | sample C_130820_EF_Meta_FD_94780 | JGI IMG/M metagenome (GOLD analysis project Ga0136644, IMG submission 94780) | Freshwater microbial communities from Lake Croche, Canada to study carbon cycling - C_130820_EF_MetaG (v2) (version 2) | ecosystem: Environmental > Aquatic > Freshwater > Lake | place... | reverse complement strand
TTGAACCATCCTGAAGTCTGGGAGAAGTGGGTGGCCCCAGACGTGGTCAAGCGCGTTCGCGCATCACTCGGATGACGCCGCAGATGACATTTCCCGATTGGTACTCCCCGTTGGCTGAAGCGACGAATGTCCTGATCGACCGTCTGGTCGTTCTGCATGGCGACGAGGCCGAGCAGGCGTCCAACACCTTTTTGCGGGTGCTGGTTTGGATTGAACAGGGTCTGCGAGCGCTGCCGCCCTGGCTCATGATTGGCGCGAGTGCGACACTCGCCGCCACGCTTGCGAAGCGATGGGTGCTCGGCGCGATGGTCGCGGCCGGGCTCTGGGTGATTGGAGCACTCGGCCAGTGGGATGCTGCAATGCAATCTCTCGCGCTGATGTTTTGCGCCATTGTGTGTTGTCTTCTGTTTGGGTTGCCGTTGGGGGTGGCCTGCGCGAATCTGCCGCGCGTACGAGCGGTCCTGTTGCCCCTACTCGACCTCATGCAGACGATTCCCATCTTTGTTTATTTGCTTCCCATCGCCATGTTGCTGGGCTTGGGCAAGGTGCCAGCCTTACTGGCCACGGTGATCTACGCGATGGCACCGGTGATTCGCTTGACCGACCTCGGAATCCGCCAAGTCGATGCAGCAGCGCTCGAGGCTGCTCGATCGTTCGGTGCCCATCCTTGGCAACTGCTCGTCGACGTCCAACTGCCGCTCGCGGGGCCGACGATTTTGCAGGGGATCAACCAGACAACCCTGCTCGCCCTGTCCATGGTGGTTGTCGCGTCTATGATCGGCGCGCGAGGTGTCGGCGAGACCGTTCTGCTTGGTTTGCAGCGCAATGACCTGGGGATGGGGCTCGTGGGAGGAATCGTGATTTGTATTCTCGCGATCTTGCTCGATCGCACCCTCCAGGGCGCCGGCACGCGCTGGCAAGCTGATGATCCGCGGCAAGGACAATGGAACCCGCTACGCGGGACGCGCTAAGGTTGTCGATCCTCGAAATTCGCTCGCTGACAACGGTCTTCGGACCCAACCCGGCGCGCGCGCTGCGTAGCTTGCGGTCGGGCGCGAGTGACGAGCAGATTGCCGCCTCGGGGCATGTCATTGCATTGCGCGATATCAATCTTCGTATTTGCGAGGGTGAGATTTTCGTTTTGATGGGCCCTTCCGGGTCCGGAAAGTCCACGCTGGTTCGACATTGCAATCGATTGATCGCGCAGACTGACGGTCAGGTCCTCGTGCAAGGGCTGGATCTCGCCACACAGAGCCCGTCGGCATTGCGGGCCTTGCGTCGTACCCAAATCTCGATGGTGTTTCAGGCTTTTGGGTTGCTCCCCCATCGCACGGTTCTGGACAACGTAGCGTTTGGGCTCGAGCTCCAGGGATTGGCGGTGCGCGAGCGCCGAGCGCGTGCGATGACGATCATCGAGCAGGTCGGGCTGGAGGGCTGGGAACTGCGAATGCCGGCGGAGCTTTCTGGAGGGATGCGTCAACGGGTGGGACTCGCGCGCGCGCTCTGTGTTGAGACCCCGATTGTGTTGATGGACGAGCCGTTCGCAGCGCTCGATCCGGTGATCCGTGAGTTGCTTCAGAACGACTTGCTCGAGTTGCAGCGCAGGTTCGGAAAGACCTTTGTGTTCATCACCCACGATGTTGATGAGGCGATTCGTCTCGGCAGCCGCATCGGCATCCTCGACAAGGGTCGACTGCTGCAGGTTGGCACGCCGCTGGAGATCATCCTCAACCCAGTCAGTCCGACCGTTGCCGGCTTTGTGCGCCATGTCAATCGTTCCAGAGCGATTCCGCTCTCCGCGGCGCTCGAGCCGAGAGCGGGCGACGATCGACGCCCCCCATCAGAGCGCTCGGTGGGAAATCGCTCGGTGGAAGAGCGCTCGGTGGAAGAGCGCTCAGTGGAGGAGCGCTCGGAGGACCTTCTTTTAGACGCGCGGCAGCCCCTGGAGGACGTCTTGCCGCACCTATTGGTGTCGACCAATCGGGTTGGCATTCAGCAAGACGGACAATTTTTGGGGCTGGTCTCCCGTCAGCGTGTGTCCGAGTTGCTCCGTGGGCCGGGCTGAGAAGCCGCGCGTCAAACGCTACCCCAAGGCACCGCTGACGAATGGCACCGCTGGCGAATGGCGCCGCTTTCGAATGGCGCCGGTGGCGAATGGCGCCGTGGCGAATGGCGCCGGTGGCGGCCTACCTCGTTTGGGCTGCGGTTTGCCCGCTGACCCGGGAGACATAAAAAGCAAGGCTTTCGATTTGCTCGCTGCTCAGGCTCGTGCTGTAGGACGGCATCCCGCCGATGCCGTTTTTGACCGCTTTGGCGACTCGAGCCGCGTCGGGTTTGAGTTCATCCAGAATCGGGCCCACGCTACCGACCGCGTCGGCGTGTGCCAGGGTGTGGCAGAGGGCGCAGGGTGGCTTGGCATCCCGTGTAAATAAAACCTGTCCCGTCGCCAGCCGCGCTGCATCAGACTCGGCCACCGCGATTGTGCTGCCCAATAAACTGATCGTCGTCGCCAGAACGATCGCCCGCATCGATCGAATCATGGGGCGGGCCATCATCCCGCCACCGTGATTTGGACCGCGTGGTCGGCCCAACTGGTGTTGTTGTAGCCACCGGCGTTCTCGAGTCGTTCTTGGGGCTGGATGTTTCCCGCCGTGTCGGTGGCCCGGCTCGCGAGGCTGAATGAGCCTGCCGGCAAACGCGTGCTGAGAACAAACTGGCGCCACGCGAACGGTCCAAGGTCAGGGCCGTTGAATCGCGCTGCGTTCCACGTCTTACCACCGTCAATCGACACGTCGACCTTCGCGACTCGGTGTAAACCGCCGAAGGCGACCCCATGGATTTGCAGCAGCCCCGCTTTCACTGGGAGTCCATCGGTCCCGGGGCCATTAATCCAGGACTTCACGCCCATTTCCTGCACCGAGGGCTGACTGGGGTCGCCCTTGCCACCGGGGGGAGAGATCCGATACCCATGCGACATGATGCGGGCGTCCGATTCTTGCGCAGTAAACGCGAGACGCTTGACGTACTTGATATTGTTCACGCCCGTGTAGCCCGGGACGATCAGGCGCAGAGGCCCCCCGTGGGCAAGCGGGATCGGTAAACCGTTCATTTCCCAAGCCAACATTGCGTCGGACATCGCCTGCGCGGGCACTGAGCGTTCAACAAGAACGCTTTTGGGGTCGATGCCTTCCGGAAGCTTTTCCCCGCCGGTGCCTGTCATGTACAACATGCCGGCGTTCACGCCGCCGAGTGCCTCGACGACCCAGCGCACCGGAACGCCGCTCCAGACCACGCACCCGGCGGCGCCCACCTGCCACGGCGTGCCACTGGGTTTACTGGGAAAGTAGCCCCGGCCATTCCCAGAGCACTGCAGCACCATCGCCATGGTCTCAAGACCGATCGACTTCAGTTCGCGAACCGTTAGTGTGCGCGGCCGATTGACGCCTTCAACCGAAATCTCCCAAGCGTCGCGGTCCGTCAGAATCGCCGCATCCGGCGCTGGTAAGTTGTTGCGGATATAGAGTTGTTCGGCGGGGGTGATAAGACCGGAACCAAACGCTTGCCGTTTTGTTTCGATCGTCGTGGAACTATGAACGATCAAGCTGGCAGGGTCTTTCCACCCGGCATAGGCGGGCAGGGGTTTGGCCGCTGCAGCGCTCGTCTGGGCCGTGGCGCCGGTCCCCACACACGCTAAGCCCGCCGCAGCCAGGGCGCCAATCCCACCCGTCAGAACCTGGCGGCGGGGCAACGACGCAGGCGTCGATAAAAGATCGTCCGCATCCAATCGAAATCGCGTGGTTTGGTTCATGATTGCTCCATGGTGAAACCGCACCCGCAGTATCTCACCGGCGAAACGCCAAGGAACAGAATGATTTTTTACAGTAACTGGCGCTCCCTAGCAGCCTACCGCGTTCGCGTCGCACTCGCGCTGAAGGGCGTTCAGCACGAGGTCGTCACCGTCGATATGCTGGGCGGCGAACATCACGGCGCCCCATTTAAGGCCATCAACCCGCAAGGGGTCATTCCAGCCTTACGCACCTCCGACGGGCAGGTGCTGGTGCAATCGTTGGCCATCCTGGAATATCTCGAAGAGATCGCACCCAGCCCGGCGCTGCTCCCAGCCGATGCCGCGGGACGAGCCCGCGTCCGTGGTCTGGCTTTGATTCATGCGGCCGATACGCATCCGCTCCTGGTGCCGCGCGTGCGGGCCCATCTCCAGCAAAACGCGGGCCTTGATGACACTGCGTTGCAAGCGTGGATCCACCGGGCGCTGCATACCGGCCTGGATGCCATCGAGAAACTTCTGGCAGGCTCGCCGGCGACCGGCCAGTTCTGCCATGGCGACCAACCGACGATCGCGGATATCACCCTGATGTCGCACATGCTGGCGATGGGTTTTTTCCAATGCGATCCCTCGGCCTATCCGACCGCCAACCGGATCGCGCGCCGTTGCGAGGCACTTGCGGCGTTTGCCGACGCCCACCCCCTGAAGCAACCGGGTGCACCCGCGCCGTGAACTGACGAAGGTCCTGCGCGCGATTCTTCTCGTTTGAAGCCGTGGTCAGCGCGGTCAGTGCGGTCAGCGTGGTCAGCGTCGGGGTCGGCGAGATCGCGCTACGTCGTGAGAAGGTCTGCGAGGTGATTCAGGTCGCGGGCGTGAAAGGTCGTGCCCTCTTGGGGTGAGACATCTTTCGGATGCTTGGCACCAAATTCAAGCGGACGCTCGATGTAGGCGGTGTGCAATCCGCAGCGACGCGCCGCCTCGAGGTCGTCATGGTGGGCTGCGACCAGCATGACCTGATGCGGCTCGAGGTCAAAGGTTCTCGCCACGCCAAGATAGGTTGCCGGGTCAGGTTTGTAGGCTTTGAAGACCTCGGCGCTGAGGATGCAATCCCAGGGCAGGCCCGCATTTTTTGCCATATTCGTCAGCAGCCCGAGGTTGCCGTTCGATAGTGTGCAAATAATGTAACGATCTTTGAGTCGCCGAAGGCCCTCAACGCTGTCAGGCCAAGGCGCCAGTCGATGCCAAGCCCGGTTTAAATGCTGACGAGCGGCTTCGTCCAAATGCCCCAAGCCGAATGTCGGCAGAATCTCGTCCAGGATCATGCGGTGCAGGTCGTCGATCCGAGTCCATGGCAACTCGCCGCTTCTCACCCGGCTCATCGCGGGCTGGTAGCCAGCGCGCCAGGCAAGCGCAAAGGCATCGGCATCGACCTCGGGGTACCGCCCTTGCACCTCCCGCATGAGGCTGCCGTGAAAATCGACGACGGTGCCGAAGACGTCGAAGGCCAGAACTTGGACAGATCGATGATGCTGGGCGGGTGCGTGCATGGGTCGAAATGGGTCGAGGGAGCAAGGCGCCGGGCGCGAAGCTTAACGTGCGCCCGCTCCAATCATCTCAAAAAACAGCGTGGTCGCCGCGCTCGTCCGCGACGGCGCCGCTGGCCAGATCGGCGTAAAAACCCGCCAGGGTGTCGGATCCTGTTGTCGGCGTTGCATCGGCGTTATAGCGGCCAGTTTCGGCGTCCCATACCAGCATGGATTCGGTCGCGTAATAGCGCCCGATCCGGGCCAACTCTGCTTTCGCAGCCAGCGAGGGGATCCAGCGACCGAAGCCCGTCAGGAACGCAATCACGGTATCGAGCAGTGCGACGGGGACTTGCGTAAAGCGCGGTGGTCTACCTAAAACCGAAAAAAGAAGCTCTCCTTGTTGGCGCGGGGTCAACGCTTCGCCCGGCCCCCCAATGGGCAGAATCCGGTTTTGTAATCCATCATCCTCGAGGCAATCGGCGAGGTAATTTGCCAGATCCCGATCACTGATCGGCTTGCAGGCGGAGAGTGCCCCGTTACCAAAAACCAGAAAAGATTTGCCGCGTTTGACCCGTTCGACCTGGCCCGAGAGGGACTTGAAGAACGCCGTTGGCCGAACAATCGAGTAGGTGAGGCCCGACTCGATCAGGGTTTTTTCAAAGGCCAGCTTCGCCAGTTGGAAGCCCAGCAGGGGTTTTTGGACACAAATCGCAGAAAGCAGAACGAATTGTCGAACGCCCGCGTTGCGCGCCGCTCGAAGCGCCTGCTCATGCGCCCGGTAATCAATCGCCCAGGCGTCTGCAGGATCTCCGGTACGCGACGCCAAGCACGAAACGACTGCGTCAAATTGTTCGCCACAAAGCCCATCGCGCTCGAACGACGCGGGGTCGGTAATCTCTCCAAACCGGACGTTTGCGCCGCAGAGCAACGCTTTGCTGTCCTTCAGGCCCAGGGCGCCACCGGCGCCGGCACGCGGGCGCACGAAGCAGACGACTTCGTGCCCGCGCTGGACCAGCGCACGAACCGTTGCGACCCCAATCGTTCCAGTTGCGCCCAGAACGATGAGCCGCCGCGCAGGTGGCGAGCGCACTGGGAAGGCGCGCCGTCTAAAGCGGCTTGATCATGACCTTGCGCCACTTGATGGGGCCGCCCGTGACGTTTCTCACCCCGGGACCAAACTGCAGTGCGATGGGTCCGCTAGAAAAACTACGGTCTCTTAGAGTGCTGGTCACAACACCGTTGAGTTTTACCGAAATCGAATCCCCTTGTGCCGTCACCTCCATGGTGTTCCATTGGCCCCCCACTTTGTTGACCAGAGGGACTGGCACCTTGGCAAAGTTGACGATTGCCCCGGTGCCGTAGCTGGGTTCCGGCCGGATATCCCAGATGTTGACCTCGTACGAGTTGTCTGCGGCAATTTTCTTGGGGTCCGACAGACGGATGAAAATGCCGCTGTTCGTGTCCGTCGCGGCCCAAAATTCAGCGTGAATCACAAAATCTTTGTAAACCGCCTTGGACACCAGAAAACCTGCAGTTCCGCGGTCGGCCATGACACTACCCTCTGCGCTGCGCCAATTGGCGTCCCCGACAAGGTTCCAGTTTTCCAGGCCTTGGGGGCCATCAATCAGGGTTGTCCACCCGGCTCCCCCCGGGGAGTGGGCACAACCCGCCAAAAACAGGGCGAACGCGAACGCGAGACAACGAAACAGTGGGTGTTTTTTCATGGCGGGTCTCCTCGACTTGGAATCCATTTTTCTTCAGATGACCAAGCGATTATGGCGAACTTTGGGCGCGCCCGGCGTCCGGATTCTCGAGGGTTGGCCGTTTGAGCGCCCGCCCGAGCAACGCGGGCGTCACGCAAGCCCGCTAGACTTGGAGCCGAAGCTGGCCGGATTTGCTGGCTGGTTCTGGTACCCGCCAATCAAACAATGATGAACGATTCAGAAATCGTGGACGCGGAGTTGTCCCAGCCGGAGTTGGTGGAGCGCGCGAAAGCCGCCAGTCGCTCCACCTGGGCCAGTGTCACGGTGAACTTACTGTTGACCGTTTTTCAAATTGCGGCGGGCGTGATCTCGAAGTCGCAAGGTTTAATCGCCGATGGGATTCATTCCTTGTCCGACTTGGTGGCTGATTTTGTTGTACTTTTTGCAAATCACTATAGTCAAAAAGATGCGGATGAGGATCACCCATACGGACATCAGCGTTATGAAAACGCGGCGTCTTTGGCATTGGGTTTACTCCTACTGGCGGTAGGGGTTGGCATGTTGATTTCGGCTGTTGACAAAGTTCAACATGCAGATTCCGTGACACAGGTTCATAGTTTGGCCCTTTACGTCGCCGGCAGTGCTTTGGTGGCAAAAGAGCTGTTGTTCCGTTACATGTTATCGGTCGCTAAAAAGGTCAAGTCAAGTATGCTGGTCGCAAACGCGTGGCATGCGCGATCGGATGCGGCCTCCTCACTCGTGGTGGGGGTGGGTATTGCCGGTAACCTGCTGGGCTATACCATCCTTGACCCCGTCGCCGCGCTCATTGTCGGACTGATGGTCACCAAGATGGGGTGGCAGTTCGGCTGGGACGCATTGCACGATTTAATGGATCGTGCGGCAGATCAAACCGAGATGGCGGCTATTCAGGAGACTCTGTTAGAGACCCCGGGTGTCAAAAATGTCCACGACCTTAAAAGTCGAAAAATGGGCGACATGATCGTGGTCGATGCGCACATTGAAGTCGATCCGAAACTAACGGTCGAAGAGGGGCATGATATTGCTGTCGCCGCGCGCCACCGCGTGATGCAGCGTCATCGAGTCCTGAATTTGATGACGCATGTCGATCCATGGCAGAAGCTAGACGCGGACCATATCGCCTAATCCCATGAGCGTCGCGATGCCGAGGGCCGCAAAGACGGCAGCGGCGATCGTATGGACAAGTTTCATTGGGATTTTTTCAGCGACGCGGTCGCCAAGAAAAACCGCCGGAACGTCTGCGATTAGCATGCCCAGCGTCGTACCGATGACAACGATGACGGGTTGGGCGAAATGCGCGGCTAAGGCGACGGTCGCGATTTGCGTCTTGTCGCCCATTTCGGCCAGGAAAAACGTAAGCAGCGTTGCGCCAAATACGCCATATTTGTTTGCGATTTGAGTTTCTTCCTCCTCGATTTTGTCTGGGATTAAGGTCCACCCGGCCATTGCAATAAACGAAGCACCGAGCGCCCATCGCAAATATTCCGGATTCACCGTATTAACGATCCAAGCCCCCAGTGCGCCTGCAAGGCCATGATTGATGATCGTTGCGACGAGAATACCGCCGATAATGGGAACGGGTTTTTTGAATCGCGCCGCCAAAACGAACGCTAGCAATTGAGTCTTGTCACCGACTTCGGCCAGCGCGACCACTCCGGTCGCGACGGCTAGGGACTGCATTGAAGCGTAAAGGGGCTCTGACAGCAATTTGACCATTCGGAATGCGCGCAAACGGCGCCGTAGGCCTGAACACTGTATGTTCAGGCCCCGACTCGTGCGCCCCCGAACGATACTCGTTTTGTCTTGGCGACGCGGGGCGGTCAGACTAAGCTTGGTCCTGATGTCCCGGCTCGACCCCGATCAATTTGCGGCTTACGACCACCCCGATGAGCTCGCGCGGGTGGCGACTGAAGTCACCGGTAGCGCCGGGCCCAGTCTGGAGGTTCGACTCGCGGTGCCGGGGATCCATTGCGTGGCCGGCACCACGCTGATCGAGCAGGCGTTGCGCGCATCGACCGAGAGCGTTCGGGCATTTGCCACCTCGCAGCAGGTGCAGATTCGATGGAACCCGTCAAAGATCCCGTTGTCGGTGCTTTTGCAGCGACTCCACGAAATCGGCTATCCGGCGCTTCCGCAGTCGCGCGAAGCCGAATCGGTCGCTCGGACCCGCGAACAACGGCAGGCGCTGTGGCGATTGTTCGTAGCGTTTTTCTGCATGATGCAGGTCATGATGTATGCCCTGCCACGCTATGTTTCGGCGGTTGGCGAACTGATGTCGGACCAGCTTCAGTTGTTGCGTTGGGCCGAGTGGATGTTGACGGTCCCCGTGATCTTTTTTTCGGCTGCCCCATTGTTTTCTGCGGCGGGGTCGAGCTTGGCGCTCAGGCGCGTGACGCACCGGGCCGTCCGACTGGATTGCCGTCCTCCCCAACACGGCTGCGGTACCGCAGGCCCTAGGGCCTAGACCGGCGTCGCTTGGCCGCCGCTAAATTGAGGGCCTCGACCACGGTCGAAAAGGCCATCGCTGCGTAAAGGTAGCCTTTCGGAATGTGGAGTCCACAGCCATCGGCAATCAGGGCTAGACCCACCATCAACAAAAATGCGAGGGCCAACATCTTGACGGTGGGATGCTGTGAAACAAAGTTGGACAGCGGTGTCGACGCCAGGAGCATCAGAAGCACCGCGGCGATGACCGCGGCAACCATGACCCCCAAGTTGTCGGCCATGCCGACCGCGGTAATGACCGAATCCAGCGAGAAGATGATGTCCACCACGGCAATCTGACTCACCACCGCGAGGTAGCTTGCTGGCTTTGATGAGCGCTCGCGGTTCGGGTCGTTTGAATCCGCTGTCATTTCGTGGATCTCGGCGGTCGCTTTATAAATCAGAAACAATCCGCCGCCGAGAAGGATCAGATCTCGCCAGGAGAAGCCCTGCCCGAACAGCGTAAAGACCGGTGCCGTGAGTTGAATGATTAAAAAAAGCAACGACAGCAGGAGCAAACGGCTGCCCAGCGCCAGGGCTAGTCCCACCCGCCGCGCACTCGGACGTTGCCCGGGTGGCAGCCGATCCGATAGGATCGCGATAAAGACGAGGTTGTCGATCCCTAGGACGATCTCAAGGGCGGTCAGTGTCAAAAACGACACCCAGAGTTGCGGATCAGATAGCCATTCCATGGGATCAATGAAGAACTGAAGACCTTGATCGGTCGGCGTAGTCGCCGCAGCATGACAGATGTAGCTACACTCATCTCAGCATATGAAAAATCGAGAGCGGTGTTAATCGAGCAGTGTTAATAGACCTGTTTTTTGTGAAAATCTGGAGTTTTTGAATGATCTATCTAACCGTCAACGGTAAAAAGCAAGGGGTTGATGCCGACCCCGCAACCCCCTTGCTGTGGGTCATTCGCGAACAACTCGGTATGACTGGAACCAAGTTCGGCTGCGGCATCGCCCAGTGTGGTGCGTGCACGGTATTGGTTAATGGTCAGGCGGTGCGCTCTTGTGTGTATCCGGTGAGCTCGGTGGGTAAGCAGAAGGTCGAGACGATCGAAAGCCTTGAGAAGAACGGCCAACTCAGCAAGATTCAGCAGGCCTGGGTCGAAAACGAGGTGCCGCAGTGTGGTTACTGTCAGAGCGGCATGATCATGGCTACCACCGCGTTGTTGCGAAAAAAACCAAAGCCAACGGACGCCGATATTGATGCTGCGGTGACCAACATCTGCCGCTGCGGCACTTTTCAGGAAGTTCGTGCTGCCATTCACATGGCCGCCAAGGCTTAACGAGGAGTCACTGAGATGAATGCATCGCGTCCGATGGTGACTCGCCGTCAATTTATCGCAGGCTCGGTCGCCGTTGGCAGCGGCCTCGCGCTCGGCATCCCGATGTTGGTCCCAACGGAGTTGGCGGCAGCAGAGGTTGCACCGGAAATCGGTGCTTGGGTCGTCATCCGCCCGGACGATACGGTCGTGGTTCGGGTGGTCCGGTCGGAGATGGGGCAGGGGACTTTAACCGGTCTGGCCCAGTTGGTTGCCGAAGAGCTCGAATGCGACTGGTCAAAAGTGACCACGGAGTACCCGACTCCGGGGGAAAGCCTACGGCGTAAACGGGTGTGGGGTAGCTACTCAACGGGGGGTAGTCGCGGTATTCGCGAGTCGCACGAGTACGTGCGCAAAGGCGGGGCTGCCGCGCGGATGATGTTGGTTCAGGCCGCCGCGAATGCCTGGGGTGTTTCGGCTGACGATTGTCGAGCGGCGAACAGTGTCATCACGCACGGCCCGACCGGGCGCACGGTGAGTTTCGGCGCGATTGCCGAGGCGGCCTCGAAGTTGCCCGTGCCGACCGAGATCGTTTTGAAAGACCCTAAAACATGGAAAGTTATCGGCAAGCGCATCCGTCGCCTGGATACACGCGACAAGGTCAATGGCTCGCGGGTCTATGGGATCGACCTTAAATTCCCTGGCATGTTGAATGCGACTATTCGCGAGTGTCCGGTTTTTGGAGGCAAGCTCAAATCCTTTGATGCTGCAAAGGCCCTCAACATGAAAGGGGTGCGGCACGTATTTGCCGTGGGCGATACCGCGGTGGCGGTTGTTGCGGATACTTTCTGGCAAGCTAAAACCGGCATCGACGGGGTGCGGATCGAATGGGACGAAGGCCCGAATGTCAGGGTCTCCAGTGCCTCGATCGCGCAAGAGCTGCAAGAAGGGCTCAGCGCTCAACAGGCCTTCGTCGGTAATGAAGCCGGCAACATGTCGGCCGCCGTCGCGGGCGCTGCTTCCAAACTTGAGAGCCAGTTTTTTTATCCCTATCAGAACCACGCCACCATGGAGCCGATGAACGCGACTGCGCGCTGGACTCCGGATCGTTGTGAGGTTTGGGTTCCGACGCAGGATGGCGAATCGTCACTGGCGGTAACGATTGCGGCGGCAGGACTGCCAGCCGAGAAGTGCGACGTCCACAAGATCAATTTGGGTGGTGGTTTTGGCCGTCGTGGCGCGTTTCAGGACTACACGCGGCAGGCCGTGCTGATTGCGAAGCAAATCCCGGGGACCCACGTCAAGTTAATCTGGACGCGCGAAGAAGATATGACCCAGGGGCGCTATCACCCGATCATGGCCTGCAAGATGACGGGCACCTTCGATGCGGGCAAAAAGCTGACGGGTATCCACATGCGCCTCTCGGGGCAGTCGATACTTGCGGCGGTCCGCCCGGCAATCGTTGAGCAGCAAAAGGGGCGCGATCCCGCCGTGTTTCAGGGCGTGGCCGACTCGGGCGAGCACGCATTCGGCTACACGATTCCCAATTTGATGGTCGATCACGCGATGCGCAATCAGCCGATCCCTCCTGGGTTTTGGCGTGGTGTAAACGTGAATCAGAACGCGATCTTCTTCGAATGCTTCATGGACGAACTGGCCGAGGTGGCAGGGACCGATGCGGTTGATTTCCGCCGCCAGTTTCTTGGCAACCACCCTCGTAATCTCGCCGCCCTGAATGCCGCTGCCGAGGCAATCGGATGGACCAAGCCGGCGCCTGCGGGTGTTTTCCGTGGCATTGCGCAGATGAAGGCTTACGGAAGTTTTGTCGCCGCCGCCTGCGAGCTGTCGGTCAAGGACGGAAACAAGGTGAAGATTCACCGGATGGTTGCAGCGACGGATCCGGGCTATGCCGTTAACCCATCCCAGATCGAGCGCCAGGTGTCGGGGTCATTTGTATACGGTTTATCTGCTCTGTTCGAGCAGGAATGCACCGTCAAGGCCGGTCGTATCGAGCAAACGAATTTTGATACCTACAACTCGATTCGATTGGCGCAAATGCCGAAGGTCGAGACGATCATTCTGCAGGGGGGTGGCCCTGAATGGGGTGGCATTGGCGAACCGACGATCTGCGTCGCCGCCCCTGCCGTCCTGAACGCGCTTTATCGAGCTACCGGGAAGCGGTATCGGACGGTACCTTTGAAAAACCACGGGATCACGCTCGTTTGAGCGTTGATAAAACCCGGTAGCTCGACGCATTCGTCTGTACTATGAGGCGATCGGTATTCGCCGCAACAACGCTACTCAACGGAAACCTCTCATGACCATCAGCCAACCCAAATTGAAATCAAGTTTTCGATCGATCCTCGTCGCCGTCGCTTGCATGGCTGCTGCGTCGGTCAGTGCACAGACCGTTCAGTTTTCGCTGAGTGGCGCGCAAGAGGTTCCACCGGTTACGACGTCTGCCAGTGGCTCCGGTTCCATCACCATCGGACCCGATCAGTCGGTGTCTGGGAGTGTGACAACCACCGGCGTCGACGGCACGATGGCCCATATTCACCTGGCGGCTACCGGGCAAAATGGCCCGGTGATTGTGCCCATGGTGAAGACGGCAGAGGGCGTCTGGTCGATTCCAGCTGGAGCGAAGTTGAACGACGCTCAGTTGCAGAGCTTCAAAGATGGCAGCCTTTACGTCAACGTACACAGCGCGACATTTAAAGGCGGCGAAATCCGGGGCCAATTGAAACCGTAAAGAAACCGTAAACCGGTTCAAGGCCCCGTACCCGTCGGCTGATGAAACCTTACGGCGCGGTGCGGGGCGCTCGTTCGCTCGCTCAACTCTGCTTGGTCGCGTCCAGCGGCTTGTGTTTAAGCGCGGCTGCGAACCCACCGGTAACGCAATGGGTTCCGATTTCGACCAATCAAGACCGCTCGGTGCTGATTTACGCGGA
>Ga0136644_10002589_pt1 | contig 13762 bp, 15 predicted proteins | sample C_130820_EF_Meta_FD_94780 | JGI IMG/M metagenome (GOLD analysis project Ga0136644, IMG submission 94780) | Freshwater microbial communities from Lake Croche, Canada to study carbon cycling - C_130820_EF_MetaG (v2) (version 2) | ecosystem: Environmental > Aquatic > Freshwater > Lake | place... | reverse complement strand
TTTTGGAGCAATTCTTTTTGCTTCATCAATTTTAATAAGCTGTAGCTTAAATGAAAAAGATCTAGTTGGAAAAACATTTAGCATAGACGGTTACCACAATATTGAATTCAAATCATCAACTAGATATTCAATATATCAGAGACCACTTAGTTGTGGTGGAGAAGGTAATTGGTATATAGAAGATAATAAAATTATACTTGGTACAAATGACAGTGGCTGCGAATCTACTCGGCGTATTAGAGGAACATATGAACGTAGCCAACTAAAATAATTCAAACCGTTAAATTCTTAAAAAACGAAGAATAATTTTTGAGAATTGAATAGTTTTAAGAAGGTATAAATAGTCTTTTCAACAATGATTATAAGTTAAGATTGTCTAAATTTTTAAATAAAAACTTTCTTAATTTTCTGTTGAACTAAAAATGGGTTCTTAACTTTTAGGCTATTCTATAAGGTTTGTCCTCGCTTTCGAAGCTATTTTTTAAAAAAATATATTAAAAATTGTGTTTTAAAATTAGTATAACTTAAGTAGCTAAATAAATTATTTAATACTTTTGAACAATTTACAATGATGATTTTTATGGATTATCAGTGTTGAGCATCTAGTGGTTGGTCGATAATAAAATCATGATTAATAAAATATTAATCATGATTTTATTATCGATTATTTTCATCAATGCACATAATATTTTAAATTTAACAAAAAGTATTAAAAAATATTACTATATTCAAATTTACAAATCATTTAACTAAAACGTATTCATTTATTAGTATTTCGAATGGCAATAACATTAACAAAAGGGCAAAAAATAGATATTGGTTTAGCTAAGATTAGTGTTGGACTTGGCTGGGACCCAAACGATGGGACAGGTGATAAGTTTGATTTGGATGCTTCGGCTTTTTTATTAGCTGCTAATAGATTACTTGTAAAAGAGGAACACTTTATTTTTTACAATAATCTCTGTGGTAAAGGACATTCTTCTCAAGATGAATGTAAAAATTCGGGTTGTACAATAGGTGAATTTGGAATAATACATACTGGTGACGACCCTGATGGTAAAAGTAGTAATGGTGATGATGATGAATCATTAATTGTTGATTTAACTAAAATTCCTGAAGATATTATAGAAATAAACTTTGTGGTTACAATAGCAGATTATGAAGTAAAAAAACAAAATTTTGGACAAGTAAGAAATTCATATATCCGCATTGTAGATAATTCAACAGCTACGGAAATTGCAAAATATGAACTTGGGGAAGATTTTTCTGTAGAAACAGGGATTGAATTTGGCAGACTTTATAAGCGTGAAGGCAAATGGAGATTTGAAGCATCTGGTATTGGATATAAAGAGGATTTATCATTTTTTCTTGCAAAATACTTTAAAGGGCAAATAATTAAATAAATCATGGCGATAATCTTAGTAAAAGGTCAAAGCATTGACCTAAGGAAGAACGATAAAGGCGATACATTTGACTTATCCTCTGTAACTGTTGGTTTGGGTTGGGATGTAAAACAAAAACCTGAGGGAGGTTTTTTTAGTAATTTATTTGGTAAAAAAGAAGAAGAAGATTTTGATTTAGATGCCATTGCTTTTTTGTTAGATGCAAATGATAAAGTAGTTAATCGTGGGAGAGATTTACAGTTCTCAAATGGTAATAAAGTTGGACTTCATGGTGGAGATGTGATTTTTTTCAATAGTATGACCTTTCCTTCAGGAACAGGAACATCACAAATGCTGTATCCAGAAGGGACACCGAAATCAGTAATGCTTCAAAAAGTTAAACAACTATTCAAAAATGGTGAACTTATCGTCCATACAGGAGATAATTTGACAGGCGAAGGCGATGGAGATGACGAGCAAATAATCGTAAAGTTGAATTCGATTCCTGCAAGAATAAACAAAATCTTGTTTATTGTTTGCATCTATCAAGGTCAGCAAAGGAATCAACATTTTGGTCAAGTTGATAACGCATATATAAGGGCTTACGATGCTAATGGTAAGGAAATTACTCGTTATAGCCTTTCTAATAGTCCAGTGTTTAATGGAATGCGTTCATTGATTTTTGGAGAAATTTACCTTCACAATGAAGAATGGAAATTTAGAGCAATTGGTGAACCACGCTCTACAGATAATTTTGTAGAGATTTTAAAAGAGTATATATATTCGTAAAAAACAATTTATTGTTAATGCAATTCTATAAACATTACTCGTTTGACCTTTGGCTAACACTCATTAAATCTAACCCTAATTTTAAGAAAGAAAGAGCCTTATTTTTTCATAAGAATTTTAATTCCAAGAAAAAAAGTATTGAAGAAGTAGAAAAAAGTTTTAGGCAGGTAGATATTATCTGCAACTCCATAAATGAAAAAACAGGTAAAAATATTGATGCTGATGAAATGTATTTGATGGTTATTTATCTTATAAACGATAGTTCGAATATTTTTTCTGACATAAATTTAGAATATCTATATCAAGAAATGGAAAATATGGTTTTTAATTTCTTGCCAATTATATATAGCCACGAAACACAAGCTTTATTAAATAGAATTAAACAAACTGAAAAAAGTACCATTGGAATTTTAAGTAATACAGCATTTATAAAAGGTCAAACTTTACGAAAAGTTTTAGAAAAGCTTCAAATTGCTCAATATTTTGATTTTCAATTATATTCTGATGAAGTTGGTCTATCAAAGCCAAATAAGTCTTTTTTTGATATAATGATACAAACTGTTATTTCAAAACACACCCAAAATGCTATAAGTTTGAATGAAATTATACATATCGGAGATAACCCAAAAGCAGATATTGAAGGTGGTTTGATGGCTGGAATTAGTGTTTTCCAAATAAATTCAAATAACTACACTATTTTAAATTTACTAAATTAAATGATTCATTCATTCTCTTTGCACAAAATCTCCGATACTTTTAACTTTGGCTTTAATCCTAGTGATTACAGTCGTTTTAAGTTTGGCGATAATTTTGTAGCTCAATCCTTTGGCAAAGATTTGGCAATTGAATTTATCAACCAGGTACTCAAGTACAAAGATATTAAGGAGCAGATTGTTGTGATTTCGAGTCCATACTCTTTTATCCCAACAGCAACTTTTGCTATGAAAAACCAGTTTGTATTTACGCTCAATCGTTGGTTATCTGAAAATGGTTTTAATGTAGTGCAGGAAACAAAGGTAAATCGTACAATAACATATAAAGAAGATTATGGCGAACTGAATGCAGAAGAAAGAATAAATTTGATAAAAAACGACTCGTTTCATATTGACAAAGAATTTATTAAAGGAAAAACACTTTTTTTCTTAGATGATATTCGAATTACAGGAAGCCATGAAATGATGATAACCCGAATGTTTAAAGGATATGATTTAACCAATGAAACGTATTTGATTTATTTTGCCGAGTTAATTAATAAAAACATTCATCCAAACATTGAAAATTTTCTGAATTACCATTTTATCAAATCAATTTTTGATTTGAATAATATCATTAAGAGCAAAGGCTTTGTTTTTAACACTAGATTGGTAAAATATATCCTTAATACCGAACCATCTATTTTTAATCTATTTATTCAAGAACAAACCGAAGAGTTTATCAATCTTTTATACGACTTGGCTCTTGGTAATGGCTATCAAACAATTGAAGTTTACAAACCAAATTTGAATAATATTAAAACGTATTTACATAAAAATTATAAATTATCTTATCATGGCAATTAATCTTCAAAAAGGGCAACGAGAAAACATAAATGCCCCTAAATTTACTATTGGTCTTGGCTGGGATACTAACAACACTGCAACGGGTACGGGTTTTGATATAGATGCTTCTGTTTTTGTTTTAGGAGAAAACAAAAAAATACTTTCAGATAGTCATTTTATTTTTTTTAATAATCTAAAAACACCCGATGGCTCCGTAGAACATACAGGAGATAATTTAACTGGCGATGGCGATGGCGATGATGAGCAAATAAAAGTTGATTTGTCTAAAATAGATGGGAATGCGACCGAAATATGCGTAGTTGTAACTATACATGACGCTGAAAGTAGAAAACAAAAGTTTGGGCAAATTCGTAACTCTTTTGTGAGAATATTCGATTCTAATAATGTAGAAATTTTAAAATATGAATTAGAAGAAGACTTTTCGATAGAAACAGCTGTAGAATTTGGACGTATTTACAAACGAAATAATGAGTGGAAGTTTGAAGCCGTAGGCTCAGGTATGAAAGGCGGATTGGAAGACTTTTTAAAAAAATATAACTAATTAAAAACAAAAGACATGGCAATAAACTTACAAAAAGGTCAACGAATTAACCTTGAAAAAAGCAATGGTAGTAAACTCCAAAATATTTGTGTTGGAACTAATTGGGGTGCTATTGAAAAAAAGGGATGGCTAGGTGGTATTAAAAAAGAAGCTGTAGATTTAGATGCAAGTTGTGCTCTATTTGACGATTTAAAACAAGTGCAAGAGGTTGTGTATTTTGGAAACCTAAAATCAAAAGATAATTCTGTTAAGCATAGTGGTGATGATCGAACAGGAGATATAGGTGGTGATGATGGATTGGATAATGAAATTATTACTTTAAACTTTTCAACCTTAAACCCTTCTATATCATATATTGCATTTGTACTAAATAGTTTTAAAGGTCAAGATTTTGGAACAATTCCATTTGCATCAATTCGAATTTATGAAGGAACACCTACCAAAGTAAATGAAATTTTTGCAACTTTTGATATTGCAAATAGTGCTGATTTTAGTGGACATGTTTCGATGGTAATGGGCGTATTTTACAAAAAAAATGGTGAATGGAAATTCAATGCTATTGGAGAACCAACGAAAGATAAAAAACTACAAGAAACAATTCAAACTGTAACAAATAAATATTTATAAAGATGAGAAGACTACCAGTATACCTATTGTTGGACACTTCAGGTTCGATGAGTGGTGAGCCAATTGAAGCTGTAAAAAATGGTGTTCAGATAATGATAAGTTCGTTGCGTCAAAATCCTCAAGCTATAGAAACAGCTTTTATTAGTATTATTACGTTTGATAGTTCTGCTCGACAAATCATTCCTCTTACTGATTTAGCATCTTTTCAAATGATGGATATCAGAGCCACAGGAACAACAGCCCTTGGCGAAGCATTAAAATTGGTTGCTACTTGTATAGATAACGAGGTAGCTAAAACTACCACAGAAAATAAAGGAGATTGGAAACCCTTGGTGTTCATAATGACTGACGGTGTACCTACAGATGACTGGGGAAGTGGACTTAATGAGTTTAATAAACGAAAAACTGCCTTTACCGTTGCTTGTGCTGCTGGAAGTGGGGCAGATACCACAGTTTTGAGACAAATTACTCAAAATGTAGTGAGTTTAGATACTGCTGATGGGCATAGCATAGCCAAGTTTTTTCAATGGGTAACGGCTTCAATTGGTGTTTCATCTACAAAAGTTGAAGATTCGGGTAAGGAAGTTACAGGCTTAAATGAATTACCACCACCGCCACCAGAATTGAATATTGTTATTTAATTTTTTCCTTAATAATAATTGTGTAGTAGATTTTGCTAAAAATTTTTAATAAAATCTACTACACGATGAGATTTTATCTGTATTTTGAAGATTAGGCAGAACTAAATTAACCTTTATATTAATGCGACGACTTCCTGTTTATTTTTTATTAGATACCTCTGGTTCAATGTATGGCGAGCCAATTCAAGCATTAAACAACGCTCTTATTGGAATGCTGAATATTTTACGGTCAGACGCACAAGCCTTAGATTCGCTTTGGTTATCAATGATAACTTTCGATAGAGAAGTTAAAGAGATTATGCCATTGACGGAATTGGCTCTATTCCAAATGCCTGAAATAACTTGTCCTCAAAGTGGCCCTACGCATACCGGAAAAGCTTTGGAGTTACTCTATGAAAAAATAAAAAAAGATATTATTAAAGGTACCGAGAACCAAAAAGGGGATTGGAAACCTTTATTATTTATTTTTACTGATGGAAAACCAAATGACTTAATGCTTTATCGAGAAATGATTCCCAAAATAAAATCTTCAAATTTTGGTGCGATTGTTTGTTGTGCGGCTGGACCAATGGCAGATGATAGTTTATTGAAAGAATTAACTCCTGATGTTGTTCATCTCGATAATGCAGATAGCACAACTTTAAAGCAATTTTTTAAATGGGTTTCGGAAACAATTGAACAGGGCAGCAAAAGTCAAGGAACTGGTGAAAGTGTGGCTTTACCACCGCCACCAAGTGAAATTAATTTGGTTATTTAATTTTTAAAATTTCGTCTAAATATAACTTTTTGTTTTTTATAAAATAGCCTACAAACTGAATGCTTATCAAAATACTTTTAAATATATTTTTAAATATATTGATTATTGACTTATTCCTATTTTCAAAACTAATACCCTATCAAGACAAATTAAACAGTAATTATAAGGGCGTATATATTTTCTTTGACAATATTTTTAGCCCGATATTCAATGGTTTAAAATCTTTTATAAAACCATTCCAAGTGGGCAACGGTTTGTCGCTTGATATGACACAAATAGTTTTATTGATTATCCTTTTGGTATTAAATAGCTTTTTTTGATAACATGAGACGACTACCCATTTATTTTCTAATTGACATCTCCGAATCAATGGTCGGGGAGCAAATTCAGCAAGTAGAAGAAGGCATAGCCACTATTATTCAGACCCTTAAAGCTGATCCATATTCAATCGAAACATTGTGGGTTTCTATTATTGTGTTTGCAGGGCAACCTAAAACGATTGTTCCACTGCAAGAAATTGTAAGTTTTTATCCACCAAGATTTCCAATTGGTAGCGGAACTTCACTGAGCAAAGGCTTAAAACATTTAATGTTTGAACTCCAAGGCAATATAGTTAAAACAACTTATGAACGTAAGGGAGATTGGAAACCTATTGTTTTTCTCTTTACTGACGGGGTTCCAACAGATGATACAACAGCCGCCATTACTGAATGGAAACAAAATTGGGCAAGAACTGCTAATATGGTTGCTATATCATTTGGTGATGAAAGTAACACACATCTTTTAGGCCAATTGACTGAGAATGTACTTTTATTCAAAAACACTAATACTCAATCCTACAAACAGTTTTTTAAATGGGTAACTGACTCTATAAAGACTAGTAGCGAAAGTGTAGATAAAAATGCTTCTGGTTTTGAACTATCAAGATTAGACGAAGAAATTGTTACTAAAATTGATTTATCAAAATCACAGCCATCTCGTCAGTATATAGATAATAATTTTGTCGTACTTTCTGGCAAATGTCAAAATACAAAACGTCCATACTTAATTAAGTATAAAAAAGTTATCGATAACTCTGATTTTGCTGGACTAAATTATCAAACCATGAGTTATAGTTTGGTAGGTGGTTTTCAAGTTGATACTACATATTACGAGCTGTCCGATGGAAAAGAAACTAATCTTAAAATCAATACAAGTGAATTGATGGGAGCACCAACATGTCCTTGTTGTGGTAATCAAAATGCCTTTGCAGTTTGTGTCTGTGATAAAATCCATTGCATTGGAAACGAGGAAATCAGCACTTGTCCTTGGTGCAATACGCAAGGAACTTACGGCTCAATTAGTAGTAATTTTGATATAAATAGAACACAAGGATAAACCAATAAATAAATGTCCGAAATTAAAGCATATATTCAAGCAATCTTATTAAAAAATAATTACACACTTGCTTCCAACAAAACAGTGTTTTTAGATGAGTTTGTAGCAGACGAAACAAATATTACTCTTTTCAATCAAATAAAAGAAAATCAACAGTTGATAATGGATAGATGGCTTTTAAAAAATAAAATTGACGATATTAAAAGTCAAGTAATTTCTATTCCTAACGGAACCGTTGGCAAAATATATTCTGCAAAAATAGAAATTGAAAAATGGCAATGGAATGAAATAGCATATTTAGAATTTGAAGGACTTGAGGATTTGAATTTAGAATATAGCAATAAAACTGAATGGATTACTGGTACTCCTACCAAAAGTGGAGATTTGAGGTTAAAAATAAAATTCAGAATAAAAGGTGAATCTGACGACTCTATTCTCAACGAAAAGATCATTTCGCTTGTTATCAACCCTGACCCAAAATCACTCTGGAAGGATATTGAAAGTGATAGGAATGCTCCATATTGGAAAGAAGATGCGGCTGCCGAAACAAATCCATTAGGTGATAGACATATCGTTGTGGCATCAAAAAGAGGTCGTTCTCATGCTAATGTTGGTTCGTTTAGAGAAGATGATTTTGCTTGTAAATATTTTGAAGATACTGGCTGGAGTATTGTGACTGTTGCCGATGGGGCAGGCTCTGCAAAACTTTCAAGACAAGGCTCAAGGCTTGCGTGTCAGAAAACTATTGAGTTTTTTGAAACACAATTTTCAAAAGAATTAATAACCGAAATGGATACCTTTTTTAAAGATCATGTCGGTGAAGAAATCTCGGATTTATCTCAAGATTTGAAAATAAAGGTTATTCAAGAATTATATAAAATTACACTATATGTTCACAACGAAATAGTGAGTTTTGCAAAATCCACTGAAGATAACTTAAAAGACTTTCATTCTACACTTATTTTTTGTTTGTTCAAAAAAATACCGGCAGGATATATAATTCTCTCTTTTGGAGTTGGAGATTGTCCAATTGCTTTATTAAACAAAGAAGTTTCTGATATTTCGCTGCTTAATTGGCTTGATGTTGGAGAATACGGTGGCGGAACCCGGTTCATAACAATGCCAGAAATTTTTAGTTCTGACAAAATGAGCTCAAGATTTAATGTAAAAATTGTCAAAGATTTTTCCTATCTAATGCTAATGACTGACGGGATTTATGACCCAAAATTTGTGGTAGAAGCGAATCTCGAAAAAATTGAGAAATGGAAAGAGTTTTTGTTTGATTTAGATGGAAACAACGAAGATAATATAAAAATTGATTTTCAAGCAGATAGTGTCAAAATTGACGAAAAATTAACCAAATGGTTAGATTTTTGGAGTCCGGGCAACCACGATGATAGAACTTTGGCAATAATATTTTAAAAGAAAAGTATGAGCAATGTTATTATAGTAAAATCAATAATTGATACATCAAAAACATATCAGTACATTGATTCCGTACCCAAAAGAGGGGGGGTAAAAGACGTTTATTTCAGTCCAGATAGAAAATATGTAGTGGCGATTTTTCGAGATAAACTAGATTTTAATCAGCGAGAAAGGCTAATTAGAATTACAGACAGATATTACAAACAGATCAAAGAAAAAGAATCAGGCGATTATTATTTGGAAGAAATTTATCGCTGGCCTTCTGATGTTATAGAAATCAATGGACAATTAGGAGTTATTGTTCCAATTTATAAGCCCAATTTTTTTTTTAAAAAAGGGCAAGCATCAAGTGATTTAATAAAAGGAGAAGAAAAAAATGGCAAATGGTTTGCAGGGGCAAAGTTTAGGAATAGAAAATTTCCTCTGAGTTTAGATGAATCCGAACTCGGAAACTGGATGAGCTATTTTCAGGTTAGTGTTAATATTGCACGTGGCGTAAAAAAAATGCACTCAATGGGGCTTGCACATTCTGATTTATCTTATAATAATGTATTGGTTGACCCAGTAACCAAATCAGCTGTTATAATTGATTTAGATGGTTTGGTTGTGCCAGGTTTGTTCCCTCCTGAAGTTATAGGAACTGCGGATTTCATTGCCCCCGAAGTATTAGCAACCAAGCATCTCGAAAAAACTGACCCTAACCGAAAATTACCTAAAAGAGAAACGGATTTACATGCCCTCGCTTGTTTAATTTATATGTATTTGTTGCATCGTCACCCTCTGAAGGGAGGTAAAGTACATGATTTAGACACAGAAAAAGATGATTTACTCTCGATGGGTGAGAAAGCACTATTTATTGAACACCCTACAGATAAAAAAAATCGTCCTAAATTAGACCAAGTTTCCAAATGGGATTTGTTTTGGGCGGATGTTTCCAAATTACCCTATACCATTACTGGCCCATATTTAAAAACTCTATTCGACAAAGCATTTATTGATGGGCTGCATAATCCGATGCAACGACCAACCGCAGATGAATGGGAACAAGCATTATTAAAAACAACTGATTTGATGCAACCATGTAGTAATACAGCTTGCGAACAGAAATGGTACGTTTTTGACAATACTAACAAACCCAAATGCCCTTTCTGTGGAACTCATCATCAAGGTACATTGCCGGTCATGGATTTATATTATCAGTTTAAGCCATCAGTTTGGAAACCAGAAAATCATCGCTTAATGGTTTATCATAACCAATATTTGTTTCAATGGCATATTAATAGAAATATTATTCGAAATGAAAAACTTACTGATGTCCAAAAAGTACCCCTTGGTTATTTTACTTTTCATAATGGAAAATGGGTTTTAGTAAATCAAAAACTTACTTCATTGAAAGATTTAACTGAAAATAAAGTTATTCCAATTAACTCTATGGTTGAAATAACTGATGGAAAAAGACTTTTGCTTTCAAGTGAAGATGGAGGACGTGTTGTCCTTATTACTATGGCAAATAATTAAGCAATAAATCAAAACAAAATGGTATCAACAATCTTTATTTTCATTACTATTCTAGTACTAGAAAGTGTCCTATCAATTGACAATGCTGCAGTTCTTGCCGTTGTCGTAAACAAGTCTTTAAGCGATCCAAAAGAAAGAAAAAAAGCAATGACATATGGAATTGTGGGTGCTTATCTATTTAGAGGGGTATCACTTTTTTTTGTTGGTTGGATATTATACAACCCAATTTTTGGAATCTGGGCTAAAATTATTGGTGGCTTAATTTTACTTAAACTTGTTTACTCATATTTTTGGGGCGATTCTGATGGCGACCCAAATACAGGATGGGCTGTAAAAATAGGGACAATGCTTGGTTTAAATATTTTCTGGCAAACAGTTGTAGCTGTAGAAATTTTGGATATGGCTTTTAGTATTGATAATTTATTGGCCGTAGTATCATTAACCGATAAAATGACAATAATAATCGCAGCAGTATTTTTAGGTATTTTATTTATGAGATTTATTGCACAAAAATTTTCTGTTCTAATGGAGAAATTCCCAAAATTGGAATCAACAGCCTTTATCGTAATTCTTTTGTTAGGCATTAAATTAATTTTATCAGGTTTAGCAGATTGGTTGCCTTCTTTAAAATTTATAAAGAATTTAATGGGTACACATACATTTGATTTTGCTTTTAGCTGTTTTACAATGGTAATTTTCTTTTTTCCTTTCTTGATGCCAAATAAAGAACTTAAACAAACTACAAAGGAATAAGTCAACACTTTTAGCAGAACATTTGTTTTTTTGCAAATGCAAAAACCAATGCTAAAAAATGCAAAAGAACTACCAATCCAAAGCATCAAGACACGACCTAAAACAAGAAGAAAAGATTGACCTAAATAAGGGCCGCAGATAATTACAAAGCATATTAAACGGCTGAAAAACAAGCTAGGCAAGCAATGTTGAACTTAACTTCTAGTAGGGATTTGTACTGACTAGTTTCTATTTGAGGTTTTTTATAAATAGGCCAAAATCGGTGATAGTTATTTTTTTGTTTTTGGTCAAAGAATAAGGTTAAGAGTTATTAGAAAGGGCATTTACAATTTATCAGATATAAGTAAAATTCATAGCTTTAGTGTAAATTGAAACTGTGAAAGCTTGAAAAGTTTTAAATTATTCCAAAGTACAGTAATTAAGCAAAGCCAGTTTCAAAGGGCTTTGCTTATTATATTATTTTGGGTTATATCTTATTCTACGCCCAAATGGAAATGTCAGCCTCTATTTTTAAAATCCAAAACATACCTACTATGAAAAATTACATTTTTGTTGCTATTTTGCTTTGCTTATCATTAAACTTAATTGCACAGGGATACATTGAAGTAAAGGATGAACCGTTTAGACGTGCTGATATGATTATAATACAATCTGATAGCATAACTAAAGATGCCTTTGATGTGATAGCAATGGAACTTGTAAAGCATGGTTTTGTATTAGATAAGTTACTACCTAAGTATGGAATATTAACAACCGAATTGCGAGAAAGCAGGATAGTTCAGTTAAAATTTACGGTTATAATAGATAATCAAGAAATAAAAATTTCTGGCTCTTATAATTCATTAGTTCCAATGGGGATGCAGGTACTTGCAGGAGTAGGAAATTCAAACGGCTCAAATGATTCAAAAAGTATGATTTTAGATTATCGTAACGACTTGGCTATTTATTATGAAGAAATGATTGAAATAGCACAGGCAGTAAAAGACAAAATAAACGCAAAAAAAATATTTCACGTAGAACGTGGATTGACATGTAAATTTAATTTTGGTGGCGATTAAAGCTTCTTTTATTAATATTCAACTAACTCAAAAAAGGTTTTTTTGATCAAATAAACCTCTCCCTAAGTTTCCAGATAAACCAGAACTAACTCTTGTATTCTATCCATTCCCAAAGTTTTATTATTGTTTCTACTTATGAAAATATTAATTACAATTACTCTGATTTTACTATCAATTAATAGCTACTCACAAAGAAGTGCATCAAAAGTTCAAACCAATGAGCCAGATGTTACTTGTGTTTCAAATTTTTTGGTAGTGGATGGTAATTTAGTTTGGAGAAAGGTTTTTAATAAAGAAATTCAAATAAATGAATATGTGAAATTTGTAAAATTAAGCAGTTATTTAGACTATATTGATGTATCTGAGAATGACAGCCTAATAATTTGAAAGATAAAAGGAAGAAAAATAGATATAAAAGACTTTAAAAGTGGCTTATCTTATTTTGAAATACTGCCATATATGAATATTTTTTTGCTTAATGGAGATGTTAAAATTGAAATTAAAAGCAATAAATATAGGGTCACAATATTTAATATAGACTTAATTGCAGATAAAACCATCGCTTTTTGGCAAAAAGGAGAACATGAGAAACTTGATACGTTTTATTATGAAGCGTTTTCAAAAAATAAAAATGTAAGCGATAGTTTTAAACAATTAAGCGAGCCAATTTTTGACAAAAATTTTATTGATAAATTTCAGCACAAAAAGATTAAATCAGATTTTTAATATTAATGGGGGATAGATTTACTCCCTTTACTTATTTATTGACTAAGCTAAAGTTGGGTGTGTGTTAGTAATTTTACATTTTTTTACCATCATTTTTCTAGATTATAAAATGACAGGAAGTTGGGTTATTGGAGTTAATAGTGTATTGTGTCATTCTAAAAAATAATATTAGGATATAGGTTTTGAAATTTTAATTATCAGGGTGAAAGCTATATAAGACATATTTTTATATAATTTTTTTAATTAAATGCACTAATAATTTTGAAGGTTTGATACTCAAACCATATTTTTTGATAGTTTAAGACGGTTTCAAACCCAAAGTAGAAATAAATTTTTTCAGTTACTGAAGCTTATTTAAAACAGGCGAAGTTTTGTGTACAGCATCAACATTTGTGGTAAAAACCGATAACTTCGTCAAGTCAAAACCGTTATAACTATTTTTTAAAACAAAATGACCTATAAATTCACTACGAAATATGGCAAAAATTTGGAAATTGATTTATCTAAATGGATAATTGATAAAGAAAGCAGGAATTGTGAAATCATTGATATATCTGAAGATTATTTGTTGTTGGAGAATAAATATAAAGATAGGTTTTCAATTCCTGA
>Ga0136644_10002586_pt1 | contig 13767 bp, 11 predicted proteins | sample C_130820_EF_Meta_FD_94780 | JGI IMG/M metagenome (GOLD analysis project Ga0136644, IMG submission 94780) | Freshwater microbial communities from Lake Croche, Canada to study carbon cycling - C_130820_EF_MetaG (v2) (version 2) | ecosystem: Environmental > Aquatic > Freshwater > Lake | place... | reverse complement strand
GCGCTCTACCCCACCGAGGTGCTCAAGCAAATTGTGGAGCTGGCACGCCAACACCAATTGGTGATCTTTGCCGACGAGATTTACGATAAGACGCTGTACGACGGCCACCAGCACACCTCCATCGCGTCGCTGGCTGATGATGTGCTGTTCGTCACCTTCAACGGCCTGAGCAAGAATTACCGTTCCTGCGGCTACCGCGCGGGCTGGATGGTGGTGTCGGGTGAAAAACGCCATGCGCGCGACTACATCGTGGGCCTGAACATGCTGGCCTCCATGCGCCTGTGCGCCAACACGCCGGGGCAATTGGCGATTCAAACCGCATTGGGCGGCTACCAAAGCATCAACGACCTGGTAGCGCCCACCGGCAGGCTGGGCCGTCAGCGCGACTTGGCGTATCAGTTGCTCAGCGACATTCCTGGTGTCAGCGTGGTCAAGCCCAAGGCCGCGCTCTATATGTTCCCGCGCCTGGATCCCAAGATGTACCCGGTTGCCGACGACCAGCAATTCGCCTACGACCTGCTGGCCGAAGAAAAGGTGCTGATCGTGCAGGGCACCGGCTTTAACTACCCGACGCCCGATCACTTTCGCATCGTCTTTATTCCCAACACCGACGACCTGGGTGACGCCATTGGCCGCATCGCCCGTTTTCTGGATCATTACCGTCGGCGCAGTCACTAAGACCCATGCCGGAAACCCTGGAAGGCTTGAAGTCTGAACAAGCAATGAAACCCATACAAGTGGGCCTGCTGGGCATTGGTACCGTGGGCCGTGGCACGTTTGAAGTGCTGCAACGCAACCAGCAAGAAATCAGTGGCCGCGCCGGGCGCGGCATCGTCGTCAGCATGGTGGCGGCTCGCAACACCGCACGCGCCCAGTCCATCGTCGGCCCCGGCGTCACGGTGGTGGCCGATGCGTATGCGGTGATTGCCAACCCGGATATTGATATCGTGGTCGAGTTGATCGGCGGCTACGGCATTGCCAAAGCCCTGGTGCTGCAAGCCATTGCAGCGGGCAAGCATGTGGTAACGGCTAACAAGGCGCTGCTGGCGCTGCACGGCACCGAGATTTTTGCTGCCGCGCATTCAAAGGGCGTGATGGTGGCATTTGAGGCGGCGGTGGCCGGTGGCATACCCATCATCAAGGCGCTGCGTGAGGGCCTGAGCGCCAACCGCATTCAGTGGATTGCCGGCATCATCAACGGCACCACCAACTTTATCCTGAGCGAAATGCGCGACAAGGGCCTGGACTTTGCCGCCGTGTTGCAACAAGCCCAGGCCCTGGGATACGCCGAGACCGACCCCACGTTCGACATTCAGGGCGTGGACGCGGCGCACAAACTCACGCTGATGGCGTCCATCGCCTTCGGCATTCCGGTGCAGTTCGCGCGCGCCCATGTAGAAGGCATTGCGCAACTGGCGGCGCAAGACATTCGTTACGCGGAGCAGTTGGGCTACCGCATCAAGCTACTGGGCATCACCAAACGCACGCCCGACGGTGTGGAGTTGCGCGTGCACCCCAGCTTGGTGCCCACGCGCCGCCTGATTGCGAATGTAGAAGGCGTGATGAATGCCGTGGTGGTGCAGGGCGATGCCGTCGGCACCACGCTCTACTACGGCCGTGGCGCGGGCAGCGAGCCCACCGCCAGCGCCGTCATTGCCGACCTGGTGGACGTGACGCGCTTGCACACGGCAGACGCCGCGCAGCGCGTGCCGCACCTGGCCTTTCAGCCCCACGCCATGAACAGCCTGCCCGTTCTGCCCATGGATCAGGTGGTGACCAGCTACTACCTGCGCCTGCGCGTGGCCGACCAAACCGGCGTGCTGGCTCAAGTGACCGGCCTCTTGGCCCAGGCCGATATCAGCATCGACGCGCTGCTGCAACGCGAAGCCGACCAGGTGGGCGGCGAAGGCTCCACCCAGACCGACCTCATCATCCTCACCCACAACTGCGCAGAAGCGCGCATGAACCAAGCCCTGGCCCAGATGCAAGCCCTGCCCTCGGTGCTGGCGCCCATCGTGCGTATTCGCAAGGAAGAGTTGGCGTGAGGGGTTAGCGCCCCTGGAGTACGCACATGACCCCATCGCCTGACTTTCAAAGCCTGTTTCGCGCGCTTGATCTGGAGCGCCCGCTCAACCCGGACGATCCTACGGACGCGGCCCTTTACGTCCCCGACATGCACAAGGCCGATGGCATCAACCCGGTGGATCGTTTGCAGGCCGCCATCGAAATGTCGGACCGGCCCGGAACTTGGTTGTTTACCGGGCATCGGGGGGTGGGCAAATCCACCGAGTTGCGGCGCATGGCCGCGCAACTGCGCCGCCAAGGCCATCTCGTGGTGGTGGCCGACATGGGCGAGTACCTGAACCTGGCCGAGCCCCTCCATACCGAAACCCTGCTGCTCACCCTGACGGCGGCGCTGGCCGACGGCTCGGACCAATTTTTGGGTGGTGAACGCCTGGTGGCGGGCTATGCGCAGCGGGCCTGGGACTTTTTGTGCCGTACCGAGGTGCAGCTTGCCGAAATCTCGCCTTCGTTGGGGGAGGGCGATGCCAAGCTCAGCCTGAAGTTTCAGCTCAAGGAGAACCCGGCGTTTCGTGATCAGGTGCTAAAGGCGGTGAGTGGCGCCGTGGGTGTGCTGGCCAAGCAGGTTCGGGCATTCGCGCAACAGGTGCTCAAAGACCTTCAGGCCAAGCGCGGCGAGCAGGCCCAGGTGGTGCTGATACTGGATTCGCTGGAGCGGTTGCGCGTTACTGGTGACGACGCCAAGGTCTGCTATGACGCTATCACGCGCACGTTTGACGTGTATGCCGAGCACCTCAAGCTGGAGCACATCCATGTGGTGTACAGCGTGCCGCCCTACCTTCCCTTTTTGTGCCCCCGAATAGGTGCCTATTTCGGCGTGGAAATTTGCACCCTGCCGCATGTGAAGGTGTTTGAAACCCCGCGTGCCGCTGAAAAAGACGTACCTGCCCCGGACAACGACAACGCTGGCTCGCAAAACGATGGCCCTGGCACGGCGGCCCCTTGCGCCCAGGGCCTTGAGTTGATGGTGAGCAGCGTACGTAAGCGCTACCCGGCGGTGGAGCAACTCATTTCCTTGCCCCAGTTGCAACGCTTGGCGTGGTCCTCCAGCGGCGCGGTGCGCGACTACTTTCGCCTCGTCAAGTCGGTGTGTGTATCGGCGCGAGTGGCACAGGCGGCTACACCTTTGCATGACGACCGCTGGATCGACCATGCCGAGCAGGTGCTGCGCAACGAAATGCCGCTGGCTGATGATGACAAAACCTGGCTGCGCAAGGTGCGCAAAACCCATGGCAACGGCCTTGCATCCATGAGCCAACTGCATGAATTGGCGCGGCTTTTTGACAGCGGCGTAATCCTCAACTACCGCAACGGGCACGACTGGTGTGAGGTGCACGCCCTGCTGCAGGCCGAGCTGCGCGAGTGACACTGGCCGCTCTCAGCCCACAGGCCATCTGGCGCGAAATGCGCCTGCACATGGAGTGGAACCAGGGCTTGGCCCTGTGCTTTCTTTTTGCCGATTCCGCGCCCAGCCTGCAGCCCTTGCGCGAATGGGCCGATGTGGCCTGGCAGGCACGCACCGCGCCGCTGCTGCGCATCGTGCCCGCGCAGGCCGCCACGGCTGCTGAAGACGTGTTGCAGGGCCTGCAAAAGCAGGTGATGCAACTGGGCATGGTGCGTGCGCCGGTCTGGGTTGAAATGCTGGCGCTGGATGGGCCCGAGTCTTCGCCCTGGGAGGCCGCCCGTGCCCGCCTGCTGGCGCGCCTGAACGAATCCCGCGAATGGCTGGTACACAGCTTTGCCCGACCCCTGGTGCTGTGCCTGCCACCGGCCTGGTCACGCCGCGTGGTCGATACCGCGCCCGACCTGTGGCAGGTGCGCGCCTACAGCGCCAGCGTGGCGCCGCTGCTCAGGGAAGACACGTCACCTCCACGGGACGCAGGCAACGGCCAGATGCCGCAGGCGGGAGCGGCAAACCTTCCCTGGGCCGATATGCCACAGGCGGTGCAGGCGGCACGCGCCAGGCTTGTGGCCCAGCCAGAGCAGATCGGCTTGCGCCGCGAGCTGGCGGTTTTGTTGGGCACTTTTGCCCAAGACAGGGTCGAGCAGGGGCGGTCCATTGAGCTGGCTGTACCCGCCGCCCGCGAAAGCCTGGCTTTGTTTAGAGATCTGCAAGCTCGCCTTGGCGACCAACTGCCGCTGCTGCGCGACCTGAGCGTGTCGCTGAACAATGCGGGCGATGTGGCGCGAGCCCTGGGCCAGTTGGAGGCCGCGCGCAGCGCCTATGCCGAAAGCCTGGATATCCGCCGCCAACTCAAGGCACTGACCGGCGACACGCCGCAAAGCCTGCGCGACCTGAGTGCGTCGCTGAGCAAGATGGGCGATGTGGTGCGAGACCTGGGGCAACTGGATGAAGCGCGCAGCGCCTATGCCGAAAGCCTGGCCATCCACCGCCAGCTCAAGGCACTGACCGGCGACACCCCGCAAAGCCTGCGCGACCTGAGCGTGTCGCTGGAGAGGGTAGGCGATGTGGCGCGAGTCCTGGGGCAACTGGAGGAAGCGCGCAGCGCCTATTCCGAAAGCCTGGCGATTTGCCGCCAACTCAAGGCACTGACCGGCGACACCCCGCAAAGCCTGCGCGACGTGAGCGTGTCGCTGAACAAGGTGGGCAATGTGGCGCAAGACCTGGGGCAACTGGAGAAAGCGCGCAGCGCGTATGCCGAAAGCCTGACCATCCACCGCCAACTCAAGGCGCTGACCGGCGACACCCCGCAAAGCCTGCGCGACCTGAGCGTGTCGCTGAACAAGGTGGGCGATGTGGCGCAAGCCCTGGGGCAAGTTCAAGCGGCGCAGGCTGCGCACCGCGAGAGCCTGGAGATTCGTCGGCACTTGCGCACCCTGCAAGGCGACTTGCCCCAAGTGCTGGATGACCTGGCTGTTTCTCTGAAGCGCATCGGCACCGCAGCCCCCCCCGCCAGCCCCGAACGCGCCGCCGCCTGGCAAGAAGCCCTGGCCTTGCGCCAGCAACTGGTGGCGGCCCACCCCGACTCTGCGTACCACGCCCAGCGCCTGGCCACCCTGCGCCGCCTGATCGACGAAAATCCGGCTCTACCCGATACCCTGCCGCCCGAATCCTGACCTTGGCAACCCCATGCGCTACCTCTCCACCCGCGGCCATGCCGATCGACTGCGTTTTTGCGACATCCTGCTCGAAGGGCTGGCGCCTGATGGCGGCTTGTACCTGCCCGAGCACTATCCGGTGGTGGATGCCCCCACGCTGGCGCGCTGGCGGGGGCTGCCTTATGCCGAGCTGGCGTTTGAAATCTTGTCGCTCTATATCGACGACATTCCCGCGACCGACCTGCGCGCGTTGTGCGCCCGCACCTATACCGAGGCCGTGTTTGGCACGCCCGAAATCGTGCCGCTCAAAGCCTTGCCGGGCATGGCGCAGGGGCTGGCCGGGCCGCTGTATGTGCAGGCGCTCTCCAACGGCCCGACGCTGGCGTTCAAAGACATGGCCATGCAGTTGCTGGGCCACCTGTTCGAGTACGAGCTGGCGCGGCGTGGCGAGCAGCGCAACATCCTGGGTGCCACCAGCGGCGACACCGGCAGCGCCGCCGAATACGCGATGCGCGGCAAGCAGGGCGTGCGCGTGTTCATGACCAGCCCGCACGGGCGCATGAGCCCGTTTCAGCAGGCGCAGATGTTCAGCCTGCAAGACGCCAATATCCACAACCTGGCCATAGACGGCGTGTTTGACGACTGCCAAGACATCGTTAAAGCCGTGTCCAACGATCTGGCGTTCAAGCGCCGCTACCGCATCGGCACGGTCAACTCCATCAACTGGGCGCGGCTGCTGGCGCAGGTGGTGTATTACTTTGCGGGCTACTTGGCCGCCACGGCGGACCAGCCGCCCGGCGCCCACGTGTCGTTTGCCGTGCCCTCGGGCAACTTTGGCAACATCTGCGCCGGCCATGTGGCGCGCTGCATGGGCCTGCCGATTGCGCAACTGGTGCTGGCCACCAACGAGAACGACGTGCTGGATGAGTTTTTCCGCACCGGCGTGTACCGCGTGCGAGCCAGCGCCGACACGCACGAAACCTCCAGCCCGTCGATGGACATTTCCAAGGCGTCCAACTTCGAGCGTTTTGTGTTTGACCTGTTGGGCCGCGACGGTGCCCGTGTGGCCAGCCTGTTTGGCCCCGAGCTGGCGCGGGCTGGCCGCTTCGACCTGTCGGCTGATCCCGCCTTTGCGCAGGCGGCGAGCCGCTACGGCTTTGTGTCCGGGCGCAGCAGCCATGCCGACCGGCTGGCCACGATCCGCCACACCTGGGCGGCCAATGGCGTGATGATCGACCCCCACACCGCCGATGCGCTCAAGGTCGCCTTGCAGCACCCCCAGGCGCCGGGCGTGCCGCTCATCGTGCTGGAAACCGCGCAGCCGCTGAAGTTTGCCGCCACCCTGGTCGAGGCCCTGGGCCGCGCCCCCGAGCCACCCCCCGCCTTGGTGGGCTTGGAGACGCTGCCGCGCCGCGTGCAGCGCATGCCCGCAGACGTGCAGGCCGTGAAAGACTACATCGCCACCCATTGCGCATGAACACACCCCGCCCCCCCTTGAAGCCGCTGGATGAGGCCCTGGCCGAGTTGCTGGCCCAGGCCCAGCCGTTGGCAGAGACCGAATCGGTGAGCACCTTCGATGCCGATGGCCGCGTGCTAGCGGTTGACCTGCATTCGCCCATAGCCGTGCCGCCGCTGGACAACAGCGCCATGGACGGCTATGCACTGCGCTGTGCCGATCTGGGCGCTGCCGCAGGCGTGTTGCGCGTAGCCCAGCGCATACCGGCTGGGCACTTTGGCCAGGCGCTGGAGCCGGGCACGGCGGCGCGCATCTTCACCGGCGCGCCGCTGCCCGCTCTGGCCGACGCCGTGGTGATGCAGGAAGATTGCGACGCGCTGGAGGCCGACCAGGTGCGCGTGAACACCCAGCCCAGCCCCGGCCAGTGGATACGCCGTGCCGGGGAAGACGTGGCCGTGGGCGCCACCATACTCCCACAGGGTATGCGGTTGACCCCGGCTGCGCTGGGCCTGGCGGCCAGCGTGGGCCTGGCCCAACTGCCGGTGCTGCGCCGCCCGCGCGTGGCGCTGTTTTCTACCGGCGATGAGTTGGTCATGCCCGGCGAAGTGGCGCCGCAGGCCATGCGCCCGGGCGCCATTTACAACTCCAACCGTTTCTTTTTGCGCGCGCTCCTGCAACGCGCGGGCTGCACGGTGAGCGACCTCGGCATCGTGCCGGACCGGCGCGAGGCCACGCTGGCTGCGCTACAAGCCGCCGCGCAGCAGCACGACCTTATCCTCACCAGCGGCGGCGTATCGGTGGGCGAAGAAGACCACATCAAACCCGCCGTGCAGGCGCTGGGCGCATTGAGCCTGTGGCAGGTGGCCATTAAGCCCGGCAAGCCCTTTGCCTATGGGCGGGTGGGCGCGGCGCATTTCATTGGCTTGCCGGGCAATCCGGTCTCCAGTTTTGTCACTTTTTTGCTGTTGGTGCAGCCGTTTTTGCTGCGCCTGCAAGGGGTGGCGGCGGTGGCACCGCAGGCACTCGCGCTGCCCGCGCATTTCGACTGGCCAAAGCCGGACAAGCGGCGCGAGTTTTTGCGTGTGCGGCGCAACGCGGCGGGCGGGCTGGACTTGTTCGCCAACCAAAGTTCGGGCGTGCTGACCTCGGCGGTGTGGGCTGATGGCCTGGTGGACAACCCGCCGGGCCAGGCTATTCGGTACGGCGACCGCGTGCGTTTCATCCCTTTTTCGGAGTGGCTATGAAGGTTCAGGTGCGTTACTTTGCCTCTATCCGCGAGGCCCTGGGGCAGGGCGCTGAAAGTGTGGACACGCAGGCCACCACCGTCGCGGCGCTGCGCGACACGCTAATCGCAAGGGGCGGCGCTTATGCCGAGGCGCTGGCGCGTGGCAAGGCAGTACGCACGGCGCTCAACCAGGTGCTGGTCGCCGAGGCCACCCCACTGAGCGAAGGCTGCGAGCTGGCCTTCTTCCCACCAGTTACCGGGGGCTAATGGCCATGGCCGCTGATACGGTAAGTATTCAAACGCATGACTTTGACCTGAGCCACGAGGTGGCGGCCTTGCGCGCGGGCGATGGGGGAGTGGGCGCGGTGTGCAGCTTTGTGGGCACGGTGCGCGGCGACGCCGCCAACCTGCACATGCTGGAGCTGGAGCATTACCCCGGCATGACGGAGCGATCCATCGCCACCATGGTGGAGCAGGCGCGGCGGCGCTTTGATATCCGTGCGGTGCGCATCATCCACCGCATTGGCGTGTTGCGACCCCACGATCAGATCGTGCTGGTAGCCGTGGCTTGCGCGCACCGGCACCAGGCGTTCTCCGCTTGCGATTTTTTGATGGATTACCTCAAAACCCAAGCCCCGTTTTGGAAAAAAGAGCACACGCCGCAAGGCGCTTATTGGATCGACGCCCGTATCAGCGACGACGCAGCCCTGGCACGCTGGGGCATAGACCCGCTGACCGAGTAAATGCTGTCGTGTAACAGCGGCAGACGTGACGGGGGCGCAAAGCTGCTGGGCGCCGCCGGGTTCGGGCGCGAGTCGTCCCAATGGCTGTGTATTTCCATCAGGCGCGGCAAACTATCTAAAAAATAGCGGGTGAGCCGGGGCTCAAAATGGTTGCCTGCGCCTGCCGTGATGTGGTCCACTATTTTTTCCATGGGCCAGGGTTCTTTGTGGGGGCGCTTCATGCTCAAGGCATCAAACACATCGGCCAATGCCACGATGCGTGCGGACTCGGGAATCGCGTCACCCGCCAAGCCTTTGGGGTAGCCGCTGCCGTCCCAGCGTTCATGGTGGCACAGCGCAATCTCGGCGGCCATTTTGAATACAGGTGCCTCGCTTCTGCGCAGAATGTTGCCGCCGATGGTGGTGTGGGTTTTCATCACGGCGCGCTCCTCGGGCGTGAGCGAGCCGGGTTTGAGTAACACCGATTGCGGCAAGCCCAGTTTGCCGGTGTCGTGCAAGGGCGCGGCCAGCTCTAGCATCTGGCATTGGGCGCTGTCCCAGCCAATGGCCTCGGCCAGCGCGCGTGCATACGCGGCCATGCGCCAAATATGGTTGCCCGTGTCGGAGTCGTTGAAGCGACCGGCATGGCTGAGCATCAGCAAGGCTTCCCGGTAGCTGTTCTCTAGCATCTGCACCGGCACGCGCGACAAGTGGCTGCGCAAGCGGGCTAGCAGAACGGCGGGAACCAGGGGCCTGACCAGATAGTCCAGGCCACCGAGTTCAAACGCAGTCGCCTCGTCGTTGCCATTGGCTTGTGCGCTCACGAACACCACGGGCAGGCCGGTGGTGGACGGCTCCGCCCGCAGACGGCGGCACACCTCAAAACCATCCATATCGGGCATGTGCACGTCCAGCAGCAGCAGCGCAGGCAGGTGTTTGCGCGCAGCCGCCAGCGCGTCGTTGCCATGGCGTGCAAACAACAGGTTGTAGTCGCTGCCCAGCGCGTCGCGCAAACTGGCCAAGTGGGCCGATTCGTCGTCAACGATGAGCAGGGTGTGCGGCTTCATACGCGGTCTCCCAAGCCCTGGCTGTGCGCGAAGGTCTTGGGGTCTGCCTGCAATAGCGCGATGTCGTGCAGGGTTTGGTGCAAGGCCAGCTCAAGCGATCGCACAGCGGCCTCTGCGTCCCGGTTGTGGGACAGCAACCATTGCACCTGGCTGGCATACAAGCCCACCTGGGTCAAGGCGAGTTGGTTGGCGTTCTCCACCAAGTTACGCGCCAGGGTGCTGGCAGCGGCGTATTCGTTTACCTCGAGCAACATGCGTAGGCTGACCGCGCTATCGGCGTGCCGCGCCGAGAACTGGCCCAGGTATTTGCACAGGGTGGGCAAGTTCTCCCAGATCATCAGTCCGCGCGCCAGGTGTATCGAAGGCGATGGCGTCGCCCCCGCGCCGGGCCGCTGCGGGTTCTCGGGTTGTTCGGCATCGTGGTGTGTGTTTTTTTGCAACAAGGCCTCCCTGTATGGTGCGGTAAGAGTGGGCGGGCACGGCCAGCAAGACTGGCATGTAGTTCTTATCGGTCGCCTTCACGCATACCTGAATGTCATATTTTGCGACTTTTTTAACACCCATCCACTCTTCCTTGTGGGTGCACGGTCACTCCAGTTTGAACCCATAAGCCTCAGCGGGCTGCTTCAGCGCAGGGAAGTAAGCCATGTCAGGACAGACGCAGTTGACACGCTAGCGGTCTTTTTGGGGTGGGAGAGGCCGATAGCGTGTTGCAGATGTCGCGTCCGTCGCCGCGTCGCCTATGCAAAGCGCCGCATGACAGCCCAGCGGTTGCCCGCTTGAGCTTTCTAGTTGAATTGCGCTGCCCCGGCCTCAACTGCTGCGCATAGTCGTCAAACGCGCAGCCTGGGTCGGCGTGTTTGGAGTGCCCCGCTTTACGGCTCGATTTACTGGAGGTTTTTCATGCGTCAAGACAAGCTGACTACGAAATTTCAAGAGGCCCTGGCCGATGCCCAGACGCTGGCCTTGGGTAACGACCATGCGTATATTGAGCCGGTACATGTGGTCGTGGCCTTGCTCAAGCAGGAGGACGGGCCGCGTGCCTTGTTGCAGCGTGCGGGCGTGAACGTCAGCGGTTTGCAGGCCGCTGCGGAGGCGGCGGTTAAGCAACTGCCCCAGGTACAGGGCCAAGAACAGGTACAGGTCGGCCGTGACACCTTAAGCCTGCTGCAAGGCGCCGAAAAAGAGTCGATTAAGCGCGGGGATCAGTTTCTGGCCAGCGAGTTGTTTTTGCTCGCGCTCACCGACAGCAAAAGCGATGCCGGGCGCATAGGCCGCGAAAACGGTTTGACGCGCAAGGCGCTGGAGGCCGCGATTGATGCCGTGCGCGGTGGGCAAAAGGTAAACAGTGCCGACGCCGAGGGCCAGCGCGAAGCCCTGGCGAAATACTGCGTGGATTTGACCGAGCGCGCCCGCGCCGGCAAGCTCGACCCCGTGATTGGCCGCGACGACGAAATCCGCCGCGCGATTCAGGTGTTGCAGCGGCGCACCAAGAACAACCCGGTATTGATTGGTGAGCCCGGCGTGGGCAAAACCGCCATCGTCGAGGGACTGGCGCAGCGCATTGTGGCCGGTGAGGTGCCTGATTCGCTCAAAGGCAAGCGGGTGTTGTCGCTAGACATGGCGGCGCTGTTGGCGGGTGCCAAATTTCGCGGCGAGTTTGAAGAGCGGCTCAAAACGGTGCTGAAAGAACTGGCCAAGGACGAGGGGCAGACCATTGTCTTCATCGACGAACTGCACACCATGGTGGGTGCAGGCAAGGCCGAGGGCGCGATGGACGCGGGCAATATGCTCAAGCCCGCCTTGGCGCGTGGTGAACTGCACTGCGTGGGCGCCACCACATTGGACGAATACCGTAAATACATCGAAAAAGACGCTGCGCTGGAGCGGCGCTTTCAGAAAATTCTGGTCGGTGAACCCACGGTAGAGGCCACGATTGCCATTTTGCGTGGCCTACAAGAAAAGTACGAGGTGCACCACGGCGTGGAAATCACCGACCCCGCCATCGTCGCCGCTGCCGAGTTGAGCCAACGCTACATCACCGACCGCTTTTTGCCCGATAAGGCGATTGACCTGATCGACGAAGCAGCGGCCAAGATCAAGATCGAGATCGATTCCAAGCCCGAGGTGATGGACAAGCTGGACCGCCGCCTGATCCAACTGCAAATTGAGCGCGAGGCGGTGCGGCGCGAGAAGGACGAGGCTTCGCTCAAGCGCTTTGCCCTGATTGAGGAAGAAATCGTCAAGCTGCAAAAAGAAATTGCCGATCTAGACGAGGTGTGGAAGGCCGAAAAAGCGCAGGCCCAAGGCTCGGCCCAGGTGAAAGAGGCTATGGACAAGCTGCGCTTTGAAATCGACGAATACACCCGCAAGGGCGATTTCAACAAGGTGGCTGAACTGCGCTACGGCAAGCTGCCCGAGCTGGAAAAGCGGCTCAAAGACGCGCAGGCCAAAGAGGCCAGCCGCGACAAGACGGCGGCGCCACGCCTGCTGCGCACCCAAGTCGGTGCCGAAGAAATCGCCGAGGTGGTGGCCCGTGCCACCGGCATTCCGGTCGCCAAGCTGATGCAAGGCGAGCGCGACAAACTGTTGCTGATGGAAGCCAAGCTGCACGAACGCGTGGTGGGCCAAGACGAGGCCATTGCGGCGGTGGCCAACGCCATTCGCCGCTCGCGCTCGGGCCTGAGCGACCCGAACCGGCCTACTGGCTCGTTTCTGTTCCTAGGGCCTACCGGCGTGGGCAAGACCGAGCTGTGCAAGGCGTTGGCCGGGTTTTTGTTTGACTCGGAAGATCATTTGATTCGTGTGGACATGAGCGAGTTCATGGAAAAACATTCGGTAGCGCGCCTCATCGGTGCCCCACCCGGCTATGTGGGTTATGAAGAGGGGGGTTACCTCACGGAAGCCGTGCGCCGCAAGCCCTACAGCGTGCTGCTGCTCGACGAGGTGGAGAAGGCGCACCCGGACGTGTTCAACGTGCTGCTGCAAGTGCTGGACGATGGCCGACTCACCGACGGCCAAGGCCGCACCGTGGACTTTAAAAACACCGTCATCGTCATGACCAGCAACATCGGCTCGACCCTGATCCAGAACATGGTGGGCCGGGATGCCGAGGAGATCAAAGACGCCGTGTGGGAGGAACTTAAAACGCATTTCCGCCCTGAGTTTTTGAACCGCATCGACGAAACCGTGGTGTTTCACGCCTTGGACGCCAAGCACATTGAGGCCATTGCACGCATCCAGTTGCGCTTGCTCGAACAACGGCTGGCCAAGCTGGACTTGGAGCTGGAGGTGTCGCCCGCCGCGCTGGCTGAGCTGGCCAAAGTGGGTTTTGACCCGATCTATGGCGCGCGCCCGCTCAAAAGGGCGATTCAGCAGCGCATCGAGAACCCGCTGTCCAAACTCATGCTGCAAGGGCGCTTTCCCCCGAAGTCGGTGATACCGATTGATGTGGACCCGGTGCGTGACCCCGGCGTGTTCAAGTTCGAGCGCGTGATGCACTAAGCGGCGAGCGCCAGCGTGCCGGGGCTTGGCCGCGCTGTCGCCGGTTCGACCCGAGGCGCCGCCGTTCACGGCTAGTATGCCGGGCTCATCGTTTTTGTCGGCGCTTGCGCCTATCCACCCGAAGTGACCAGCCCCGTTCGCACAAGCAGCCCCGCCGACTTGCCAGAGGGCTTTCGCCCGCTGCATTTTGGCGGCCCCTTTATGGCGCACAACGGGCCGCTGTATGGCCGCTGGACGGGCGAGCGCATCGAGATAGGGTTTCGCATCGAACCCCGGCACACCAACCCGATTCACCATGGCCACGGGGGCATGCTGGCCTCGTTTGCCGACATGCTGCTGCCCTGTGCGGCGCTGTACCAAACGGACATGGAGCGGCGTTTTTTGCCCACCATCAGCTTGAGCATCGACTACTTGGCCCCCGCCCCGCTGGGTGCCTGGGTACAAGGCCAGGCCGACGTGCTGCGCACCACCCGCAACCTGCTGTTTGCGCAAGGGCTGGTTTACGCTGACGGCCAGTTGGCGCTGCGGGTCAACGGCATTTTTAAAATGGGCCCCGTGATTGGCGACGGCCGGAATGCGGATGTCAACCCAAAGTAGAAATGTCCGCTTTTTCCCCAAATAGAAATGTCCCCTTGGAGTTGAGTTGATGAG
>Ga0136644_10002585_pt1 | contig 13771 bp, 11 predicted proteins | sample C_130820_EF_Meta_FD_94780 | JGI IMG/M metagenome (GOLD analysis project Ga0136644, IMG submission 94780) | Freshwater microbial communities from Lake Croche, Canada to study carbon cycling - C_130820_EF_MetaG (v2) (version 2) | ecosystem: Environmental > Aquatic > Freshwater > Lake | place... | reverse complement strand
GGAAAAGATCAGGTTATCCTGGGGCTGAGCGGTGGAGTCGATTCAAGTGTGGCGGCGGCGCTGCTCCATCAGGCCGTGGGCGACCAGTTGACGTGCATCTTTGTCAATAACGGGTTGCTTCGGAGTGGCGAGGCGGAAGCGGTTCAGGAGGTCTTTGGGCGTCATTTCAAAATGCGCCTGCATTATGAAGACTCCACCGATTTGTTCCTCAAACGACTCGAGCGGGTCACTGATCCCGAGAAAAAGCGGAAGATCATCGGGCGGACATTCATCGAAGTCTTCACCGCGTGTGCGGAGCAGTTTGGAAAGGCCCGGTTTCTGGCTCAAGGCACCCTGTATCCGGACGTGATTGAATCGGTTCCCATCGCGGGCAATCCCGCCTCGATGATCAAGTCCCACCACAATGTTGGCGGTCTACCCAAGCGTTTGAAGTTCAAACTCGTTGAACCTCTCCGTCGACTGTTCAAGGATGAGGTTCGGCAATTGGGGGTCGAGTTGGGATTGCCCAAGGAAATGGTGCATCGCCAGCCATTTCCCGGTCCCGGACTCGCCGTGCGCTGTCTCGGGGCGGTGACGGCCGAGAAACTCCGGGTGCTCCGCGCAGCCGACGCCATCGTGGTTCAGGAAATGAAGGCGGCCGACTGGTACTACAAAACCTGGCAAACCTTCGCCGTGCTTCTTCCCGTTCGCAGTGTCGGTGTCATGGGAGACGAACGGACCTATGACTTTACCATCGCCATCCGCGCGGTCGAATCACAGGATGGTATGACGGCAGACTGGGTCCGCCTTCCTTACGATTTGCTCGAACATATCTCCAGCCGGATCACCAACGAGGTGCGCGGCATCAATCGGTGCGTCCTGGACATCACGAGCAAGCCACCCGGTACCATTGAATGGGAATAACCGGCACGGATGCCTTGCCCCTGGATTTGGCACACCTTCCGCTTGCACACACCATGCTCTTCGCTGCCTCTGAATTGGTGCAGACACCGACGCCATGGATGATCCTGCCCTTCGCGGGTCTGCTCCTGACCATTGCTCTCGCGCCGCTCTTCTTTTCCGGTTGGTGGGGTCGACATTACCCGAAGGTCGCCATTGGACTCGGGTCGATCACCCTCGCCTATTATCTGTTTGGGCTCCGGGCAGGACCGCGGGTGTTCGATGCCTTTCACGAGTACATCAGCTTCATCGCCATGATCGGCGCTCTCTACGTCGTCAGCGGTGGGATTCACATTCAAGTCAAAGGAGAAGCCACCCCCTGGGCCAACCTCGGCTTTCTTGCCCTGGGAACGATTCTGGCCAATGTGCTCGGAACGACAGGTGCCTCCATGCTGTTGATCCGCCCGTGGATTCGGATGAACAAGTATCGAATCACGGCACATCATATTGTGTTCTTTATTTTCGTCGTCTCCAATGTCGCCGGATGCCTGACTCCCATCGGGGATCCCCCCTTGTTCCTTGGCTATATCAAGGGAATTCCATTCTGGTGGGTGGCTGAACATTGCTGGCCCATGTGGGGTGTCGGTGTTGGAACCCTGTTGCTGATGTTTCTGGTCGTTGATGTTCTCAACTACCGACAGGTCCCCAAACCCGTACGGGACCAACACTCGGGTCACGGCGAGACGTTCAAAGTCACCGGCCTGCTCAACGTCGTTTTCCTTGGCGCCATCCTGGGGGCCATCCTTTTTGCGGGGCATCCGCCCTTCCTCCGGGAGGCGATCATGCTCGTGGCTGCCGTCGGTTCGTACTTTCTGACTCCTCGTTCGGTTCACGAAGCCAATGACTTCAATTTTCATCCCGTCAAGGAGGTGGCCATCCTCTTCATCGGAATCTTTGCCACCATGATGCCGGCATTGGACTGGCTGGCGGTCAATGCCCGGGAGTTGGGTGATCCGACCCCGACCTTCTTCTACTTCGGAAGCGGCATTCTCAGCAGCGTGCTCGACAACGCCCCGACCTACCTGAGTTTCTTGAGCGCGATATTCGGTGCGTTTATCGACAATGACACCGTTGCACAGGTGCAACATCTCGTTCAGACGGGCGGTTCAGACATGGCTACTTTTATCCATGGTGAGCACGCCGCGCAAATTCAACAGACCTTCCTGGCCCTTCAAAAATACCACGCCGACCTGGTGGCTTCCAAAAACGTGGGAACGGAAGAGATCGAAATCGCCTACCTGTTGGGAAATGGCGCATTCAACCGGTATATCCTCTCGATTTCAGTCGGCGCAGTCTTTTTTGGCGCAAATACTTACATCGGAAATGGACCCAATTTCATGGTGAAGGCCATCGCCGATCAGGCCGGTGTCAAAACCCCGTCATTTCTTGCCTACATCGGGCGGTTCACCATCCCCTTTATGCTGCCCATGTTGCTTCTGGTATGGGTCATTTTCTTTCGTTGAGGCCCGTCTTTGGGAAAGTGGCCGGCTCCTGGCATCTTGGCTGCTTTCGTAAAAGTTTTTTCCTTTCACCAAAAAAGCGTTGAAGGCCGCCGTAACCTGAGCGTCAATCGAGGGGTAGAAACTGGGCTGGGCCACCTCAATCGCAGCGATTGAAAGACCACAGTCTGTCCGGCGCATCCGCGCGGGCAAAGGAGGTTTGTTTGGTTGTTTGGGTTAGGCGGGCACCGTGAGGTGCCCGCTTTTGTTTTGCGAGGGATGGATGCTTGGAAGGGTCCCCCAACGACGCTAGAGTTGTTGCGAATCGAACCAGTTCATGCCCAAGGCTTCACCACCGACGTTCCGTGCCCTGCTTGTTTTGGGCAGGGTATCCAACCTGCCCACCGTCTGGTCCAATTGCCTGGCGGGTTGGCTGCTGGGGGGTGGGGGCAGCGTGGGCCGTTGGTGGTGGTTGTCCCTGGCGGCTTCCGCCTTCTATGTCGGTGGCATGTACCTGAATGACGCCTGTGACGCCGCCTTTGATCGGCAACATCGGCGGGAGCGACCCATTCCCTCCGGGGCCATCCATGTGGGTCTGGTCTGGCGGCTGGGCGGTTGCCTGTTGATTTCGGGCTGGTTGATGTTGTGGTGCCTGGGCTGGTCTACCGGCTGGATCGGAACCGGATTGTTGATTTCAATACTGGTCTACGACTTCGTGCACAAGGCAGTTTCATTTTCCCCGATCCTGATGGCATTTTGCCGTTTCTTTCTTTTTCTGGCCGCTGCCTCCACCGGGGCCGACGGGGTCACCGGATTGGCCGTCTGGAGTGCCCTTGCCCTGGCCGGCTGGATCATTGGGTTGAGCTACCTGGCACGACGGGAGAGCACGACCAATTCCCTCCGATATTGGCCACTCATGGTCCTCGCGCTTCCACTGGTATTGGCGTGGATTGCCAATGGGAATGAAACCCGGCTGAGGGCCCTGTATCTGGCGCTCCTGCTCATGGGTTGGTCGGCGTGGTGTCTTCGGCATATTTGGGTGGATGCCAATCGCAATCTCGGCCTGTCCGTTTCCGGTTTGCTCGCAGGCATCTGCCTGGTCGACTGGCTGGCGGTTATCCCCGGTTATGCCATGGGGGCCGTCTTCCTCGGGCTCTTCCTTGCGGCTCTCGCCGCTCAACGATTGATTCCCGCAACCTGATGGCGACACCGCACCCAGAGACAGCTCCACTCCGACACGCCCGCGAGTTTCGCAACATCGCCCTGACCGGCTTCATGGGGGCTGGAAAAAGCACGGTCGGTTTTTTTCTCGCAGAGATTTTGCGCTTTGAGCTGGTGGACACCGACAAAGTCATCGAGGAACGAAGAGGACGCCGCGTCTCCGAAATCTTCGCCGAAATGGGGGAGCCCGCCTTTCGTGCCATGGAATCCGATCTGGTCGAAGAGTTGGGTCGCCGCACCGGGTTGGTGATTGCCACCGGGGGGGGATTGATTATCAATCCCGCCAATCGCGCCCGGCTTCGTCAGCATGCCCTCATCGCGTGCCTTTGGGCGTCAGCCGAGACGATATTCGAACGCGTCCGAACCCAATCCCACCGTCCCCTCCTTCGTGGTCCCGACCCTCTCCATCGCATCCGGGAACTGTTGGAAGAACGAGCCCCCATTTATCGCGAAGCGGACCTGCTGGTCGGTGTGGACTTTCGCCATCCTCCAGAGACGGCCCGCTTTATCGCCGATGCATTCCTTGCTGCCCGACAGGTGCCGGGATCGCCATGACGATTCGGAATGCCTTGGAAGTCCGCGCCAGAGAATTGGGATTCGATCTCTGCCGCGTCACGCACGCGGGAAAACCAGCCTCGGCCCCCTCCTTTCTCGCGGCGTTGGCCGAGGGGCGCCACGCCGAAATGTCCTGGCTGGAGCGCAGCAAAGACCGGCGGGTGGATTTGCAACAGGTTCTTCCCGATGTCCGAAGCGTTGTGGTTCTCGGCATCAGCTACACCCCCGGCGGTCCCGATTTTGAAACCGTTCCGGGTCCGGCCAATGACCTGGAATCGTCTCCTGCCCGGGGAGAAGTGGCCCGGTATGCCCGGTATTCCGATTATCATGAGGTTTTGAAACGGCCTCTGGCGGAACTCGCTGATTGGCTGGACGGTCACGGCGGAGTGGGCACCCGCTCCATGGCCTATGTGGATACTGGCCCGATTCTGGAACGCGATCTGGCCCAGCGTGCGGGGGTGGGATTTATCGGAAAGCATACGGGATTGATCTCCCGTCACCATGGCAATTGGCTGTTGCTCGCGGAAATCCTGACCACCGTCGAGATTGAACCCGATGCACCCGAACCGAACCGGTGTGGCCATTGCACCCGCTGCCTGTCCGCCTGCCCCACCCGGGCCCTTCCGGCGCCTTTCACCCTGGATGCCCGTCGATGCATTGCCTACCTGACCATCGAACTCAAGGGCTCCATCCCGATTGAATTCCGTCCATTGATCGGCAACCGCATTTTTGGCTGTGACGACTGTCTGGCGGCCTGTCCGTGGAATCGATTCGCGCAGGCAGGCTCTTTGCTGAGGGGGTTTTACCGCCCGGACCTGACCCAACCCCGTCTCCAGGATTGGTTGAAACTCGATGCCCCCGGATTTCGCCGTCTGTTCCGTGGAACCCCTCTGGAACGAACCAAGCGACGCGGGTTGTTGCGCAACGTTTGTGTTGCCCTGGGCAATGTGGGCCATCGCGAGGACCTTCCCGCCCTTGAAAAAGCCACTCTCGATCCCGAGCCCTTGATCGCTGAACACGCCCACTGGGCCATGAGTGCGATCGTGGACCGGACGGGGCTCAGCAATGAACCGCCAATGGGACGGGATGAGAGGACTCCCACCTGGACCTCTCACGGGTATACCGGTGCCTCGGGCACCCCATAAAAGCGCCTCTCCGGGACGCTCTTGAATCAATTAAGGAAGGCATTATAACGGGCGAATTCCCTCCAAAAACTCACGGGCTGCGCGACGCATCGTGCGTTGCTTCAACCAGACCGCGAGGATTTTTCGACGCGGCTTGAATCCCTGAAGCCCACGATAGACCGGACGATCCTTCCCGGCCCGCTGAACAGCCATTTCCGGAATCAGGGAGAGCCCAAGTCCGGCCCCCACCAGGGCTTGAAGTGTTTCCAGTTGGGCGCTGCGAAAACTGATTTGCGGACGGAAGTCCCGCCGATGGCAAAAACTCAGGACCTGATCTCCAAGGCAATGACCCTCCTTCATCAGGATGAAGCGCTCGTTTTCCAGGTCCTCCAGGGAGATGTCGACCCTGTCCACCAGGCGGTGATTCGGAGGAAGTGCCAGCAGCAATTCCTCGTCGAATAATTCCCGGGTTTGGAGTCCCCGCTCCTCCAGTGGGTCGCTCACCAGGGCAAGGTCCAGGTCACAGGCAAGCACCTGCCGGGTGAGTTGCGCCGTGGTCTCCTCCTGCACGATGATCTCCAATCCCGGATATTTCGGGCCGAACCGGGCCATCAGTCCGGGCAGCAAATAAGGGGCGATGGTTGGGAGTACACCCAGCCGGAGGGTTCCCGTCTTGAGGTCCTGGACCTCGGAGATTTCCCGCCGGGCCGCCTCGACTTCCTCAAGAATGGCGGCGGCACGGCGAAGGAAGGCTTCGCCCGCCACTGTCAGTCGGGCATCCCGGCGGGTGCGTTCAAACAAGCGCTCCCCCAACTCGTCCTCCAGTTTTTGAACCTGCTGACTCAAGGAGGGTTGGGACACATGGCAGAGTTCGGCGGCCCGTGAAAAATTGCGGGCGCGGGCCAGGGCGACGACGTACCGCAATTGGTGCATTTCCATAGGCTGCGCCTATGATAATCGAGGAACCCGGATGGTCCATTCCGTTGACGGTTCCTTTGGCCAATGTGCAACATGGACGGGTTGCGGCCAGGCTACCCTTGTGTCCCATCTGTCTCGCAGGTGCTGTGAACGGGGTGGAAATAACCGCAACGGTGAATGGAGTGGCCCGTACGCCCACACTGGTCCCCTCACGCTGCTTGTGGCTTGCCCTCGAGGGAATCAGGATCATGATCCCTTGCCATGTTTCCAGGTCCATCGCGAGTGAGACGAATCGCTTGGGCGGTCTACCTGGTCGGCTGCCTGACTGCGGTGGCAATCACGGGCTGTAGCGCCCTGATGCCGCGCGAGATCAGGATCGTGGAACGCCAGGCGAAGGTGGAAGCCGACAAACTCCGGGAGGAGCGCCCGTCCGCCTTTCAAACTGTCGAGGTAGAAAATCGACCTTTGCATTACGTGGAGATCACGGATGATGAGGTTAAACCGCTCGTTCTGTTCATTCATGGCTCACCGGGCGATTGGACCGCCTGGGTGCGGTATCTCAACGATCCGGAATTGCGTCAACGGGTGCACCTTGTTGCCGTGGATCGACCTGGATTTGGGGGATCGGGTGCAGGAAAGGTTGAACGGTCACTCGGACAACAATGTGAAACTATTTCAGTGCTGCTGAAAAAGGTGATTCCGGGTCAGCGGGTCGTCGTGGTGGGACATTCGTATGGCGGTCCGGTCGCCGTACGTTTGATGATGAACAGTGAAAATCGTATCACCGATGCAGTCCTTTTGGCGGGCGCAATGGATCCAGACCAGGAAAAGACCAAATGGTACCAATATCCAGCCGACTGGCCGCCCTTCACGGGGGTGCTCCCGGATAACCTGGTGGTTGCCAACAGGGAAATTCGGGCTCTGAAATCGGAATTAACCACCATGCTTCCTCTCTGGGAGAAGGTGACCCAACGAGTTTCGGTGATTCAGGGAGGCAGGGACGACCTCGTTTCACCAGAAAATGCGGATTTCGCCGCCCGGAAACTGACTCACGCCTCCTCCGTCAAAATCATCCGGATCCCCGAAATGAATCACTTCCTTCCCTGGTACCAGTACGACCTGGTCAAGGCTGAGATATTAAAGCATCTCGAATAATGGTACAATCTCCATTCCCGGCACGGTCACCAGCCCCCGGTCGGTCAGTCGAATTTCTGGGATGACCGACAGGGGCAACAGATTGAAACCCATGTAGGGCAGCAAACAACCCGCTTCAGTCCAAACCTGCTTGAGTTGCCGGGTTTCTTCAGCCACAACCGAGGATCGTTGATCCGACAGCAATCCGGCGATGGGAAGGGCAACGCCGGCCAGAACCTGTCCGTCGCGAACCACGCAAACGCCCCCCTGATGCCGTCGGAGATACTCAACGGCCACACGCATGTCCCGTTCATCGGTGCCGGCCACGATGAGATTGTGAGCGTCGTGTCCGACACTGCTGGCCACCGCACCGTGTTTCAGGCCGAAATCCTGGAGTAAACCAAACCCTACACCACCGGTTTTTCCGTGGCGCTCAATCACGGTCAAAAAGCAAAGGTCGGGATTCTGCTGGAAGGTGTCGGACCAGGTAGGCCCGGGGGTCAAGAGACGACGTTCGTGAAAGGTCAGGATGCCGGGCAGGGCCACGCGCAGGATATGGGCAGTCACCGGCCCCAAAGGGAGCTCCGGAACAAGGGGAACATCGGCAGCCACGTAAACGGTCTGATAGGCGGCCGAGGGGTATCGGTAAGGCTGGCTGAGGGCGGCTTCGAGCACGGGAGTAATCTTGCGGTTCTCCACCACCAATTCCCCGCCGTACCAGGTGGACTGCGGTTCCAGGGAATCGTTGAGCAGAACGATGTCGGCCCGACGCCCTGCACCCAGGGCTCCCAGTTCCCCGTCGAGGTGGAAGCGCGTGGCCGGATGCAGGGAACCCAGGCTCCAAGCGGTGGCGGGTGCCAGGCCTGCCGCCTGCGCCTGACGCACCACCCAGTCGAGCCCAAACATAAAGAGATCGTCGGCATCGCGGTCATCGGTGCAGACACAGACTCGCTTGGGATTGGCCCCGAGGCGCGTCACCGCCTGGATGGCCAAGGGCAGGGAATGCCAGGGGGTGGCGGGATTGCCGCCCCGGAGAAAAATCCAGAGACCCGCCTCCAGGAAGTCCTCGGCGATCTGGGCATCAATGGATTCGTGGGTATCCGTGATGCCGCTGGCCGCACCTGCGGCGACAAATTCCCGACCATAGATATGACCACACACGGGTCGCCCTCTTCGAAGTGCCGCTGCGAGGATGGCGTGGCTGCGTTCGTCACCAAGAGCCACCGGCACAAAGTCCATTTTTTCCCCCAGTGCCACCGCTTCAGGCCATCGGTCAAAAATCCCGGCAATCTTGTCCGGGGTCAAATCACCGCCCGCTGTCTCAAAATGGGCCGAAGTGGCCGGAACGGTGCTGGGAACGGTTAGAAAGATGTTGAGAGGGGCGCGACGGGCATCCTCCAACATCCACTCGATGCCGGCCACGTCGCAGACATTGCCGATCTCATGGCTGTCACAAAACAGGGTGGTGGTGCCATTGAGCAAAGCCGCCTCGGCATAGGCGCAGGCAGTGATCATCGAGGACTCGATGTGCACATGGGGATCGACCAGTCCCGGGGCCAGAATTCCGCCCTGAACATCATGGATTTGGGTGTGGACACCCCGAATCGCCGATCCTGCGGGTTGGATGGCGGCGATCCGTCCCTGGTGAATCCAGATTTCCCGGTCGGGGAGCAACCGCTCGGTATAGGCCGACAAAAGGCGTGCGCCGCGCAGCACCAGATCCGGCGGGGTTCGACCATGCGCCACCGAGGCCAGGCTCCGGGTGATTTCGTGGTGTGGCGGAACCGAAAAACGGGTGAGGGTTTTCATGGCGACAGAGGGTTTGGGCCTGTGGGCGAAATGCTGCGGGCTCCCCGGGACGGATGCAATGTTGGGAACGACCTCACACCACGTTTGACGGATGTTCCGAGTCCGCGCACGTTCTTCCGGTGAACTACCTCCTGCGCGTGTGGTTGATCGCTGGTGTGACCGCGGTATCGGTATCGGCCCAGAAGATTCCGGTGGTCGAAAAGCGTCTGCCGAACGGGTTCAAGCTGCTGCTGGTTGAGCGGCACGAGGAACCCCGCATCGCCGGAGGGTGGGTGGCCCATGTCGGATCGGCCAATGAACGTCCGGGTATCACCGGCATCGCCCATCTCTTCGAACACATGATGTTCAAAGGGACCCCGACCATCGGAACGACCGATGCCGCCCGCGACCTGGATATCCTCGTGCAGCAGGAACAGGTCCGGGATGAAATGCGCGCCGAGGAGGCCCGGATGCGCCAGGCGCTCCGCAAGGGCGATGTCGAAGACATCACGAGTCCCGAAAGCAAGTCCGATCATTACAAGGAGTTGGAAGCGCGGTTTCAGAAATTGATCGAGGCCGAACGGCAGGTGCTGGTGAAGAACGAATTTGACCGGGTGTACACCACGGCGGGTGCCTCCGGCATGAACGCCTTTACCACGGAGGACATGACCGGCTATTTCATCACCGTCCCGGCCAACAAGCTGGAGCTTTGGTGCTGGATGGAAAGTGAACGACTCCTCCATCCGGTTTTCCGTGAATTTTATGCCGAGCGGGATGTGGTCTTTGAGGAGCGTCGGATGCGGACGGAATCGACTCCCGTCGGGAAATTCGCGGAACAATTCAATGCGATGTTCTGGGATGCCCATCCGTACCACTGGCCTGTGATCGGATGGCCGAGCGACATTCCCGCCATTTCCAAAAAGCAGGCCGATGATTTTTATCAGCAATATTATCAGCCCGACAATATCACCCTGGTCTTGGTGGGTGATTTCGACCCCGCCGCCGCCGAGGCCATGGTGACCCGGTACTTCAGCCGGATTCCGAAAGGCTCCAGCCCTCCCTCCGAAGTGACGACTCTTGAAATACCATCGGTTGGGGAAAAACGGTATTACGCAGAAGCAGAGACCAATCCGCAGCTGGATATTCTGTGGCGAACCGTCGGGTTTGGTCATAAGGACAGCTATCCTCTCGATGTGTTGCAGTTGCTCCTGTCGGGGCGGACTGGTCGCCTCTACAAGGGGCTGGTACTGGGGCGGCAGGTGGCCACTGAGGCGGCTGCCGTGCAGGATTCACGCAAATGGGCCGGGGCCTTCGAGATCGAGGCTGAGGTCCGCGAAGGCAAGACTCCAGGGGAGGTCGAAGCAGCCCTGTATGAGGAGCTCGAACGAATCAAGAACGAACCGATCCCGCCGGAGGAGCTTCAGAAGGTCAAAAACCAGTTTGCTGCTGCCGAATACCGAAAGCTGTCCGCCAATTTCCCCATTTTCCGGCAGGTGCTGCAAAGCGAGGGATTGGGCGACTGGCATGAGGTCAATGAAGCCGGTCCAAGGCTTCAGGCGGTGACGGCTGAGGATGTTCAGCGGGTGGCCAAAAAATACCTCGTGAAGGAAAACCGCGCGGTGGCGGTTTATACCCGAAAGCCGGGAACGGGCAGTCCCGAGGAGGACCCCGACCTCGCTGGATTGTCGGCTGAGCAGAAGCCAATCATCCGCCGTGTAGTTCAGGCATTGGCGCAGGAAACAGATGCTGATAAACTGCTGCAGCAGGCCGAGGCCATCGAATCACGCCTGGCGTCGACGGACCCCAAGAAGCTGCCCCTTCAAAAATTGATTTTGAAGAAGGTGCGTGCCCGTGTGGTTGAACTCAAAGCGGCACCCGCCGATAAGAAGCCGTAAACTGCTTCTTCCGGTTCAAGCCAGGCCCAACTTCACCAGGACTTCCTTGGGAGGGCCTTCCCAACGGGTCATCGGTTTGTTGCCCAAATAACCGACATCCGCCATTCCCTGGGGCGTGCTATAAAAGCCGCCCAGGACCAGGTTTCGAAAGACACTGAAACCCGCCGCTGTCGCCTTCAGTCGCTCGGCAGCCCGGGGTGCATAGGCGATCTCATCGACAATCGCAGTCTGCTGATCCGGGGATGCCCCGGCAAAGGATTTCCCGAAGCGGTTGACCGACTCCTTTTCAACGTGCGCCAGCAACGCCAGAATTTTGGTTCGGTCGGCCTGTTGGTCAGGGTAGGGGGCACTGACCCATTCGTCGATGAACTCCGGCACCCCGACGGCGCTGGCTGCCGGAGATTTTTCATCGGCAGGGATGACCACATCCGCCAGCGCCGCTGTCACGGTGCGCTGTTCACCACTCAGGGTCAGGGGCCATAAATCCCCCGGTTTGTAGCTCTTGTTGAGCACGGCATCCATGCCGTAGGGCTTTCCGGTCACGGGAGCGGCGGCCGCCAGGGTCGGCTCGCCCAGCGCTGAGGACGGCAGTGCCGCCGCCAGACCCGCGGCCAGCATCCATTGGAGCGCATCACGTCGTGACAGACTGCGTTCGTCGCCCGATTCGAGAGGAGGATTCATGGGAAGGTCGTTGAGAGGAGGCGGTTAAATGTCGCCCTTGCGCATTTGTTCCAACAGGTACTCGGAGGCTCGCCAGGCAACCGCCATAATGGACAGAGTGGGATTCTTGTCGGCGTTGCTCACAAAGGGGCCGCCGTCGGTGACGAACAGATTGGGGACATCCCAGGATTGACAATACCCGTTCAAGACCGACTGGCGGGGATCGGCCCCCATGCAGGTGGTGCCCACCTCGTGGATGATCGCTCCACCCGGGTAAATCGCCTCCCGACCGTCCTGACGTGGCGTTCCCGTCACCCTGCCTCCCATGGCTTCGATGATCTCCTTGAACGTCGCATGCATGTGGGCGGCCTGTTTGATCTCGTGATCACTCCATTTGAAGCGGAAGCGAAGGACCGGGATGCCGTAGTCGTCCTTGACCTCGGGATCGATTTCGCAGCGGCTGTCATCGTTCGGGATCATCTCACCGCGTCCGGCCAGGTGGATGAACGAACCATAATAGCGGCGCGCCTCTTCCTTGAGCCTCCTGCCGTAGGCACCTTCGGTGAGTTTCTCCAACCCACCAAAAGTTCCCATCCCCGGCATGGGCCGACCTCCCCCAATCTCGATGTGATAGCCGCGGGCGAAGCCGAGTTTACCCGCCATCTGCTGCTGGTAGAGCCACCAGGGAGTATAGACCTGCATGCTGTTTCCAGCACCCTCATCATTCCAGGACGGCAGGCCTTCCAGCGCAGGAATCTGACCGCCCAGGTCCGCCCCTACGGTGTCCATCAGATAACGCCCAATCTTTCCAGAGGAATTGCCCAGGCCGTTGGCAAAGCGAACGGATTTGGAATTCAGCAGGATGCGTGCGGATTCGCAGCCGCTGGCCGCCAGAACCACCACCCGGGCCTTCACGTGCATGTCCTTGCGCGTGACCTTGTCGACATAGTAAACGCCGGTCGCCTTGCCATTCTCATCGACCGACACCTCGCGCACCATGGCGTCGGTGACGATGTCCAGATTGCCCGTGGCCAGGGCCGGCGGGATGTGAACCGTGGTGGATTGATAATTGGCTCGAATCGAGCACCCGCGACCACACGGTGTTGCCCAAAAACACGGCTGCCGCCGCCGGGCATCCTCCTGCAGAATCTTCCGGGCCTTCTCATCGTTGGGATGACAGATTTGACCGACCTTTTCGTAATTGGCATGGCGCGACTTGATCGCCATGTGGGCCGGGATCACCGGGATGCCGAGGTTCTTACAGGTCTTTTGGATCAGCAGTTCGTAGGCGCGCGGCTTGGGGGGAGGCAACAGGATGCCGGGGGAGGAATTGGGGGTGTTTTCCCGCTCGGTCGCTTCGTTCTCGCCATAGACCCCGACGAGGGCTTCCACCTTATCGTAATACGGGGCCAGGTCCTTGTAATCGAACGGCCAGTCCAGCCCGAGCCCGTCCCGGCTACGTGGCTTGAAGTCGTACGGTCCCATGCGCAGGGAAATGCGACCCCAGTGATTCGTCCGCCCACCCAACATCCGGGGACGCCACCAAATCCATTCCTGCTTGGAACCGAAGGCCTTGTAATCCGCAGCCGCATGAAATTTGTCCGGCGAGTCTCCTTTATGCCGGGTGGTGTACGGTTCGCCGGGAACAAACCAGCCGCCATTGACGGTGGCATCATGGAAGCCGAAGTGCTTGTCCGGCGTACTGGCTCCCCGGAGCGGCGCTTCCGCCGTGGTCTGGAACATCGGGGTTTCCTTGACCGGCTCGTAGTTGCGTCCGGCCTCGAGCATGAGGACCTTGACGCCTGCCTGGGCAAGGACGTAGGCGGTCTGGCCACCAGCGGCACCCGAACCGACCACGATCACATCGTATTTCGACGCCGTTTTCCGATCCAACAACAGGGGCATGAGGAAACAAAACCGCCATCCATCCCCAGCGTCAAGGCTGCGGAAAGGCACGGACCGGAAAAATCGGTTCCTTCGAATCGGAGCGCGAAGCCCCCCATCAGGCCTTCAACCATTGGACACCCGCCACCTTTCTCGATTCGAAGCGAAGGAGATGCCGCTGTATCGGATCGGTGGCTCACCGTATTCGGTCATG
>Ga0136644_10002584_pt1 | contig 13773 bp, 11 predicted proteins | sample C_130820_EF_Meta_FD_94780 | JGI IMG/M metagenome (GOLD analysis project Ga0136644, IMG submission 94780) | Freshwater microbial communities from Lake Croche, Canada to study carbon cycling - C_130820_EF_MetaG (v2) (version 2) | ecosystem: Environmental > Aquatic > Freshwater > Lake | place... | reverse complement strand
GCAGGCACCGGTTGGGATGCTTCGCGCTGTCCGGCTGCGGCATGGACGGCAAACATCGCCAGCACCATCATGGCAAAGCCCTGATGGATCAGCGCAAGCCACATCGGCGCGGCCAGGATCAGCGTGGCAATGCCGATGCCGGCCTGCGCCGACAGCATCCAGACCAGAGCGTTGGCGCGGCGGTTGGCAGAGGTGCCCTTGTGGGCGCGGCTGACAGCCCATGCGTGCCAGAGGGTCAGCGCCAACAGCGCATAGGCCCAGAAACGGTGGTTGAACTGCACCAGCGTAACATCGTCGAACAGCGCTTCCATGCCGATGGCGCGCAGCGGATAGAACAGGCTGTCGGGCAGGAAGTGTTCGCCCATCAACGGCCAGGTGTTGTAAATCAGGCCGGCATGGTTGCCCGCGACCAGAGCCCCGAAGGCGATCTGCAGCATCATGCCCAGCAGCAGGCCCCACCCGGCCCAGACAAAGCCGGGCCTGATGCGTTCGACGCGCGGTTTGAGCTTGATCGAATAGATGAGGAGCAGCGCGAAAATACTGGCTGCAAGAATGAGATGTGCCATCAGCCGGATCGGCTCGACCGCCGTCATGCCAGGCTTGAGGCCGGAGGCGACCATGATCCAGCCGACAAAGGCCTGCGTGCCGCCCAAACAGCCCAGCAAAGCCGCATAGATAATATGCATGCCCCGCAAATGGCGGCGGACAACCAGAAAGACAAAGCCCAGACCGAACACCAGCCCGACAAAACGGCCCAATTGCCGGTGCCCCCATTCCCACCAGTACAGCGTCTTGAATTCGTCAAGGCTGATGTCGTAATTCAGGATCTGGTATTGCGGGATGGCCTGGTATTTCATGAATTCCTTCCACCAGTCCTGATCGTTGAGCGGCGGGAAGGCACCCATCAAGGGCCGCCATTCGGTGATCGACAGGCCCGATCCGGTCATGCGCGTTGCCCCGCCGACCATCACCATGGCAAACACCAGTCCGGCCAGCAGATGCAGCCAGATCCGCACAAGCCGTTTCGATTCGGCCGACATGCCTGTGTCGGTCTGGTCCGATGCCGCGTGGGCTTGGCCGCGAGAGCCGGAATGCTGGCGTCTGGTGGAGGGCAGGGTGCCGCGTGCCATGATCAATCGTCCTTGTTTGCCCGCCATTTGTGCGGGCCGACTTCAACCTTCGAGGGGGACATAGGGCGTTCGCGCGCTTTTGCCAATCTCCCGCAGGGCGGTTATGCCCGTCATCCTTGATTGCACTATGCTCCCGAAGAGAAATCTGCGATAGAGCAGTCACAGGATTGACCAGCAGGAAAGAGTGCGATGCGTCGGCGTCACAGAAAACTGATCGGAGCCTTCACCATCTTGTTCACGGTGGTCGTCTATTCGCTGGCTGCGATGTCGCTGGCCCAGGGGCGCTTGCAGGAGGCCGATAAAATCTGGCAGAATCTGTTCTATCTGGTCGCCGGTATGGGCTGGATCCTGCCGCTGATGCCGGTCATCCGCTGGATGGAACGGCCGGACGCTAAGTAAAACATTCAAATCATGCTGGTTTGTCTCATGGCGTGACCATCTTCAGCTTCAAAGCTAAAATGGTCGGAGCGAGAGGATTCGAACCTCCGACCCCTAGTCCCCCAGACTAGTGCGCTAACCGGGCTGCGCTACGCTCCGCCGAGGCGGTTTATAGAGGTGTGCGCGACACTGCGCAACTGCTCATCACGGGGTTTTTGTATCCGGCCAGCATTTTTAAGCCGCCGATTGATTTCGGTCTGTGCTTTTCTGGTCCCGAAAAAGCAAGTCTTGCATGGCGGGGACAGGCCGGTCCATGACCGGTTGAGGATGCTGGTTTGAATGGGGTCGGGCTTTCGGTGGCTTGCAAAGCGGGTCGTGCCAGCCCCTTTGGCGGGCAACCACGGCTTTTTCCATGATGAAAGCAGGCGCATCCGATCCCCTTCCCTCAAAAATCAATCCATTGAAAACCCGCAGGCTCTGCACTACCATTCCGGTCTCAATCGGATGGTGTTCAGGATGATATCGCGGCGGGCGTGTCTGGGGGCTCTGGCGGGGGCGGTTTGGCCTTGGGGCGGGGTATGCGCCGAGCCGCAGCGGACGCGGCTGGTGGCGATGCAGCATTCGGCCTTTCCCTATGACGGCATGATGCCGGGCGGTTCTACACCGTTTCTCGACAGCCAGCAGCGCGGCCAGTGGGGGCATACGTCGACGCGGGGCGGGTTCAATACGCAGACCTCGACCTATTCCGACAAGCGCAGCCTGCTGCATGTGCCCAAAAGCTTCAATCCACGCAAACCGGCCTGTCTGCTGGTGTTTTTCCACGGCAATCGGGCAAGGCTGGACCCCGACGTGGTCAAACGCCAGCGGGTGCCGCTGCAAGTCGATGCCTCGCGCCTGAACGGCGCTTTGATTGCTCCGCAACTGGCGGTCAATGTGAATGATTCCAGCGCCGGCCATTTCTGGACCCCCGATTTCTTCTCCCGCTATATCGCGGAGGCCGAACACCATCTGGCCAAGCAGACGGGCCATCCCGAAAACGCTTTGGCAGCGCTGCCCATCGTCATTGTCGCCTATAGCGGGGGCTACTATCCGACAATCTTTTCGCTGGAGCAGGGCGGGGTGGGGCAGCGGATCAGGGGCGTGGTGTTGCTGGATGCCCTGTTCGGGGAAGGCGAGCGGTTTGCCGACTGGGTTGTGGAACACCACAAGCGGGTGTTCTTTGCCAGCGCCTATAGTGCCGCCTCAAAGGCCGAAAATCTTGCATTGAAAGCCCATCTGGCGCGCAAATCCGTGCGGTTGCCGGTTTGGCCTGCGCCGCTGACCAAAGGCACGGTCTGTTTTATCGATGCCACGAAAGCCGTCCATGACGATTTCGTTTCACAGGCCTGGGTGGATGATCCGCTGGCGCAGATTTTAGGGCGTATTACTCTGCCGCTTTAATGGGGAACACCCGTAATTGTGGTCTTTTAGGGGCTTGATCTGGTTTTTATTAACCATCATAACCCTTGGATTGTGACGCGTGTTACGTCAATACTTAGGGAAAGCCTCAAGCCATGAACAGACGTCATTTTCTCCACATGTCATCAGGCTTGGTGACGGTCGCCCTGACGGGCCCCATGCTGCCCGGCACCGCACAGGCGGCGGTGAGCGCGCCCTGGACCCCGCTGTTGAAGCCGCCGATGGCCAATGGCGAGGAATTCATCCAGTGGGCGCAGAAGAACCGCGGTGAGTCTGCCGAATATCTGCGCAAGCGCTGGGAGCGCTACCAGGCGATCGTGTCCAACAAGGATGTGCTGGACGAGCGCAACAAGACCGCATTTCTGATGGCGCCGCGCGAGCATTTCGTGCTGCCTCGCAATCTGCCGCGGGCCTATGAACACGCCTTTCTCGATATCGGTTACGGGGTAACCATTTCCGGCCCGCATATCGTGTCGCGGATGACCACGTCGATCGACGTGCAACCGGGGGACAAGATTCTCGAAATCGGCACAGGATCGGGCTACCAGTCGGCCTATCTCTCCTATTTGACCGACCAGGTCTTTACCATCGAGATCATCCAGCCTTTGGCCGAGCGCACGCGCGGCATTTATGACCAGCTGATCGGCGAGGGCTATAGCGAGTTCAAGGCCATCCAGAGCCGCCATGCCGATGGCTATTATGGCTGGGAAGAGGCGGGTCCGTTTGACAAGATCATCGTCACCTGCGGCATCGACCATATTCCCCCGCCCTTGCTCAAGCAGTTGAAAGTGGGCGGCATCATGGTGATCCCGGTCGGCCCGCCCGGTGCGCAGCGTGTGCTGAAAGTGGTCAAGGAAGAGGGCTCCGATGGCGTGGTGCGGGCGACCCGCAGCGACATTTACGGCGGCCGGATTGTGCCTTTTGTGCCCTTTACCAAGCTCGAGGGCGGCACCATCAAGGGAACGCATAATCAGTGATTTCCCCGTTTCTTGACGCGATGGGGCTGGGCCAGGGCACGCAACGGCGTTCGCTCGGCATCTATCTGGCGACGGCTTTGATCGCCGGTGCCCTGATTGCCCTGCAAATCACCGTGATGCGGATTTTCTCGGTCGGCAGCTGGGCGCATTTCGGTTCGCTGGTGATAAGCCTTGCGATGCTGGGTTTCGGGCTGGTCAGTGCGGTGATGTGCATTGCCGATGGCTGGTTCAAGACCCATTGGCGGCTGATGTCGTCGCTGTCGCTGTTTCTGTTCGCTCCGTTGACGGTGGCGTGCAACCTGCTGGTGCAGCAATTCCCGTTCAATGCGATTTTCCTGATTTCCGATCCGGCCCAAAAATGGCGGCTGGCGTTGAATATGGCGCTCTATCTGGTGCCGTTCCTCTCGGGCGCGCTGTTTTTGGGTGTGGTATTCCAGCAGGCGCAAACCATTTTCAACCGTGTCTATTTTGCCGATCTGGTCGGCTCCGGCATCGGCGGTCTGCTGTTGCTGGCCTCGATGTATGTCCTGACCCCGCAGGATCTGATGGTGATTCCACTCGTCTTGTGGCTGGCCGGTGCCCTGTTCTGGTTCGATGCGCTGGGCGCGCGCCGCCACATGCTTGCGATGGTTGTGCTGGTCGGCGCAAGTCTGGCGGGGCATCTGCTGTTGCCGCAGCTGTTCCCGATCGCCAAAATCGCCATTTCCGACTACAAGGGCGTCAGTTACGCCCGCAAATTTCCCGACAGCCAGCGCGTGCTGATGCACCAGTCGCCGTTCGGACTGCTCGAGGTCTATTCGAGCTCCTATCTGCATTTCGCGCCCGGCCTGTCCGACAATGCCGGGTTCAACCTGCCGAAAATGCCCGAAAACGCCTATCTCGGCCTGTATCAGGACAGCGAGGGGCCCGGAGGCATCATCCGCCAGTTGCCGGCGGATGAAACCGCCTATTACCAATATCTGCCGATGGTCTATCCCTATCTGCTCAAGCCCAAGGCCGATGCCTTTGTGGTGCAATTTGGCGGGGGCCTATCGACCGCTCTGGCGCTGGCGTCCGGCTCGAACACCGTCACGGTGGCCGAGGGCGACAGGGGTGTGCTGGATGTGTTTCGCAATAACAAGGTGTTGCGCGATTTTACCGGTGACATTCTCAACCGTCCCAATGTGACGGTGATCGATTATGACGGTCGCCTCTATCTGGCGGGCGTCAGGAACCGCTTTGATGTGGTGGACCTGTCGCTCGCGGATTCGGCAGGGCTCTCCAGCCCCGGCGGTTTCGCGATTGTCGAAAAATTCGCCTATACCCGCGAGGCGATGGGGCATTACATGCAGGCCCTGAAGCCTGACGGGCTGCTCTCTGTGACCATCTGGAACAAGGAAGAGCCGCCCAAATCGGTGCTCAAGCTCTATGCGACCATGGTGGCGGCGGCGCGCGCGGTCAGCGGCCCCGATATAGCCAAACATTTCTTCGTGGTGTCGAGCTATCTCTCGACCACGACGGTGCTTTACAAGCGCGATGGTTTCTCGGACGCCGAAACCGCCCTGCTGCGCAAGCATAACGGGCTGTTGTCGTTTGACGAGATCTATTCGCCGGGCTTCACCTATCGCGATCCCGATCAGGCCAAGCTGCTCGAGGATTACCGCAACCAGATTTTCGGTTCCGGCACACCGGCCTCTGACGGGCTGGACGGGACAAGCGAGGCCGCACCCGAAGAGGTCGCCGATATCGGCCTGCCGTCGACCCGACTGGCCCGTCTGGCCTGGCAGGCGCATGTGAAGGGCAATTGGGCCGAGATTGCCCGCGATTATGTGTTCGACACCAGCCTGCTGACCAATGCGCATCCCTATTTTGCCGCCTATATCAAGACCGCCGATCTGGCCAATGTACTCGACCGCATCGAGATCTTGCAGGATGAATGGGGCTATCTGCTGATCTGGGTGACGCTGGGCTTTGCCTGTATAGCGGCGTTTTCACTGGTCCTGCTGCCGGTTGTGTTCGGCTGGCGCACCATCTTTGTCAAATATCCCGGCAAGATGCAGACAGTGGTCTATTTCGCCTGTCTGGGCCTCGGCTATATCATGGTCGAAGTGTCGCTGATTGCCCATTTCGTGATGGCTTTGGGCAGTGCCACCATTTCGGCCTCGGTGCTGATTACCGGCATGCTGCTGTTTTCCGGCATCGGCAGTCTGGTGTCGGAGCGGATCCTGCCGCATGCCCGTCGCCTGATGCCGGTGCTGTTTGTCGCTCTGGCGGGGATCCTGCTGGCCTATGCCACGGGTCTTGATTGGGTGCTCAATGCCATTGGCTCGCAGGATTATGCGACCCGTCTGTTATGTTGTTTCGCGCTGATCCTGCCACCGGCCTTTTTGATGGGCTTTCCGATGCCTGTGGCCATGACCCGTCTGGGGCAGTTGGGCAAGGAGCAGATGTTTATCTGGGCCTGGGGCATCAATGGCTGTTTCTCGGTGATCGGGGCGGCACTGGTGCCCGTCATTTCCACCTCGTTCGGGCTGGACAGCGTGCTGACGGTCAGTGGTCTGGCCTATCTTCTGGCGGGCATCACTTTCTTTGCCGTGTTGCGGCCTGTATTGGCGGTTGTGGCACACGAGGCATAAATCCCTGCCGATTGGCTTTTGCGCCATTGCTGGTTAGAACACATCAACTGACAAAACCTTGAAGGCACCAACATGACCGTTCAGCTTCCCGACCGTTTGAGCACAGACCAGAACAGCCCGTTTTTCAACGGCGAGATCTTGCAGCGCGAGGTGGGTATCCGTTTCAACGGCGTCGAGAAAACCAATGTCGAAGAATATTGCATCAGCGAAGGCTGGGTGCGGCTGGTGGCCGGCAATGCCAAGGACCGCCGCGGCAATCCGATGACCGTCAAGCTCAAAGGCACGGTCGAGGCCTATTACAAGGATTGATGGGCGCTATTGCGCCAGAAAACCGCCGTCGATGGCCAGCACATGGCCGGTGACCATGCTTGCGGCGGGGCTTGCCAGATAGACCACGCCGCCGACAATGTCGCTGACTTCGGCAATCTTGCCCATCGGCGTCATGGCTTGCATCCGTGCGAGCAGATCGGGATTGTCGGTCAAGGGCTTGATGAAATCGGTGCGCACCCAGGTCGGCGCAATGGCGTTGACGCGCACGCCCTCCGGGGCCCATTCCACCGCCAGCGAGCGGGTCAGATTGACCACCGCGCCTTTTGTCGACTGGTAGGAAATATTCGGATAAAGCCCGCCACCCGACAGACCCATGATGGAGGCAGTGTTGATGATTACCCCGCTTTTGCGCGCCAGCATATGCCGCGCCGCATGACGGGCGCAGAGAAACACACCGGTCAGATTGACCGCCAGCACGGCTTCCCAATCGGCCAATGCCAGCTCGATGGTCGGGCGGCGGATCGCCAGCCCCGCATTGTTGATCAGGCAGTCGAGCCGGCCTGATCGCGCGACCACCTCGTCCATGGCCTGTGCGATGCTGGCTTCATCGGTGACATCCACCTGATAGGCGCTCGCCGAAAGGCCGGCAGCCTGCAGGGCCTCTGCTTGGGCCTTGGCTGCCGGCAGATTTTTGTCGAACAGGGCGACAGCGGCTCCGGATCGTGCCAGCGCATCGGCAATCGCCGCGCCAATGCCATGCCCGCCGCCGGTGACAATGGCCGTTTGCCCTGCGAGTGAAAAGGCGGTGTGCGGGTCGAATGATGAGACAGGCTGTGTCATGGTGGCAACCGTTCACTGTTCAGATCAAGATGATCTCCAGCCTAGCAGAGCCGGTCCGGACACGATAGTGAGGCGCGGGCAGGAATGGGTAGGGCCTTGAAGCGAATTTACAGGCGAATATCGGCCGCATCCCAAGAAAATTTCAGAAAATCTCTGCTCGACCATTGATTTATGGTGCGTGAATGTGATGAAACAATCGGGAGAATTGATGCGTCAAAAGACGCATAAAACAATCACGATATAATGATCAATTGGAGGATCACCAATGACAACAACATTCAATCGCCGTGCCTTGCTGCAAACATCGCTTCTCGGTGGGATTGCTTTGGGTGCCGGTCTTGCTCCGGCCCAGGCCCAGGGTGTGACCCTGCGGATGTCGGCCCCGATGACCCCGACCGATATGCGCGCTGTCGCGCTTGAAGAAGTCTTCGGTCCCGCCATCAAGGGCTTTGCAACCTACCAGCCGCATTACAACGCCACGCTGTTCAAGCAGGGCACCGAACTCGAAGCGATTGCACGCGGCAACCTCGATATGTCGATCACCTCGGCGCAGGAATTGGCGACCCTGATCCCGGCCTGGTCGATTTTCACCGCGGGCTATCTGCTGCGCGACGCCGAGCACCAGAAGAAGGTGTTTGCCTCCGATGTGGTGAAGGACCTCTACAAGACGACCGAAGAGAAGCTGGGCGTCAAGCTGCTGGCTGTGATGTATCTGGGTCGCCGTCAACTCAATCTGCGCGGCACCAAGGAAATCAAGACGCCTGCCGATCTGTCCGGCATCAAACTGCGCATGCCGGGCACCGAAGCCTGGTTGTTCCTCGGTTCGGCTTTGGGTGCAAACCCGTTGCCTGTGGCCTTTACCGAAGTCTACACCGCCTTGCAGTCGGGCGCGATCGACGGTCAGGACAATCCGCTGCCGACCAATCGTGACTCCAAATTCTATGAAGTCACCCAGCAGATCGTTCTGACCAGCCATCTGGTTGACATGAACTTCATCGCTTTCAGCAAGAAGGTGTGGGACAAACTCACCCCCGACCAGCAGGCGACCTTGCAAAAAGCAGCCGATGAAGCCGCCGAATTGGGCCGCCAGCGCCAGTTGAAGCTGGAAAAGGACCTCGAGGACTTCTTCAAATCGCAGGGTCTCAAGGTCTATACGCCGGATGTCGAAGCCTTCCGCAAGACCGTCCAGAAGGCCTATCTGGATTCCAAATTCGCCAAAGATTGGCCTGCAGGCATGATCGACAAGATCAACGCTATCCAGTGATCGGATTCCACATGACCGCTTTCGTCCAATGGTTGCGGGCAAGGGTTGAAAATGTGGCGGCGTTTCTTCTCGCCGCCATGTTTTTGTCCTTTATGCTCCAGATTATCAGCCGCTATGTCCTGAATATTTCCGTGATCTGGACCACTGAGGCCTGTTTGACGACATGGCTGTGGGTGGTGTTTCTCGGTTCGGCCTTTCTGCTTGAAGAGCGCGATCAGGTGAAATTCGATCTGATTTACGGGATTTGTTCCCTGCCGGTCCAACGTGTGTTGGCTCTGGTGTCTGCTGTGGCCATCTCGCTCGGGTTTCTGGCCGCTCTGCCAGCGACCCTTGATTACATCACCTTCTACAAGATCAAATCGAGCAGTACGCTGGGCATCCGCCTTGATGTCGTGTTCAGCGTGTACGGCATTTTCGCTGTGGCCATCATCATCCATTATGGTGTGCGTGCCTGGCGGTTGATCAACGGCGTTTCGCCCCATGATCTTGAAGGGGAGGCGAAATAATGACGCTGGCTTTCACATCCTGCGTGGTCGCGCTGTTCTTTCTTGCGGCCATCGGCGCTCCTCTGGCTTTGTCGATGATCGTGTCGGCCATCGTCTATCTCGCGGTCAAGGGACAGGATCTCGGTCTGGCGGCCGAGCAGATTATCCAGGGTCTTTATGACAGCTTCCTGATTTTGGCGGTGCCACTGTTCATCGTTGCAGCCAACATCATGAATGCCGGAACTATTTCCGATCGCCTTCTGCAATTTTGCGTGGCTTTGGTCGGACGGTTCCGTGGCGGTCTTGGCTATGTGAACGTGGTGTCCAATATGATCTTTGCGGGCATGTCCGGTTCGGCTGTGGCTGATGCGGTCGGGCTTGGCAAAATCATCATCGGCATGATGGTCAAGGATAACCGCTACTCTCCCGGTTATGCCGCAGCCATTACGGCCGCAGCCTCAACCATCGGTCCGATCATTCCGCCATCCATTCCGATGGTGATGTATGCTCTGGTGTCCGATACCTCGATCGGCTACCTGTTTCTGGGCGGTATCTTGCCTGGTATCCTGATGGGTATTGTGTTGATGGTGCTCAATTACCGCATTGCCACGCAACGCGGATTTCCCATTGAGGATTCCGTGCCTTTGTCGGAATTGCCGGGCCTGACCAAACGGGCTTTTCCGGCGCTGATGATGCCGGTCATCCTGCTGTTCGGTATTTATGGTGGTGCAACCACACCGACCGAGGCGGCTGCGGTTGCCGCAGCCTATGCCTTGCTGCTGGCAGCGTTCTTCTATCGGGCGATTTCGTTCAAGGCGCTCTACGGCATTCTTGCGGAAAGCTCGCGTGCGACCGCCTCGGTGGGGTTGGTGATCGGCGGAGCGCTGATTTTCAACTATATCGTTGCCAGTGAGAACATTCCGGCTCTGGTCTCCAACGCCATGAAGGGACTTGATGTCTCGCCATTGATGTTCTTGCTGGCCGTGAATGTGCTGTTCCTGATCCTCGGCTGTCTGATCGATGCCACCACGATCATTCTGGTGATCATCCCGCTGTTTGTGCCAACCTGTCGCGCGATGGGCATTGATATGGTGCATTTCGGCGTGGTGGCCGTGGTCAACTGCATGATCGGGTTGATCACACCGCCTTATGGTGTGCTGCTATTCGTGGTCAACGCCATCACCGGCATTTCACTGAAAGAAATGATCAGCGAAATCTGGTCCTTTATCGGTGTCCTGGTGGCCGCTTTGCTGATCATGATTTTTGTGCCGGATGTGGTGCTGTTTGTACCGCGCCTGTTCGGTTACGGTGGTTAAACGCCGTACGATCGCGCTCGATCTGGTGTGGCGTCTCCTCAAGGGGACGTCACATTTTTTTGGGTTTGTCTTGAGCCGGAGACGACACATGATTTCGGGAACCACCAAACTGATTGCCCATCTGGGTTATCCGACGGAGTCTTTCCGGGCGCCGATGATCTACAATCCCTATTTCAACAAGCACAACATCGATGCCGTCGTTGTGCCGATGGGCTGCAAGGCCGAGGATTATGACCGGTTCCTGCCGCTGGTGTTCCGCCTGTCCAACATCCATGGCGCGCTGATCACCATGCCGCACAAGGTCACCACCGTCGGGCTGCTCGACGAGGTGATGACGACCGCCAAAGTGGCGGGATCATGCAATGCCGTGCGGCTGGACGGGGAAGGTAGATTGATTGGTGATATGTTTGACGGCGAGGGCTTTGTGCGCGGCGTTTTGCGCAAGGGCCGCCTGCTGCAAGGTGCCAAGGTGTTTGTCGCGGGCTGCGGCGGGGTCGGTTCCGCCATTGCCGCGTCACTGGCCAAAGCGGGGGTGGCTGAAATCAGCCTCTATGACTCCTACACGCCTATCATGGACGGTCTGGCAGACCGGTTGAAAACCCATTATCCGCAACTGGTGATCAGCGCCGGCGTCAATGATCCCGCCGGTTTCGATGTGGTGGTCAATGCCACCCCGCTCGGCATGAAAGAGGACGATCCGCTGCCCATGGATGTCAGCCGCATCTCCTCCTCCGCCTTTGTCGGCGAAGTGGTGATGAAGCAGGAGATCACCCCGTTTCTGGAAGCCGCCCGCGCCCGTGGCTGCGCCTATCAGGTCGGCACCGATATGCTGTTCGAGCAGATTCCGGCCTATCTGGAATTTTTCGGTTTCCGGACCACCACGCCGGACGAACTGCGCGAGGTCGCCGAAATCAGCTATTGAGAACCTCTCAGGAGGACGTGCGGCAGGGCCAACCTTGCCGCATTCTCTGGGGTATCACGCCGTTTGCAGTGGCAGGCCCAGGATGTCGCGGGCTTGCTGCCAGCTGGCGACCGGACGGTTGTAACGCTGGCAGAGTTCGACGGTGCGCTTGACCAAAGCGGCATTGGACGGGGCCAGAGTGGTGCGGTCGAGCTTGATATTGTCTTCAAGGCCCGTGCGGGTGTGGCCGCCTTTGGCAATCGACCATTCATTGACGCGGATCTGGTCGGGACCGATGCCGGCGCCGCACCATTGGGCATCGGGAGCGAAGCGCTTGAGAGTTTCGATGTAGAAATCGAAAATCCGCTCGTCGGCTGGCATCGCATTTTTGACGCCCATCACGAATTGCACATAAAGCGGCCCTTTCAGGCGGCCATCCTTGGCCATTTTGGCCGCATGGACGATGTGGGACAGATCAAAGGCCTCGATTTCCGGCTTCACATTGTAGGTGAGCATTTCCGAGGACAACCAATCGACCAGATCGGGTGCGTTTTCATAGACGCGGGTCGGGAAATTGTTGGACCCGACGGTCAAGGACGCCATATCGGGACGCAGGGGCAACATGCCGCCACGGTCGCGCCCTGCACCCGAGCGGCCACCGGTCGAGAACTGGATGATCATGCCCTTGCAATGCTTTTCCAGCCCTTCTTTCAAGCGAGCAAAGCGTTCGGGGTCGGAGGTCGGCTTGCCTGCGTCGTCGCGCACATGGCAATGGGCAATCGAGGCGCCTGCCTCGAAGGAGGCCTGCGTGCTCTCGATCTGCTCGCTGATGGTGACAGGAACAGCAGGATTGTCGGCCTGCGTCGGCACGCTTCCGGTGATTGCGACACAGATGATGCAAGGTTCGCTCATAATGGACCCGATTGGTTGAGTGTTTCCGCAAGATTGTTTTTATGACCTGATTCATAAGCCAAAAGTCGCGAATTGAACATAAGGCTCCGGCGTTTTTTTTGCTTTTATGGCGTGCTGTTGCCCTGCTAGAATCCCTGATCGGGCGGCTTGAGCGAGGGGGAACGGTGTCGATAATCATCACCGATACGGCTAATCCGGCCTCGCATTTGCCCTTGCCATCCCGATCGAGGTCAAGAGCACGGTCGGTGCGGGCGACAGCTTTCCGGGCGGATTTCTCTACGGCTTGGTCCAGGGCGCCACACCGGCCGCAGCCCTCGCTACAGCCATCAAGGCCTGCTCTGCAGCCTACCTCAATTCCCGGACGCAACTGGTCGATCGGGGGCAGTTCGAGAACTTGGGCAAGAGTATTGGCTAATGGTGCCCAGGGACGGGATCGAACCGCCGACACTGCGATTTTCAGTCGCATGCTCTACCAACTGAGCTACCTGGGCATTCCGGCATGACCAGCGCGCTGGTACAGGCGGGTGACGGGGCGTGATCTCAACGAACTGCTGTCTCACATCGTCAATAGGGCTGCTTATAGTGTCATGTTTTATGACTGTCTAGGGTGTTCGCACAGGATTAATGTGAATTGGTTGATTGATGGCCTCTGGCGCGGCGTTTTATGGAGCGCGACGGGGCGGGGCTATTACTGCGCGGGGGTTGGAAATCCGTTTTGCTTTAGAAATTGTGCAACGGGCACCGTCCATGCCTCGAGATTGCCCGTAAAGCTGCGGTGGCCGTCATCGCCGAAAGGGGGCAGGGCAACGAATTGGCCGTTGCCGCCATTGGCTTTGAAGCGGGCAAACCACGTCTTCGGCAGCTCTGGCCCCCAATAACGGTCATTCGGGCTATAGAGCCACAGCGTCGGGATTTTACTGGTGCGGCCGTATTGGGCAAAGATATCGGCCAGCAGATCGGCGCGGCAGGGTTTTTCCGGAGAACGGACCGGATCTCCGCCGCCGCCACCCGCAAAATTGATCGCGGCCCGCGCTCCCGGCACCGGCTGGGCCGAGGCGGCAATGGTGGAAATGCCACCCACTGATTGTCCGGCAATCACTCCGCGATGGGGTGTGACATAGGAAGTGGTCTGGGCATAGCGGCCTACGGCTTTGATTTGTTCGACGGCGGCATCGAGGCCTGCGGGATAGTTTTTCGATGAGCAACTGCCGGTGTTTTCGGCATCCT
>Ga0136644_10002583_pt1 | contig 13773 bp, 10 predicted proteins | sample C_130820_EF_Meta_FD_94780 | JGI IMG/M metagenome (GOLD analysis project Ga0136644, IMG submission 94780) | Freshwater microbial communities from Lake Croche, Canada to study carbon cycling - C_130820_EF_MetaG (v2) (version 2) | ecosystem: Environmental > Aquatic > Freshwater > Lake | place... | reverse complement strand
CCCACCGGGTCCCGCTCTTTTTTATTGGCTGAAGCAGTGACACAAACGATCGAACCCCGTCTGATTGAAGAAACCGGAGTCGCCGCCCGTGTGGCGCGCGTGGTCGAGCCGACCATTGAAGGCATCGGCTTCCGGCTGGTCCGCGTCAAGGTCTCGGCCCAGAACGGTTGCACGGTCCAAATCATGGCCGAACGGCCCGACGGCACCATGACAGTCGATGATTGCGAGAAAATCAGCCGCGCGCTCTCGCCGGTGCTCGATGTCGATGATCCCGTCGGTGTGGCCTATCACCTAGAAATCTCCTCGCCCGGCATTGACCGTCCGCTGGTGCGCAAATCCGACTTCGACCGTTGGGCCGGCCATGAGGCCAAGATCGAATTGCGCCAGATGCTGGCAGGCCGCAAACGCGGTCGGGGCATTCTGACCGGTACCGAGGGCGATGATGTCATCATCCGCCGCACCGATCTGAAGCCGGAGGATGATCCCGAATTGCGGTTCCCGATCCGCAGCATCGAAGCCGCATGGCTGGTGCTGACCGACGAGTTGATCCGTGAATCCCTGCGCCGCGAAAAGGCCATCCGCGAAGCCGGTGGCGATTTCGGCGAGGATGAAGAAACCGACTTGTCTGATGACGCCCTCGACGACGAGATACCTGTCGAGGCTGCTGCCCCCCGTTTCAAACCCTTACACCCAAAAAAGCCCGTCCCCCGCAAGAAGGGTCCGGGACGCTTTGCCAAATCGAAGGAGTGACGCCTATGGCTGTGTCCGCCAACCGGCTTGAACTGTTGCAGATTGCCGATGCTGTGGCCCGAGAAAAGGTCATCGACCGCCAGATCGTGCTGGCTGCGATGGAAGATGCCATCGCCAAAGCCGCCCGCTCGCGCTATGGCACCGAAACCGATGTCCATGCCCGTATCGATCCGCGCACCGGCGAATTGAATATTTCGCGGCATTTGCTGATCGTCGAGCAGATCGACAATCCGGCGATCGAAATCCTTTTGGAAGATGCACGCCGCAAAAATCCGGCCGCACAGCCCGGCGATACCATCGCCGATACGTTGCCTCCTTTCGATTTCGGCCGTATTGCCGCCCAGTCTGCCAAGCAGGTCATCGTGCAGAAGGTGCGCGAAGCCGAGCGCGACCGCCAGTTCGACGAATTCAAGGACCGGATCGGCACCATCGTCAACGGTCTGGTCAAGCGCGTCGAATACGGCAATGTCATTGTCGATCTGGGTCGCGGCGAAGCCGTGTTGCGCCGTGACGATCTGATCCCGCGCGAAATGTTCCGCCCGGGCGACCGCATCCGCGCCTATCTGTTCGATGTCCGCCGCGAACAGCGCGGCCCGCAGATTTTCCTGTCGCGCACGCATCCGCAATTCATGGCCAAACTGTTCACCCAGGAAGTGCCTGAAATCTATGACGGCATCATCGAGGTGAAGGCTGTGGCCCGTGATCCGGGTTCGCGCGCCAAGATCGCCGTGATTTCGCGCGATGGATCGATTGATCCGGTCGGCGCTTGCGTCGGGATGCGCGGCTCGCGCGTGCAGGCGGTTGTCGGCGAATTGCAGGGTGAAAAGATCGACATCATCCCGTGGTCGCCAGATGTCGCCACTTTCATCGTCAATGCCTTGCAGCCTGCGGAAGTGGCCAAGGTGGTTCTTGATGAGGACGCCGAGCGCATCGAGGTTGTGGTGCCCGACGAGCAATTGTCGCTGGCCATCGGCCGCCGCGGCCAGAACGTCCGTCTCGCCTCGCAGCTGACCGGCTGGGATATCGACATTCTGACCGAAGCCGAAGAATCCGAGCGTCGCCAGAAGGAATTCCTCGAGCGCACCAATGTGTTCATGAACGCCCTCGATGTCGACGAAACCGTTGGCCAACTCCTGGCCTCCGAAGGGTTCCGCTCGGTCGAAGAGCTGGCCTTTGTCGCCATCGAGGAGCTTGCCTCGATCGAAGGGTTCGACGAGGAAACCGCTCAGGAAATCCAGCGGCGTGCCAATGAGCATCTGGGCGCGATCGAAGCCGAATTCGATGGCAAGCGCCGCGCGCTGGGCGTCGAGGATGCGCTGAAATCGGTTGCCGGTGTCACCACCGCCATGCTGGTTGCGCTGGGCGAGAACGATGTGAAAACCATTGAGGATCTGGCCGGTTGCGCCACCGACGATCTGGTCGGCTGGAGCGAGCGCCAGAACAATGAAACAGTCCGCCATTCCGGTTTTCTGGATGGTTTCGAACTGTCGCGCGAAGATGCCGAGTCCATCATCATGGATGCCCGCATCAAGGCAGGATGGATCGAGGCCCCCGTGGCAGCCGAAGCGGATGCCGAGACAGACCACTAAAAGCCGGGACCGTCCTTGTTTGCACTAAGGGAACCAGACGCCATGCCAGGGGCTTTTGCTGCCTCCAAGCATATTGACGATGACGAAGGCGGTTCCGAACGCCGCTGCATTGTCACGCGTGTGTCGCACCCGCCTGCAGACCTGATGCGGTTTGTCAGGGCGCCCGATGGTTCGGTGATCCCGGACCTGAAAGGCAACCTGCCGGGGCGCGGAGCGTGGATTACGCCTCGGCGCGCCATGCTGGTGCAAGCGGTCAAAAAAAGCTTGTTTTCCAAGGCTCTCAAGGCCGAGGTCAAGGTGTCCAGCTCGCTGGATGCCGAAGTCGAGGATCTGTTGCGGCTCAGGGCCCGCGAATCACTCAGCCTCGCCAACAAAGCAGGCCTGGTGGTTTTCGGCTATACCCGTGTCGAAGCGGCGATCCGCGAAGGGATCGTGATCGGACTGGTCGAGGCGATGGACGGATCGGAATCTGGTCGTCGTAAACTGGAGAGCCAACTTGATTATGCTTCTGCCGACCTGAAAAAACCCATTCAACGGCTGTTCGGACTCGATTCATCCGATTTGGGTTTGGCATTAGGCCGGTCACATGTGATACATGCTGCATTGATAGAAGGGCCGGCAGCCCGTGCTTCGCTTGCGCGGCTCAGCCTTTTAGACCATTACAGGGCTGAAGAACCAAGAACAGACCTGAAAAATTCGATACCAGACTGACCATTCATGACTGAACGAACCGCAAGGACGCGCGCGGAATGACCGACGATAAAAATACTGGCGACAAGACGCTACATGCCCCTTCGAAGACGTTGTCGCTCAAGCGGCCCGTCGAAGCGGGGGTCGTGCGTCAAAGTTTCTCGCATGGACGGTCGAAAGCCGTCGTGGTCGAGAAAGTGAAACGCCGCACGCTCGGTCCCGGTGAACAACGCGCCGAGGTCAAGATTGAACCCAAGGCAGAAGCTCCGGCTCCTGTTGCTGCGGCTCCGGCTCCCGTGACCGCACCTGCCAAAGTGGTGTCTCCGGCAGCCGCCACACCTTCAGCAACAGCTGCTGCCAGAGCCCCTGCTTCAGGGCGCGGCGCACCCCAACGCGCATCACAGGGCAACCGTCCGTCCTCGGGGTCCGGCGTGGTGCTGCGCACCCTGACCGAAGACGAGCGTGACGCCAGGACGCTGGCTTTGGTCGAGGCCCGCAAGCGCGAGATCGAAGAACGTGCAACGGCTGAAATCGAATCCAAGGTCCGTGCCGAGCGTGAAGCCGTTGAAAAGGTCGAACGCGCAGCCGCCGCCACCCGTCAGAAAGAAGAGGACGAGCGCCTCAAACGCGAAGATGAATTGCGCCGCAAGTCAGAGGAAGCCGCCCAGCGTCTGCTTGGTGACGCGGCTCCGTCCGCCGATGCAGCGTCTGCCGCAAAGACTGCGCCAGCCGGCGCGCAATCCACCAAACCTCTCGCCGATACCGGCCTGACAACAGTGCGGCGTCCGCTGCCTGCCGCCGGTGTTCCCGGTCGTCTCCGCAATGACGAGGAAGAAGAAGCCCGTCCGGTGCGCCGTCCCGGTGGCGTGGTCCGACCGGCTGTGGCTCCCAAGCCCGAGCGCACCCGTGGCACCGATGACCGCCGCCGTGGCCGTCTGACCGTGACCGCCGCAACCGGTGGCGGTGACGAGGAACGCACCCGTTCGCTGGCCGCTTTCCGCCGCCGCGTGCAGCGTCTGAAAGGCCACCAGGCCGACGAGCCGAAAGAAAAGATTTCCCGCGAGGTCATCGTTCCTGAAACCATCACCATCCAGGAATTGGCCAACCGTATGGCCGAACGCGCGGTAGACGTGATCCGTTTCCTGATGAAACAGGGCCAGATGGTCAAGATCACCGACGTGATTGATGCCGATACCGCCCAGCTGGTCGCCGAAGAACTCGGCCATACCGTGAAGCGTGTGGCTGAATCGGATGTGGAAGAAGGCCTATTCGACGAAGCAGATGCCGACACCACGATGGAAACCCGTTCGCCGGTTGTCACCATCATGGGTCACGTCGATCACGGCAAAACCTCGCTGCTCGATGCCTTGCGCAAAACCAATGTCGTGTCGGGCGAAGCCGGTGGCATTACCCAACATATCGGTGCCTATCAGGTTGTCTCGCCGCTCGGCGGCAAGATCACCTTCATCGATACGCCGGGCCATGCCGCCTTTACAGCCATGCGGGCGCGCGGTGCGAAAGTCACCGATATCGTCATTCTGGTGGTGGCTGCCGATGACGGCGTGATGCCGCAGACCATCGAAGCGATCAACCATGCCAAAGCTGCAGGCGTGCCGATGATCGTGGCGATCAACAAGATCGACAAGCCGGCCGCCAAGCCCGAACGGGTCCGTACCGAATTGCTTCAATATGAAGTGCAGGTCGAATCCATGGGTGGTGAAACCATCGAAGTCGAGGTTTCGGCCAAGGAACGCACCAATCTCGATAAATTGCTGGAAATGATCACCCTGCAGGCCGAAGTGCTCGATTTGAAAGCCAATGCGCATCGTCCGGCAGAAGGTACCGTCATTGAAGCCAAGCTCGATCGCGGTCGCGGTCCGGTGGCAACCGTCCTGGTCCAGCGTGGCACCCTGCATCCCGGCGATATCGTGGTGGCTGGTTCCGAATGGGGTCGTGTCCGCGCGCTCCTGTCGGAAAACGGCGCTCCCGTCACCGATGCCGGTCCTTCGGTTCCGGTTGAAATTCTGGGCTTCAACGGTGCTCCCGAAGCCGGTGACCGCGTTGCGGTTGTCGAAAACGAAGCGCGTGCCCGTGAAATCACGGCCTATCGCCAACGCCAGAAACGCGAACGCTCCGCTGCCCGTCAGGGCACGGCCCGTGGCACGCTGGCCGATATGATGAGCCAGCTCAAAACCGCTGGCCGCAAGGAATTCACCTTGCTGGTCAAGGGTGATGTGCAGGGTTCGGTGGAAGCCATCATCGGCGCCCTTGATAAAGCGGGCAACGAGGAAGTGATGGCGCGGGTGATGCATGCCGGTGTCGGCGGCATCAACGAGAGCGATATCACGCTGGCGGAAGCCTCGCATGCGGTGGTGATCGGCTTCAACGTGCGCGCCAACAAGGAAGCCCGCGAGGCGGCCGAACGCGCTGGCATCGAAATCCGCTATTACAACATCATCTATGATCTCGTGGATGACATCAAAAAGGCCATGTCCGGCCTGCTGGCCCCGACCCTGCGCGAAGAGCGTCTGGGCGAAGCCCGCATCCTGCAGGTTTTCGGTGTCTCGAAAATCGGCAAGGTTGCCGGCTGTCTCATTCAGGACGGCCGCGTGGAACGCGGTGCCAGCGTGCGCCTGATCCGCGACAATGTGGTGATCCACGAAGGCAAGCTGTCGACCCTGAAACGCTTCAAGGACGAAGTCAAAGAAGTCGGTTCGGGTCAGGAATGCGGTATGGCCTTCGAAAATTATCAGGACATGCGCGAAGGCGACATCATCGAATGTTACCGCGTCGAAGAAATCAGGCGGTCGCTGTAAGCGGTCGTTGTCCACCCCGTCCTGCTGTTGCGGGACGGGTTTTTCCCTCCATCAGCCGGTCCGATCCCGGCAGAGGTCGAAACCATGGCAGTTCGCAAAGACACGGGGCAGGCAGGCCCCTCCCAAAGACAGTTACGCGTCGGAGAACTGGTGCGCCATGCGCTGACCAGCCTGATTTCGCGCGGCGATATTCCCGAGGATGTGCTGACCCGTGCCTTCATCACCATTCCCGAAGTGCGGATGAGCCCCGATCTCAAGCTCGCCACCGCCTATCTGGTGTTGCACGACAAGAGCCTTGAAAAAGGTGTGTTGGAGGCTTTGAAGCGCCATCACAAATATCTGCGCTCGAATGTGGCGCAGCGGGTCAATCTGAAATTCGCGCCCGATCTGCGCTTCCGACTCGATTACCGGCTCGACAGTGCCTCCAAGATCGACCAATTGCTGCGCCGGCCGGAAGTGCAGCGCGATCTGGTGATCGACGAGCCCGAACAGGATCACGACGATCTTCCGGATCACCAGCACTAACAGCGGAATTGCATGATGAGCGCACCGCGCAAACATCGCCTCGATATCCATGGCTGGATCATTCTCGACAAGCCGGTCGGCATGACCTCCACCCTGGCGGTGGCCGCCTTGCGCCGCTTGCTCAACGCCAAAAAGGCCGGACATGCCGGCACGCTCGATCCGCTGGCCTCGGGCATTCTGCCGCTGGCTTTCGGCGAAGCCACCAAAACCGTGCCCTATGTGGTCGATGGTGAAAAAGCCTATCGCTTTACGGTGCGCTGGGGCATTGAAACCAATACCGACGATACCGAAGGCGAAGCCGTCGCCACCAGCGACAACCGCCCGGGCCAGGCCGATATCGAGGCCATTATCCCGCAATTCATCGGGGTGATCGCCCAGGTGCCGCCGCAATTCTCGGCGATCAAGATCCAGGGCGAACGCGCCTATGATCTGGCCCGCGACGGGGAAACCGTCGATCTGGTCGCCCGCAATGTCGAAATCCACGCCTTGCGCTTGCTGTCGATGACGGCAGATGAAAGCGTGTTCGAAGCCGAATGCGGCAAAGGCACCTATATCCGCGCCATTGCCCGCGATATGGGCCGGATTCTGGGCTGCTACGGCCATATCACTGCTTTGCGCCGCACCCGCGTCGGCCCCTTTATCGAAATGGATTCCACCCCGTTTCACGCACTCGAACCCGATGGGGCGGCAGCACAAGCCTTGCGCAGCGTTGAATCCGGCCTGACCGAGCTCGATTGCATCGTGATGAGCCGCGATCAGGCCCTTCGCATCCGCCGCGGCCAATCGGTCATCCTGCGCGGCCGCGACGCCCCGGCCGAAGGCGGCCCGTATTACTCGACCTGCGACGGCACCGTACTGGCGATCGGCATGGTCGAACGCGGCGAATTCGTCCCGCATCGGGTCTTCAACCTCTGACCCCCGCCAAACAATAATTTGGCCTTTTGTGCAAATCTGTGTATAGGGTTGGCGCGCTGGATGGGGTTTCCCTGTCCGGACAACACACGACCGCCCTGGACGACATCCCGGAACGGCCGAACGGCTCAGGTCCAAAGCCCGAGCTTCCTCCAATCAAAAGGAACATCCGATGTCGATTACTGCAGAGCGCAAAACCGCGCTTGTCAAAGAATATGCTACAAAGCCTGGTGATACCGGTTCGCCGGAAGTGCAGATTGCGATCCTCACCGAACGCATTGCCAATCTGACAGGCCATTTCAAAACCCATGCGAAAGACAACCATTCGCGTCGCGGCCTTTTGAAAATGGTGTCCCAGCGTCGCTCGCTGCTCGATTACCTCAAAAAAATCGAAATGGCGCGCTACAAGACCATTATCGCCAAGCTCGGCATCCGTCGCTAAGCGATATCCATCTGGTGCGTGTCCGCACGCACCAGTCCGGCCTGACCGGCAAAATCCGGTTCAGGTCACGCCTCCAGCCTCCGAATGATCGGAGCCTGTCAACCCGCCGGTCAGCGTGATCATGGCAGGATTGCCAGTGGCTTATGAACAGCCCTCAGCCTGTTCACCCGGTAAGCCCCTCGTCGTCTTGCACATGGCCTCTGTCCGGTTTTGTCCGAAGAGAAAAAGATAAACCATGTTCGATATCCAAAAAGTTGAAATGAATTGGGCTGGCCGCAAGCTGGTGCTGGAAACCGGCCGCGTGGCCCGCCAGGCTGACGGCTCGGTGCTGGCCACCTATGGCGAAACCACCGTGCTCGCCACCGTCGTGTCGGCCAAACAGCCGAAGCCCGGCGTGGATTTCTTCCCGCTGACCGTGAACTATCAGGAAAAAGCCTTTGCGGCCGGTCGTATTCCCGGTGGCTATTTCAAGCGCGAAGGTCGTCCATCGGAGCGCGAAACGCTGATTTCGCGCCTGATCGACCGTCCGATCCGCCCGCTGTTCGTGGCCGGTTACAAGCATGATACGCAGGTTGTCGTGACCGTGCTGTCGCATGATCTTGAAAACGATCCCGATATCGTCTCGATGGTCGCTGCATCGGCTGCGCTGACCCTGTCGGGCGTGCCTTTCATGGGTCCGGTTGGCGGCGCGCGCGTTGGCTATATCAACGGCCAGCTGAAGCTGAACCCGACCATTCAGGAAATGGCGGATTCAACCCTCGAACTCGTGGTCGCCGGTACAACCGACGCCGTGTTGATGGTGGAATCGGAAGCCAAGGAACTGTCCGAAGACATCATGCTCGAAGCCGTGATGGTCGGTCACCGCGGTTTCCAGCCGGTCATTGATGCCATTATCAAGCTGGCGGAAGTGGCTGCCAAGGAACCACGCGATTTCACCACACCCGACCATTCCGCGCTGGAAGCCAAGGTGCTCAAGCTGGTCGAAGCCGATCTGCGCGACGCTTTCACCACGCCTGCCAAGGCCGTCCGTCAGGACAAGGTCGCTGCGGCGAAAGCCAAAGTGATGACGGCTTTCTGTGGCGAAGGCGCGTCAGAGCCTGTCGATGCGCTCACTGTCGGTGGCGTGTTCAAGGACGTCGAAGCCAAGATCGTGCGCTGGAACATTTTGGACACCGGCATCCGGATCGATGGCCGCGATGTCAAAACCGTACGTCCGATTGTCGCCGAAGTCGGCATCCTGCCCCGCACCCATGGTTCGTCGCTGTTCACCCGCGGTGAAACACAGGCGCTGGTTGTAGCCACGCTCGGTACTGCCGATGACGAACAGTTCATCGACTCGCTGGAAGGCACCTACAAGGAAAACTTCCTGCTGCATTACAACTTCCCTCCCTACAGCGTCGGCGAAACCGGCCGTATGGGTTCGCCCGGCCGCCGCGAAATCGGCCATGGCAAGCTCGCCTGGCGCGCCATCCATCCGATGCTGCCGGCCCAGCATGAATTCCCCTACACCATCCGTGCGGTGTCCGAGATCACCGAGTCGAACGGCTCGTCCTCGATGGCAACCGTCTGCGGCACTTCGCTGGCTCTGATGGATGCCGGTGTGCCATTGAAGGCACCTGTGGCCGGTATTGCGATGGGTCTGATTCTGGAAGACAAGCGCTTTGCCGTTCTGTCCGACATTCTCGGCGACGAAGACCATCTCGGCGATATGGATTTCAAGGTGGCCGGTTCCGAACACGGGATCACCTCCTTGCAGATGGACATCAAGATTGCCGGTATCACCGAAGAGATCATGAAGGTTGCCCTGGAACAGGCTAAGGGCGGTCGTCTGCATATTCTGGGTGAAATGGCGAAAGGCCTCTCGGCTGCCCGTCAGGAACTCGGCCAATATGCGCCGCGCATCGAAACCATGAAGATCCCGACCGACAAGATCCGTGAAGTGATCGGCACCGGCGGCAAGGTCATTCGTGAAATCGTCGAAAAGACCGGCGCGAAGGTCAACATCGAGGATGACGGCACCGTCAAGATCGCCTCCTCCGATGCGGCCTCCATCACAGCCGCCATCAACTGGATCAAGTCGATCGCATCCGATCCTGAAGTCGGCATGATCTATGACGGGACTGTTGTGAAAACCGCCGATTTCGGTGCGTTTGTGAACTTCTTCGGGGCCAAAGACGGTCTCGTCCACATTTCACAGCTCGCCTCGCAGCGCGTCAACAAGGTCACCGATGTCGTCAAGGAAGGCGACAAGGTGAAAGTGAAACTGCTCGGCTTCGATGATCGCGGCAAGGTCCGCCTGTCGATGAAGCTGGTTGACCAGGCCACCGGCGAAGACCTCGAAGGCAAAGAAGCGCCTGAAGCGGCTCCCGGTACCGGCGAACAGCCATAATCGGATCAGACAACAGAAAAAAGCGGCCTACGGGCCGCTTTTTTTATGTCCTGAATGGGAAAACGGTCAGAAAAGATCAGCTATGACAGACGGATTCAGACATGGACCGCCCAGCAGGCGACCTGCCGCTGGTCCTTGTCCTGCAACACAGGCACATCAACCGAACAACGGCCCAGCACAGCCCGGCAACGCGGATGGAAGGCACAGCCGCTCGGCGGGTTGAAGGGGGAAGGCATTTCGCCCTGCAGCACGATCCGCTCTTTCTTGGCACCGGGATTGGCAACCGGCGTGGCCGACAGCAAAGCCTGCGTATAGGGATGCTGGGGATTGGCAAACAAGGTGGCTGCCGCGCCCGCCTCCACCGCATGGCCGAGATAGACCACCATCACCTGATCGGCGATATGTTTGACCACCGACAGATCATGGCTGATGAACACATAAGCCAGTCCGAATTCCTGCTGGATATCGGCCAACAGGTTCAGCACCTGCGCGCGGATCGACACGTCCAGCGCTGAAACCGGCTCGTCGAGCACCAGAATTTTGGGCCGCAGCATCAGGGCACGGGCAATGGCGATGCGCTGGCGCTGGCCGCCCGAGAACATATGCGGATACCGGGTCGCATGTTCGGGGCGCAGGCCCACCCGTTTCATCATCGAGGCCACAGCCGCCGCCCGATCCACAGCCGACATGTCGGTATTGATTGTCAACGGCTCTTCCAGCGCACCGCCGACGGTCTGGCGAGGATTGAGCGAGCCATAGGGGTTTTGGAAAACGATCTGGACCTCGGAACGCAGCTTTTTGCGCTCTTGCGGCGTGGCATAGGCCAGATCAATGCCGCCAATGGTCAGTGATCCGCTGGTGGGCTCCTCGATCATGGTGAGCAGGCGCGCCAGAGTGGATTTGCCCGACCCCGATTCCCCGACCACGGCCAGCGTTTCACCCGCCTGTAGATCAAAACTCACATCGACCAAAGCCTGTACCACGGCCGGTTGGGCAAAAAACCCGCGCGATACATCATAATGGCGGGTCAGATGCCGCGCCTGCAACACCACGCTCATGCCGCACCTCCCGTGATGGTGACCGGTTGCCCGTCCTGTAGCGGTGTATGGCACAGGGCGTGGGCGTGGGCGGCATCGGCCGCTTTGGGCGGGGTTGCCTTGCACAGAGCCGAAGCAAAGGCACAGCGGGGCGAAAACAGGCAGCCGACCGGCTTGTCGAACTGGCCGGGCACCACACCCGGAATCGACGGCAACACGCCTTTGACCGCCGCACGTTCGGGCAGAGCCGCCAGCAAAGCCGCGGTATAGGGATGGCGCGGCTGCCGGAACAGCCCGACCGTATCCTGCATTTCCACCTGCTGGCCGGCATATTGCACCACCACCCGCTGGGCGGTTTCGGCGACCACGCCCATATCATGGGTGATCAGCACCAGACCCATGCCGTTGTCGCGCTGGATCGACATCAACAAATCCAGGATCTGCGCCTGAATGGTCACATCCAGTGCGGTGGTCGGCTCGTCGGCGATCAGCAATTTGGGCTTGGAGGCCAAGGCCATCGCAATCATCACGCGCTGGCTCATCCCGCCCGACAGCTGGTGCGGAAAGGCACTCAAACGCCGCTCGGGATCGGTGATGCCGACCGCTTCCAGCAATTCGATGGAGCGGCGGCGGATGGCGGATCGGTCGAGACCCAGATGGGTTTTCAAGCTTTCACCGATCTGGAACCCCACGGTAAAACACGGGTTCAGGCTGGTCATCGGCTCCTGAAAGATCATCGCAATATCGCGGCGCACGGTGCGGCGGCGCTCGCGATCCGACAGGCTCAGCAAGTCCAGCCCCTCGAACCGCATGACATCGGCGGTAATGGTTGCGGTCCATGGCAGCAGACCCATCACGGCCAGCATGGCCACCGATTTGCCCGACCCCGATTCCCCGACAATCGACACCACCTCGTTGCGGTCCACCGTCAGATTGACACCGTCAACCGCCAGAAACGGACCCGAACGGGTGTTGAACGACACCGTCAGATTGCGGATTTCCAACAGGCTTTTCTGGAGCATGCTCATCGGGTCAGCTCCTCTTCAATTTCGGATCAAGCGCATCGCGCAGGCCATCCCCGAACAGATTGATCGAAATCACCGTAACCAGAATGGCCAGACCGGGCAGCGTGACAATCCACGGATTGGAGCGGATGAATTCGCGGCTATCGGCCAGCATCGCGCCCCATTCGGCCACTGGAGGCTGCGCGCCAAGCCCGAGAAAGCCCAGAGCTGCCGCTTCCAGAATCGCCTCGGACACGCCAAGCGCGGCCTGCACGATCAAGGGTGCCAGACAATTCGGCAGCACCGTCAGGACCATCAACCGCAGCGGACCGGCCCCTGCCACCCGCGCCGAAGTGACATAATCACGACCCAGCTCGCTCAAGGCCGAAGCGCGCACCAGGCGGACATAACGGGGCAAAAATACGGCCGTCACCGCCACAATCGTATTGGTCAGGCTCGGGCCCATCACCGCCACGATCAAAATCGCCAGCACCAGACCCGGCACCGACAGGATCAGATCCATGATCCGCATGATCATGACATCGACAAGGCCACCCAAAGCGGCGGCAGCCAGACCGAGAGCGACCCCGAGGATCACCGACACGACCATCACCGTCAGGCCGATAAACAGCGAGACCCGCGCGCCGAAAATCAGCCGCGTCAGCGTATCGCGACCCAAAGCATCGGTGCCCAGCAGATAATGCCAGTTGCCGCCCTCGACCCAGACCGGCGGCAGTTTGCTGAAATCACGGAACTGTTCGACCGGCGAATAAGGCGACACAAATTCGGCAAACACCGCGACAAATATGATCAGACTCAACAAAACCAAGCCCATCACCGCGCCGCGGTTCTCACAGAACGACGCCCAGAAGGCGGCCAAAGGGGTCGGCGGAGCCTGAACTGCCTCGACGGCACCTGCAGAAAGGACTTGCGGATCACTGGCCATGACGGATCCTCGGATTGATGAAACCATAAAGCATGTCGACCGTCAGATTGACGACGATCACAATCGACGAGATCAGCAGAATCCCGCCCTGCAGGGCCGGATAATCGCGGCGGCCGATCGATTCAATCAGCCATTTTCCGACACCGGGCCACGAGAAAATCGTCTCGGTCAGCACCGCGCCCGCCATCAGCGAGCCGACCTGCAAACCGATGATGGTGACCACCGGGATCAGCGCATTGCGCAGCGCATGCAGCCCGATCACCCGAAACGGCGACAGGCCCTTTGCATAGGCGGTGCGGACATAATCCTCGCTCAGCACTTCCAGCATCGACGAACGCGTCATCCGCGCCAAAGTCGCCAGCGGCACGGTGCCCAGTACGATCATCGGCAGCATCAGATGATGGAAGGCCGATTTGAACGCCCCCGCCTGATCCGACAACAGCGCGTCGATCAGCATGAAGCCCGTCACGGGCTCGAAATAGAATTTGATCAGATCAATACGACCCGACACAGGCGTCCAGCCCAGGCGTTCGGACACCAGCATGATCAACAACAGACCCCACCAGAAAATCGGCATCGAAAAGCCGGTCAGCGACAGGCCCATCAGGGTCTGGTCGAAAACCGACCCGCGCTTGAGCGCCGCCATCACCCCTGCCGGAATCCCGATCAGGAT
>Ga0136644_10002582_pt1 | contig 13776 bp, 13 predicted proteins | sample C_130820_EF_Meta_FD_94780 | JGI IMG/M metagenome (GOLD analysis project Ga0136644, IMG submission 94780) | Freshwater microbial communities from Lake Croche, Canada to study carbon cycling - C_130820_EF_MetaG (v2) (version 2) | ecosystem: Environmental > Aquatic > Freshwater > Lake | place... | reverse complement strand
TTGTAATGATGTTTCTTACTTAACAGCCTCTTATCTTGCTAATAAATTAAATATCCCAGGCTATGAAAGATTTGCAATTTCAAAACTGCTATTAAATAAAAGACTATTTTATAATTTTTGTTTTTTTTCTGTTATTCCTAAAAAATTATTTTTTATTTTTTTTTTTTTTAGTATTTTTATTACAGGAGCTAAATAGTCACTATTTCCTACAATTAGAACTTTTTTTTTCAATCTAAAACCGACGCCCCGCTTATATTTATTGATGCCCCATTAATATAAGAAGCTTTGTCAGAGCATATAAAAAAAACCAGGTCGGCAACTTCTTCCGGAGAGCCAAGTCTATTTTGAGGTATTACTTTTTTTATATTATTAAGTTCTCTTTTGGACATGCTTTCTTGCATTTTTGATTTTATTGTACCAGGCATAATTGTATTAAAATTTATATTATATTTTGCAAATTTTTTTGCCAAATATCTGTTTAGAGATAACATTCCAGCCTTACTCACCTCGTAAGAGGGTGAAGCTGCCGAATGAGTTGTCTTTACAACTTGAGAAGTAAAATTAATAATTTTACCATAATTATTTTTTATCATTTTAGCTAACACGATTTTGATAATTTTCATTGGTATATTAAGATTTATATTCATAATATCACTCCAGTCAGAGAATTTTTCTTTAAAAAAATCTTTTCTATTAATAGCTCCGCTAGCATTAATAAAAACATCAATTTTATTATTTTTAATATAATTAAAAAATTTATTGTTATTTTTTTTTAACAGATCTAGAGGAATAAATTGAATATTTTTAAATTTAAATTTCTTTTTAAATTTAAAAATAGAATTACGATTCTGATAACATGCAATGTATTGACTTTGCATTTCATTTTCTAAGAATCTTTCTAAAATTTTAGTGCCGATTGAACCGCAAGCACCAAGTACTAGAATTTTTCTTTTTTTTTCTAGAGGCATGATATATTCTATATTAATTGATAATAAATGCTATACAATTTTAACGAAACAAGAAACTTAAATTTTTATGAATTTTAGTTTAATTATTCCAGTATTTAATAATTCCGAGTCGATAGATGAATTATTTATAAAAATTAAAAGTGTTTTTGATAATTTTAATGCTAATCAAAAGCATAAGTTAGAAATAATATTTGTTGATGATTTTAGCAAAGATTCTTCTATAAAAAAAATAGAAACATTGCTTCATGATGATTTTATAAAAATAAAGTTAATATCTTTAAAGATTAATCACGGACAACGACTTGCTACGCTAATTGGACTTAAAAAAGCAACTTTTGATAAATTAATAGTTATGTCGGCTGATCTTCAGGACGATCCAGAGTATTTATTAAATTTTTTTAAAAAATTTATAAGTGGTTCGCAATTAATTGTTGGCATGCGCAGTGAAACAAATGAAAATATTTTAAAAAGATTTACATCTTGGATACATTACAAATTAATCAGAATAGAAATAAAAAAATATCCCTTAAATGGAACTGATTTTTATGGTTTTGATAGAAAAATTTTTGAAGAATATATAGCGATAGATAATTATTTCTTAAATTTAGCTGATCTTTTTAAAGTTTCAGAATCATATGATTTTTTTTATTATAAAAAAAAAAAGAGAAAGCATGGAAAGTCACAATATAATTTTCTAACAAGATTAGATCTAAGTTTAGATCAAATTATATGTACATGCAGGTGGCCTCTAAGGCTACTAATGTTTATGGGTTCTTTATTGGCATTTTTTTCACTCTTATCAATATTAGTCTTAATATTTATATATTTTTACTATGGAACTCCAATTACTGGTTGGAGATCAGCAATTTCTACAATGCTTTTTTTCTTTGGGATCTTACTATTTTCAATTTCACTTTTGTCTGAGTATATTTATAGAATTTTAATTATATTAAGAAAACCAAATATTGAATCTATTAAAGATATTAAAGATATTTAGCTTTTTAGATATTTTTGTGATTTATAAAAAGCGAAAAAAAATATTATAGTTAGAAAAAAATAAAATATTACTTTTGAAAAAAAATAAACATAATAATGCATAAAATTCATAATAATAATTGCAAGAGAAAAATAATAAATTGTATTTTTAAAAAAATCAAAAAAAAATTTTTTTGTAAATATTTTCCCATAAAATAGATTAAGAAATAAAGCATTTATTAAAAAAGCAGTTATATTCATTAGAAGATATAATGTTGCGACCCCCCTTTGGTAATAATTGACGCAATTATTAAAAATATAAAAAGAAAGAATAAATAATAAACGATATTTAATTTAATATGTTTAAGCATTATTAATGATTTTGTATATAATCTAATATCATGGAAAAGATTTTATCACATCGACCTCTTTTGTCTAATTAAAAAAATTTAATGTATTATTTAAAAAAAATAGACAAAAAAAGATATTATTCAAATTTTGGACCGCTTTATAATGAATGCAAACTTAGATTAGAAAAATATTTGAATTTGAAAAAAAATAATATTATTATTGCATCAAGTGGTCATACTTCGTTATTAGCCTGTTGTTATCTAATTAAAAAAAAAAATCCAAAAAAAAAATATATTTTAGTTCCTTCTTATTCTTTTCAATCTAATCCTCAGTCAATATTGCAGTCTGGTTTTGAACCAATATTTATGGATATTAATATAAAAAATTTATGTCTTGATGATTCACAGATAATTTTTGCTTTAAAAAAATACAGAAGTATTGCTGCAATAATGTTTGTATCACCATTTGGATATCCTATTGATATTGATTATTTGAATAAAATACAAAAAAGATTTCAAATACCAATAATTTATGATGCTGCAGATACTTTTACTAATTTTGATAAAAAGAAAATTGATAATTCAAAAATTTTTATTACTTGCAGTTTTCATCCGACAAAAACTCTTCCGGCAAATGAGTCAGGTATAATTATCGCTCAAAAAAAATATTTAAAATCATTAAATAGTATTATTAATTTTGGCTATAGTGATTTAAATAATAAAGAGACGAAAAGTCTAGGATTTAATGGCAAATTTTCAGAATATGACGCTGCAATCTTAATGGCTAATTTAGATGATATTCATAATATAAAAAAAAAATTATTTAAAAATATTAGTTATTTAATTAATCGTCTTGAGAGTAACAAATTTATCAAGTTTCAGTCTTTATTGGGAAAGACTTGGCTGTCATTAAAGTTATTAATTATTTCAAATAAGGTAGTTAATTTTAAAATTATTTTTCGCAAATTTAAAGATTTATATAGAATTAATATTTATAAGCCCTGGTCTTATTATCCAATGCATAAGCATTTTTTTTTTAGCAGGTTTAAAAGATTATCATTAAAAAATACAGATTTTATTGAAAGAAGAACATTTTGTTTGCCTTTTTCTATTGATTACCAAAAAAATGATTTGGATCGGCTCGTTAGTCTTATTAATAAAAACTTTTATAAATAACATGCTTAAAAAAATAATTTTTTTTTTTACTTCCTATTTAGGAAAACTACATGAAAAAAAAATTGCAAAAAAATTGATATCATTAGATTTTAAACCAAAAATAATTCTTGATGTAGGCGCACATATAGGAGAGGCAACATTACTTTTTCTCAAAATTTTCAATAGTATAAAAATATGCTATTGCTTTGAACCTCAAAAAAAAATTTTTAATATTTTAAAAAAGAAATTTAAAAATAATTCCAAAGTATTTTGTGTAAATAAAGCTATTTATGATAAAATTATAAAAAAAGATTTTAATGTATTGTATCATCAGCGATCATCTACTTTAGAAAATATCAATGCAAATAGTTTATATTACAAAATTAAGAGTCTCATTTTATTTAATAAAGTAAAAAATATTGTTTATAAAAAGGAAAGAGTAAATTGCATAACTTTAGACAGTTTTATTAAAAAAAAAAAAATTATAGATATTTTAAAAATAGATGTTGAGGGCTCAGAGCTAAATGTTTTAAAAGGATGTAAAAAGAATATAAAAAATGTAAAAGTTATTTTAATTGAAATTTTACATCATGATTCAATTAAAAATTATTCTAAGATTGATATATTTAGATTTTTAAAAAATAACGGATTCCGACTATATTCTACATTGAAATTTCCATTTTACGGTTTTGAAGATAGAATATATATAAATAATAAATTTTTTTCTCAGAATAAAATCAAATTATTTTAAAAAGTATATAATCTTATTCTATTTATTTAATAATTAAATATTATGAATTTAATAATTTAGTTGCTATTATTAAATAATTAATTCTTTATGAATAAAATTATTGTAACAGGCGGCCTTGGTTTTATAGGCACAAATCTTATAAATAAATTAGCTAAAGATAAAAATAATATAATTCTTAACATAGACAAAATTACTTATTGCTCAAACCTTAGTACGAATATTAACCTTTTTAGAAGTAAGAATTACTTTTTTAAAAGAATTAATTTATCTACAAATTCTAATTTATTAAATAAGGTTATTTTAGATTTTAAGCCTAATATTATATTTCACTTAGCAGCAGAAAGTCACGTTGACTTATCTTTAAAAAATTCAATTAATTTTTTTGATACAAACTTAATAGGAACATTAAATTTATTAATGTCCGTTAGGAATTATTTAAACAAGTTTAGAAATAAATATAAAAATTTTAGATTTATTCATGTTGGCACAGATGAAATTTATGGAGATCTAGAGCTTAATTCCAAAAAAAAATTTAATGAAAATTCTAATATTTTGCCAAACAACCCATACTCTGCGTCAAAAGCCTGTGGAGTAATTGTGGCTAGAACCTGGTTCAAAAATTTTCAATTACCAGTAATCATTACCAACAGTGTTAATAATTTTGGAATATTTCAATTTCCAGAGAAATTTATTCCCAGATCTATATTAACGTCTTTATTTATGAAGAAAATTGAAGTTTATGGAAAAGGTAAAAATATTAGGTCTTGGATTCACGTCGACGATCATGTTGAGGCACTTATTCTTTTGGCTAAGAAAGGAAAAGTTGGAGAAAATTATAATATTTCAAGTAATTTTAATATCAATAATATAAAACTCGCAAGATTAATTAAAGATATTCTTAAGAGAAAAAAAATAATAACCAAAATATACTTTGTTAAAGATAGACTTGGCCATGATAAACATTATTCAGTTGATAATAATAAAATAAAAAAATTAGGATGGAAGTACAATTCCAACATTTTAGAAAAATTTAAAGAAACCGTAGAGTGGTATTTAGATAAAAAAAATCTCAATTACTTTAAAAATTTAAAAAGAGAAATATTAAGAAAAGGATTATAAATTTATGTCAATAAATGTAAAAGGCATTATTCTTGCAGGAGGAATGGGTAAGAGAATGAGGCCATTGAGTACTATTTTTTCAAAACATTTAATGCCAGTCTATGACAAACCAATGATTTTTTATTCTTTATCAGTTTTGATTTATAGCGGTGTTAAAAATATTCTACTGATTACAGACTTGGACCAACAAAAATATTTTAAAAAAATTTTACATTCAGTAGAAAAAAAATGGAAATTAAACTTGAAATTTGAAACACAAGATAATCCAATTGGGGGTATCGCCGAGGCCTTTATTATCGGAAAAAAATTTTTAGTGGGTGCAGATAAAGTATGTTTAATTTTAGGAGATAATTTTATTTATGGAAGAGGATTTCCTGGAGATTTAAGAATGATTTTAAGCAATAAAATCAAAAATAGAGCGACTGCATTTTTATGTCCAGTAAAAGATCCAAAGCAATATGGGATTGCATATTTAGATAAAAACAAAAAAATTAAAAAAATTATAGAAAAACCTAAAAATGACATAAGTAATCTTGCTGTAACTGGACTTTATATTTTTCCAAAAGATGTCATCCAAAAAGTAGAGAAGGTTAAAAGATCAGCAAGGGGAGAATTGGAGATTACGTCTTTAAATAATATATATTTAAAAGAAAAAAGGCTTAACTATTCAATTCTAGGCAGAGGTATCACTTGGTTCGACATGGGCACATATGAAAATATGTTTAAGTGTGCAGAATTCGTGAGGTTAATTGATCAAAAACAAGGATTTAAAATTTCAGATATTTAGAGTTTTTATTTTTAACTAATATTCTTAGATTTAATTAATTTAATTATTACAGTGTTTATTAATTATTTTGCTATTTCTTAAAGAATAAATCGTAATTTTTTATAAATCTTATGATACTAACTTTCATGTTGTAAGAAGGCAGTTAATATTTAATTTACTATTAAATTTATATAATGAATCAATCTAGCAATAATTTTCAATCTATCCATAATATTTTAAAAAAAAAAAAAATAACAGGTAAAATTTATCAAAAATTTTTTTTATATCCAAAACTTTTAAAGTGTTTAAACGGTTTAACACTTGATGTAGGAGCCGGGTTAGGAGATTTTATCATACACTACCCAAATGGTTATGCTGTAGATCCAGATCCTCTTAATGTTCAGGAAATGTTAAAAAAAAATATTAAAGCTGAGTTGCTGTTTAATAATAAGATAAATCATAAAAATGATTTTTTTGACTCTATAATTATGGATAATGTTTTGGAACATATTAGCGATCCAAGAGATTTGTTATTGGAAATTAAGAGAGTATTAAAGCCAAACGGTATTTTTTTGATAGGAGTTCCAGGAACAAAAGGGTTTAAGACGGCTCCGGATCATAAAATATTTTATGACGAGCATTTATTAAAAGAACTTTTCAATAAGGATTATAATTTTTGCAGATCTTTTTATACCCCATTCAAGTCCAATATATTAAATAGATATTTAAAGTCATATTGTTTGTACGTAATTTTTAAAAAAAAATTATAGCATATTTATATGGAGATAATGTCGTACAAAAAAAATGTAAATAAAATACTTATATCTTTCTCATTTCATGCGCTATTTAATTTTTCATTTGTTTTTTTTTCATACCTTTTTTTGAAACCAAAAGATTTTAGTTATCTTACAGGACTCTTTATATTTGAAGGGTTATTAACCTTTTTTGATTTGACAATATATAACTACGTAATCAAATATCTATCTGCACTTAAGAGATATGATGATAAGCAAAAATTAATTTCATTTTTTTTCGTCAAATTATTAATTTTTTCCTTATTATTTTTATTGTTCAATTTAACTTTTGTAAAATTTTTTTATTGGGATAAGATTTTAATTAATGAAGTTTCTATATTTTATAGAATAAATTTATCTTTTTTTTTAACTCTCATTATATCTCTTATAGTTATTTTTAGAATATTAATAAATTATCTAAGAGTAATTTTAATTGGAAATTTTAAACAAGAATTATTTTCAAATATACAGATAGTGTCTGCAATTACAAAAATAGTAATTTTTTTTTTATTTATAAATAATTCTAGGACTATTGAGTCAATTCTTTTCGCTTATCTTTTTGGACTAATTATAGAATTTTTAATATACATAAAATTTTCTAATAAAATTATTAAATTTAAGTTAAATTTAAAAAAAGAATATCCAAAATTTCCGAGTTATATAATTTTATTTGCAATTACAACTATACTAATTTTTAATATCGATAGAATTTTTTTAAGTTATCATTTAATCCCAAATGAGATTGGCAAATATAATTTTTTTAGAGTTATGCTGTCTTTCTTTTTTATTATAAGCATTTCTTATTATTATAATCTATTTCCAGATATTTCTAGAATTAATAGTCTAAAAAAAATTATAAAAAATAAAATTTACATTAATTTTAAATCACTAAATATTATCTTAATTTTTATATTATTGAATATCATTTTGTTTTCTGAAAATTATCTTATAGATTTTAAAATTAATAATTTTTTAGATGTGGGCAACATTAATGTACTCAAGATTTTAACTGTTGCTATGTATTTTAATATTATTGGAGTTATTCTGTATTCATTTCAAGTAGGAGTTTTTTTTTTAAAAATTCCAGCTTTTATAAATCTTTTTTTGATTTTTATATCAATACCCTTTTTTATTATTTTTTACAAAGCTGATGATTCTACTAACGTAGCTATTATACATTTATTTTTAAATATTTTTTGGTTTTTTTTAAATTTATTCTTTTTAAATAAAAATTTTAAAAAAATTTTTTCAAGAGATCTTGTAATATTTTTTATAAAAAACTTTTTTATTAATTTTGTTGTTCTTCTTGTTATTTTATTATTTTTATATTTTTTAATATATAATTTATCAAAGATTTTATTTTATTTATCTATTTTTTTTTGTTTTTTATATTGTATGAAAATATCCCAAAGAATTCTTAATAAATATGTCTAATAAAGTTTTAGTCACAGGATCTACGGGTTTTATTGGCAATGAAGTTTGTAATTTTTTTTTAAAAAAAAATTACAAAGTTTATGCTTTAGATAAAACTTTATCAAAATCTTCTAATAAATTTTTTTTTTTTAGATGCAATATTATGAATAAAAATCATTTGCTAAAAATATTTAAAGAAATCAATCCTGATATTATTATTCATTTAGCAGCAAAGACAGATTTAGAAGGTAGCGATCTAAATTATTATAGAGAAAATTTTATAGGTACTAAAAATATTATTGAAATTTCGAATTTATTTCCGAGTATAAAAAGAGTTGTTTTTGCTTCTTCACTATTAGTTAATAAAATTGGAACGAATACTAATGATTATTTATTTTATAACGCCGATACTAAGTATGGCCAGAGTAAAGTTTTAATGGAAAAAATTATTAGATTTTCAAAATGTAGTTTTAAATGGTGCATTATTAGACCAACAACTATCTGGGGGGACAATATCCGGAACCATTTTGATACACTTTTAAAATTAATCGAACTAAGAATCTATTTTAATTTTGGTTATAAAAAAATATATAAAAGTTATGGCTATATTAAAAATTCGGCATATCAGATTTATAAATTGTCACTTACTAGTGATAATTTATTTAATCGTAAAATTTATTATATAGCTGATTATGATCCACTCGAACTTAAAGAGTGGATAAATAAGATATCAGAATATTTGACCGGAAAAAAAGTAATAAATCTCCCTTTATTTTTTGCTAAATTTTTAGCTAAAATTGGCGATTTATTATTAACTTTTGGATTTAAAAAATTTCCTATCCAATCCTTTAGATTAAATAATATTTTAACGAATTTTGAAGTTGAAACCTATGATTTAAAAAAAATATGCGGCAAACTACCTTATAATTTAGATACTGCCATATTAAGTTTTATTAATTCATATAAATCAAAAAAATAAATTAATTTTTTTTATTCTTGAAATAAGAAACTAAAAAAAAGAAAATCACAGATTGTAAAGCAAATATAAAAAAATATTTTATTTTATAAAAATTTATAAAAATTATTGGCCATGATATCAATAATAGGTAAATAAGAATTGTTTTATCAAGATCCAGGTTTTTGATTAAATAGTGATGGAAATGATTTCTGTCACCAGAAAAAGGATTTTTATTTTTTGATATTCTAAAAATAAATAATCTCAACATATCTAATCCCGGTATTAAAAAAATTAGGATTATTTTTTCAACACTTTGTATATTTTTTGAATTTATACCAGTATTGTATAAATAAATTGTTGCAAGTCCTATGAATGAGGATAGTAATAATGATCCAGAATTTCCAAGGAAATATTTCCCTTTATAATTAAGTATAAAAGATAAAAAAATAATCAGGCTGATAAAATAAAATGTTATATTTAAATTAAAAAGCACTATTAGAATTCCAATCCATATAATTGATATAGAATGAGCAAGTCCATTAATGCCGTCAGACATATTAAATGCATTTATCATTAGTAGCATGCATAACGTCGTAATAAAAAATGAACTAAAATTATTTAGTAAATAAATTTTTTTAAAATCATCAAAATATAATTCTTTTAATAAAAATTCTTGGTTTGAATACAAAAAAAGAAGTATCAAAAAAGAAAGTGTTAACAATCTGGTATTCGGACTGATATTGTATATATCGTCCAACAAACCAATTAAAAAAATTGGAATTAATATAATAATAATTTTGAAGATAAAATTAGGGTTGATATTAAATAATCTATCTACAATTATAAGATATAATAAACATAAAAAAATCAATAAACCACCGATTAATGAAGTTTCTTTTTTATGTTTTTTTATATTTTTATTTGGTCTGTCTATAAGATTGAGTTTACTTGTTATAAATTTTTTTTTTTTATATAACATTAGAAAAATTAATAGGCTAAATAAATTAATCCATAAGACGTATTGTTCCATAAAAATTTTATAATGTTAAATATTCAAATATTAAAAAAAATAAATTTCTTAATATTACTTATATTTCCAGTTTTTTTTATATTAGGAAAGAATTTTTTAAATCTAGGGGTAATTATATTAACTTTTTCATGCATTATTCTTTTTACGAAGAAAGAACTTAATCCATTATCAGAAACTGAGAATATCTTATTTGGTATATTTTTTATCTATATTATTATTAATTCTATAATCAACTATACTAGCATTGATAATATCTTAAAAAGTGTAGCGCTTTTTAGATTTATACTGTTCTCAACGGTCATAGCCTACACTTTGAAAAATATTTCTTTAAATAAGATAAAAATTTTAAAATATGTATATTTTTCTATTGTCAGTTTTGTGATTATCGACATTATTTATCAATATTATTTTGGTTTAGATATTTTTGGATTTGAACCAGGGATGTGTGAGAACGGACATTGCTTACGTTATCAGGGGCCGTTTGGTAAAGAATTAATAGCCGGTTCATTTCTTGCTTACTTTGGCTTAGTCTCGGTAGTATTTTTTTTTAATAATAATATATTAAATTTATTTATTTTAATTTTAGGTGTTTCAATATTAGTTACGGGAGATAGATCACCGTTTATTGCATATATTATTTTTTTTGCGACATATATTATTTATTCTAATCAAAAAATTTTAAGAAAATTATTTTTATTTTTTCTATCATTATTGATCCTTATCTTAGTATTAAATTTTTTAAGTAGCTCAAAAACAAGATATTTAAATTTTATTAAAGATATTAAATATTCAGGTTATGAAAATTCAAAAAGCTTTAAAAAATTTGGAAATTTTTTAGAGGACGTAAAAAATTCTCCATGGGGCAAGCATTATCAAGTTGCTTGGGCAATGTTTTTGGACAAACCTTTAAATGGTCATGGATATAATTCTTTTAAGATAAAATGCGAAGAATATGAGAAAATTACTCAGACAAATGAAGGACCATTCAAAGGTTGTTCAACGCATCCTCATAATGCCTTCTTAGAAATTTTGGCAGAACAAGGTTTGGTAGGTTTGTTACTTTTGAATATAATTATTTTTTTTATTATAAAAAGAATATTCTTAACAAATTTTAAAAATAAAGATATCAAAGTCAAATTTTTTTTAACTGGAGTTTTATTTTTATGTTTTTACTTTCCTTTAAAACCAACAGGATCTTTATTTTCAGTTTGGTTAGGATCAGTTACATTTTTCGTTTATAGTTTTTACTTATTTTTTTTAGATAAGAAGAGTTCATCCGACAATCTATGAATCCATTCTTCTCTATTATTACTGTCACAAAAAATACTGAAAAAAAAGTTGGTCTAACAATTAAAAGTGTTTTATCTCAGAATTTCATTAATTTTGAATATATTATTGTAGATGGTTATTCAAAAGATAGGACTTTTTCAAAGATTAAAGAATATAAAGATAAAAAAATAAAAGTTTTTAGATACAATGATAGAAATTTTTATGATGGTTTAAACTATGGAGTTAAGCAGGCTAAGGGAAAATATATAGCTATTCTAAATTCAGGTGATTTTTTTCTCTCTGCTAATATTCTTCTTAAGATGAATAAAAAAATTCTACAATTTAATAAATATGATTTTTTTTTTAGTAACTTAATATATTTTAATAGTAATATAAGAGTAGTCAAAATTTGGAAAGAAAGTCATTTTAATAAAAATTTAAATACCGCATTTAAGATTGCTCATCCAACGATTTTTATTAAGAAAGAAGTAGCAAAGAAATTTAGGTATAACGATAGCTATAAAGTATCTTCTGATTTAGATTTTATTATTAGATTATTTAAAAACAACATTAAATTTAAATATTTAAATTTTTTTACAATCGCTATGGAGCAAGGAGGAATGAGCTCAAACTTAAAATATTTACTAACAAAATTGAAAGAAGATTTAATTATTCACCATAAGTATTTTAAGTATTATATTATTCATTTTTTAATTCAGAAGTTCAATAAATTAAAGAGTCTAAATTTTGCAAGTCAAAAAGAAATTTCTAATAAAATTCTCAAAACAGTAAAATATCTAGAATAAAAAAAAATTTATTAAAAAAATATTTTTTTTAAACTATTATTTTTATAAAAATCTACAAAATATCTGATTAATAAATTTAATAAAATTATAAAGACTATGCATTTAAATACTGAATTAAATATTGTGCTAATTTTTAAGTTTGTTAATGAATTTATCCATAACAGATTGCTTGATATTAAAATTGATATTAAAATTAAATATTTCTGAAATATATTTTTAATTTTTCTTAGATAAGGAATAGAAAAAATCAAAAATATGAGTTTGTAATCATAATTACTAGCAATTATAAATAATACACAATATATAACTCCACCCATAAGAAATAATCTTTCTTCTAATTCATTTGGTTTTTTCTTAAACTCAAGCTTGAAGAATTTGAACTCTCTAATTAGTGTTATAAAAGTTAATGATATTAGTATAAGATTGATATGGTAATGTTTGGTAAACTGTAATTGTAGTGGAGAAAGTAAATAAGAAAAAAACTTTGAACCAAAACTTAAACCTTCCCCAATTTCTGGTTCACCTAGAGTTAATAAATTATTATAATTATATATAAAAAATAAAATTATTATAAAAAATAAGAAAATTTTTTTTTTATTCTTTATAAAAGAAATAGCAGCAACAGCTGGCCAAAATTCAATTGAAATTGCTAATAAACTAAGAATCATTCCGACTATATTGGAATAGATAGCGCTCCAATATAATAAAATAAATATTATTAAATCATTATTAGTTCTTTCAATTGCCAACAATGGACCGCTAGATAAAAATAAAATTAAAATCCAGTATGACTTTTTATTAATAGAAATTATTTTGTAGCAACAAAAAAGATAAATTATAATTACGGTATTTGCAAAAACTAAAAAATAATATTCATTATATAATTTTAAAAAGTGTGAAAGTTTAAATTGGTAAATAAAATATTTAGAAAGTTCGGTTCCAGTAAGAATAGCATGTTTTAACCAAATAGCATGACTTGTTCTAAGTGGATTAAAATCATTTTCGATTGCCAAAGCACCATATTGATAAAATCTTAAATCAAAATGTGGTGGTAACATTGCGGGAACTCTCAAAGAATTCCACGTAGTGATCCAACCAAAATTTAGAATTGATAAAATTATTATAGTAATTATGAAAATAAATAATATATTTGGTTGAAATATTTTTCGCATAATTGTAAATTTAGTGTTTGCACTATATTTTATCGACATATTATAAAAGAAAATAAAAATTAATTTACTAATATAATCATTAAATTTTTATATTAATTAAAATATTAAAAAGTTTGCAAATATGTACTTTGGTTGCGGGGCTTGGATTTGAACCAAGGACCTTCAGGTTATGAGCCTGACGAGCTACCAGACTGCTCCACCCCGCGAAATAGAACGATTTTTTAGCAGATATTTTGTTTGTATCATAGAT